>SDBV01005319.1_pt1 | contig 18217 bp, 43 predicted proteins | sample 2277081 | NCBI WGS metagenome assembly SDBV01 (sample SAMN10402039, study PRJNA504765) | marine sediment metagenome | isolation source: marine sediment core GS10_PC15, 223 cmbsf | place: Arctic Ocean: Southern Knipovich Ridge | collected 2010 | reverse complement strand
CATGCTCATTCTCCTTTAGTTACAAATCTTACATTGCGTAGAACTCGTTCACTTTTTAGCTGTTTCGCCATCTTACTAATCCACCGCTCAGCAGCAGCGTAAGCAACATGCTTATTCACATAGGATTGTTCCCCTCTCATAACAGTCTTGCTTCCAGAAACAAGATAGATTCGCCAGCGGCCATTTTTCTTCCTTACTTCAAATTCTGTCAGGCCATACATGCTCATTCTCCTTTTAGCTTTTTTAATATTTCCAACCGTTCTTCATAGAAGTCAATTCCAAGATAATCGCCTGTATGCAGCTTGTAAGTCTCGATGCAATGCCAGGCATCAGGACGATGTTCTTTGAGCCAATCCACGAAAGCATCTATAGCTCTTATGTTTCCAGAATGCGGAGCAATGTCATTCGAGAACATATGATGCTTTGGGCATAGGACAACGATATTCTTTGGGACGTGCCTATAGTAAGCTGACAATGATTTATTACAAGCATGATGGCCACAAGTACGAAAGGTCTCTATTCTGCCTTGTGACTTACAGACCTCGCACGGCTGGCCTGTGAATATCTCGGTGATGAGCCTGTCACAGGCTTTCTTTAGCTTCTTGAGTTTTGATGTACCTACCTTACGTTTACGAAGTTTCATTGCTTTTGCCATCTGCCATCTCCTTTTCATAAAGAGCATCTATGGCTGCGATTTGTTTTAATCTGTCTTTGGAATTTGGGTTGTACCATTCAGTTTCATCGCCAGTTATCGGGCAAAACTCAGGCTTACCTACATTTACAATTACCGTGCAAGATACATCACAGTTTTCAGCTTCCCCGCAAGCGTCACATCTCCATGTCTTTTTCATTTTATTTCTCCGGCAGGTCAGCGGGTTTATTGCAAGTACACCATTGGCTGTATGCCTCTGCGTTGTCAGTGCTTTCGATAAACTCTTTCAGCTTCTCAAGCTCGGCCTGAAATTCTGCACAGTCTTTATGTAACCCTTCACATATATCTGAATATTTCTCATTATCGGCTTGAAGCTGCTTGATTTTCCGAGCTTGCGCTGCTTCTAAAATAGTGTCATAAAATTCGTCGTAGTCCATCGCCTTGCGTATAGCTTCATGCAATTTTTTATCTTCTGGTTTCAACTCACTCATTTTCTTGCTTTCCTTTCTCTGCTTTGTATGCTGCAAGCAGGGCGTCAAGTTCTTCAATTTTGAGTTGGCTTTTGGCAATATCCTCTTTTAGCTGGTCTATTCTTGCTTGCCATATCTCAGCCTGAAGTTGCTTGATTTTATCTTTAAGCTCTTGTTCTTTTTTGGATTGCATCGTAAAACTCCCTGAAAAAAGGTGAGGTCGGCAAGGATACAATCCCTGACGTTTTTATGGTATCGGCCCCCAGACCAATCGCAAGCAGGCACGAGCTTTTTCTTACAAACCCAATCCCACTGCTCAATATCTGTCATATCCAATACAGCAAGCAGTTCTTTACTCATAAAGCTCCTTTACATCATCTGGTAAGTGTCGTGAACAAGCGTAAGAATCATAACTGCCTTTGCTATTCTTGTAAACAGCAGGCAGGCTACATCCGCTCTTGCTGCACACCTTGCCGATTATCGGCCAGAGCTTTGTCTTCTTTGGCTTTGGTTCTGCCTTGTCTGCTTTCGTAATCTCATCTTCCCACAGTTCTCCGTTAAGCCAAGTGGAAGGATGGGGAATAAATTGGCCATCATTCTTTTTCCATTGTGCAGTTTGTTTCTGTTCTTCTATAGCAGCAAGCATCTTGTGAAGTAATGCTCTGTCTGGGTTCAGCTTGGCCCATGCTTTACGGGCATCCTTCTTACCTTTCTTCTTAGGATAAGCAAGCCAGAACGTATTGAAATGGCTCTCTTTCATTATCTGGCTGCAAGCTCGCCTTCAAGCACTAAAATCCGTTCCAGCTTGCGAGTATTAAGGTCTTTCATTTGCTCAAGCTCAGCCTGAAGCTTATCACCTCTTAAAGCCTGCGCCTTACATCGCTTTTGAGCATCCATCCACAGCCTTTTGCCAGCAGCAAGCTCGGCCTGAAATTCTGCACAGTCTTTATGTAACCCTTCACATATATCTGAATATTTCTCATTATCGGCCTTTGTTTTTTCGTATGCGCAACCATAACACAGGCCATAGCAGGGGTCGTTGGTAGCAAGTATCCGGGCTTGACTTATACACCTGACATTCGTCCACGACCCATTATCGTGTGTGGTTTTCTTATTAAAACTACATTGCATATCATTTACCTTTCTCTGCGTTATATGCTGCAAGCAGGGCTTTTTCTTTTTTGATTGCATCGTAAGTCTCTCTTCTGTGAACAGGAATGTTTTTAGGGGTTTTTATGCCAAGCCTTACCCTGCCATCTCGAACATCTACAATAGTGACTTCGATATTATCGCCTATCATCACGGATTCATCTGTCTTTCTGATTATAACTAACATCTCTTATCTCCACAAAAAGGTGAGGGCGGCTGGGCACATTTGCCCTTTAGTTTGAGCCAATATTATTGTTCACCGCCCTCATTTATAAGCCAATCTGTTACCGAAAGTTTTTCAGCTGTGCTTTCGCCAATCCATTCGCCCAATTCAATTATCGCTGCATTCCAGCCTTTCACTATTCCTCGCTGAAAAGCATTGCGTTGGTTCGGGTCTGTAGGTATCCGGACGCCAGCTATTTCGATGTATTCTTCTTTAGGCATAGTCTTTTAGCTTTCTTCTATGCTGTATTCTTCATGCTTTATATAGGGATACCGAACATCCCTATAGTTTTCATGGTAATCACATTTAGTACATTTGTGTTGGTACTGAGGCGGATTACTCATCAAGGCTACACCCGTTGCTTCCATAGTGCCTATGTGACATTCTGGACACTTCGCCGAAACCCTGATGGTTCTTACGGGCGTTTCAAACTCTTGTGCTGCCATTTTTACTTCTCCTTCCAGTTCGGGTCAGGGTCGGCAATGACAATGCCAATCCCTGCCATTGTATTCCTGAATCGTTCAAACAAATCAGCCGCTTGAATCGTATCCATCTTTGACAGAGTAACACGCTTGCCATCTGCATTGGTAGTTGGGCAGATTACATACATCAACTCATGCAGGAAATCTTTTGTTATTCCTACGCCTTTGGGGATGCGGCCATCTATGAGATACACAAGTAAGTCATCTACGCCTATACATTGCTCTTCGGCTTGTTCAACTGTGCTTTTTATCATGTGGCCGAATATTGTCTCGGTCTGTTTTCTTGTCTTGGACTTCTTGACTTTGGCGACTTCAAATATGTATCGACCTTCCGGGGCTTGGTCTTGAAAAGCCTTGAATGCTTCCCTGTCGTAATCAAACGATTTACCCTTGCCTTTGTAGAGACTTTGCTTGAAGTTTGCTCTGGCCATGATTCACCTATTCAAACGGAATGTTATCCTGCTCGACCGGATTGGCTGCGGCGAACTGGTCAAAGCCACCTACTTGGCCTGTCTGGATGAAGGCAATGCCTCTTTTTGTCAGCTTCATTACTTCGTCAGCAGTCTTCCCAATACCCCATGTACAGGCGCTCTTAAAGGCACATTGCCGCTCTATGGAGCTATTCACGCTATTGACGGGTCCTGGAGCAGGTTTTTGGGCCTGAGCGGCCTGCTGGGTGTCTTGCTGGGCCTGCTGTACAGCTTGTTGGGCTGTTCTGGGAGCAACTTGGGCCTGATTATTCCAGAAGCCGGAATATGCTACGCCTCGCTGACCTTGATAGGTAGACAGGTTGAATTGCAGCCTGTTACCTAATTGTTGTGCATCCACAAGCTGACCCGTGCCCTTATTGACGGTTACATAATATTTCTCGCCCGCATCATCCCTCAATTGCAAGGACACAAAAGGTTTGTTATTCTTATTTAGCTTGGACGCACCGACTTCATCTACGGTAGCTGGCATTGATACTAACTGTCCATTTCCTTGTCTTACTGCTTCAAAATTCATTTTCTCTTTCCTTTCAGGTTAAATTCGTAAAGCCATAGCGGCTACTTTTGTGCTGTTGAATACAAGCCATCCAGACTGAACACAATTCCAATGCAGTATATTTCTCCATCCTCCATAACATTGAACTTTTCGTGTGGTATATTTGTATTATATGTCCAAGGTCCGTGGTCGTCCCACACGGCCTCAACCCATCCACCGTTACATTTATCTTGATACCATTCTTCGGCATATTTACAGTCGCAGTCCGGCTTTTCAATTATCCCGTTTGCGTCAAGATAAAACCTGCTGCCGCCGCCGTAGCACCCCGCCTCGTCCCTGAATGCACCATATATCTCTACCAAATCATCAGAACTCCCCATTACAACAACAATACCATCCTTCTCGGCCTGTGCCATAAGGTCAAGGTTTGTGCGCAAGTATTCCATGCCATTTAGTTTTCCTGCTAATTCCTTTGCTTTGTTCATCATTCACCTTTCAAAATATAAAGCCGCCAGAGCATGACGCATTCGGAGAAGGGTGATGAATGAACTCTGGCGACTCTTGTGTGTTTGCGTCATGGTTTCACTTATATCAAATTCAGGTTTCATTGTCAAGTATTAGTTCAAGTCCCATCTCGAATACTTCTGAATCAACAAGGTCGTCAAGGTGTCCTGTTTGGTCATCCAAAAAACACCATCGCAAAAACCCGTGATGCCAAGCTACCGTACCAGTCCTGCCTTCTGTTTGATATGGCTTGGGGTCTGGGTCTCCTTTGTAAGGCACTCTCTTTACCCTGCTGCCTCTATAAACTTCGTTTCCATTCTTGTCATTGCAGACGTATTGGCCGACGGTTTCGGGGATGACTTGGTCTGTAAATTCACACATGAGCTTTCTGTCAAGGGGTAAATGTAAGCCGTGAATATTCGCAATTATATAACACAAGCCTGAATTAAGTTGTACCAAGCTCCCATACACCCACTCGCCGTTATCTACCCGCATCCCCCTGAACTTAATCTTCATCTTCCGGCACTCCTAACTCAGCCTTGTTTATTTCTACGCCCCGCATGTGGAAAGACCTGCCGCTGTTCATATCGTGACAGCCTACGCATATATCACCGGCAGGAGTTTCTACCATGTGCTGTACGGGCCAGTCATCTTTGCATTGTGGACAAATCATCTTCCAGCCCTAATAGTTTCTTCTGAGTAGAACTCTATGCCTTCGATTTTGACGCTGCCTTTTGTCGACCTGGCAATTTGGCCGATTGCGGTTTCGTTGGGAACCATGTACTCTCTCGGTATCTTGCCAATATCAATGATTCTGTATTTCCATATCACTGCCTTGGATATACCAGAGACTTCCCGAACGGCGCTTGCAACTGCTGGAACAGCAGACTTTACAACGGCCTCGCGCCCCTTGAACTCTTCAGCCTTTTCCTCGTCACCTCTCCTTTCTGCTGCTGCTGCCAACCTTGCGAGTCGTTCAGATTCTTTTCTTTGCGCCTGAGCTAACCGTCTTTCCTCTTCCAGCCTTATGCTTTCCTGTTCCTGCTGCCACTTCAGCATGGCACCCTTGATTGCCGATTCCGCAGAATTGAGCAAATCGAGTGGCTTCTTGAAAAAGGCCATAATTCTTTTTTTGCTCTCGTCGAGTGGCTTGGTCAGGCTTTTTCGCAAGGTGTCCACTTCTTTTGTTTTCGCTTTGATGGTCTTCAGGTCTTGCGCAGAATACTCATATTTCTCCGCTGACTCGATAGCGTAATTCTCGTAAGTCTGTGCCAACACCTCTGTTTCTTGTGCCTTTGTCTGTGCTTCTACTGAAATAATTTCTTCCATGTTACTCACCTTTTTCTAAAAGATTACATTTATCCTTCCAATTACAATATTCACAATGCCAATACGTTCCGGCTTTGGCTGGTTTACATCTTGGCGATGCTGGCGGAAGCTCCTGTTTTTTCCATAAATATCGTAGGGCAGTAAGTTCCAAATTGATTCCGTCAAGCCAATAATCATCCAATGGTTGTACGTATTCCTTGATACAGAGGTCGTCTTTGCTGACAAAGACCAGCCGGCCGAAGCCCCTTCCTAATTCCCTTGCGTAATATAGCACCTGTAGCCAGTTTCCGTATTTCTCTTCTCGTATATCGCAGGCTTTTTTGTTCATCCACCAGAAAGACTTGCTGTGCTGGCTCTTTATATCAACAACCTCATTGCCTCGGACTATATCCGCAAAGCCCTTAACGTCATCCGATTCGACTGAAACCTCGGTTTCTACGTCGCCCATCAAGTTTTGTACGAAATCGTGAAATAGCTTTCCTGCCTGCATTACCCTCATGCTACGGGCGTCCGGCGGGTTGCTCTTAGGTTCGTCCATGCGGTTCCAATACTGTGACCTGTAGCAATATCCGAAACTACTTGGATTCCATTTGCCGCTTCTGACTCTTGGCTTTGGTGCAAGTGCTTTATCTATCAGAGCTTGTATGGTTGTTTGCTGTTCGTTCATGGGCACTCCTCACATTCAAATTCACCGTCAATATAGTTCATGCAATGGTGACAGCCTTCTTGCCAAGCTGCTCTTGTATTCGCTCGACGCATTTCTCCACTCTTACAACGTGGCCTTTTGCTTCTGCTAAATCTTCCTTCGCTTTTTTCAAGTCTTTTTCTATGCTCATGTTATCTCCTATCAATATATTATTCCTGCCAGCCTCTCACTGGCTTGGGCACTCTCACCTGTCACGCCTTTACCCTGCGACGTTTCGGGCAAAAACAGTTTTTCGGTCGCAAGTATTGGCTAAACCGCGGAACCAATACTCCCCTGAGTCTTGTTCTTGCCAGTAGACTCACTTCGTGAGCTTTCGCTCAAGGGCAGAGGCGGGATTTGAACCCGCAATAAACCGAACACTGATACTTCGCTTGTGTCGAAACGGCGTCCCGTGCAGTGCAATCGGCCACCAAGCTTAATGTGCGTATACCAACAAGCTCTGCTCACTGATTCACAGCTTCTTTCCGCCACTCTGCCATATAGGGACAGCGAAACAATCACTGTCCCAAACTTTGTGGATTATGCCAAAAGCTGAGGTAGCTGCGGGGACGGTGGGGGGGGACCGTGCGCCCGCAGACAACCTCGTGCCTTTATTTCAAAGCAGGGCCAGGCCGTGTTATGAAGGAGGAGCGTTTCGCCCGACCCTGATGATGTCAAAGACCGGCGGGCAGTACGCTTTGTGGGATTCGTGGCCGCTATTTCAGGCTCGTAATATGCACAACATCAAACTGCATTCGGCATTACGTTCGGCTCACGCCGCCGCCGGTCAAAGCCAGCATGGTCACGACCGGAAGTTTCCAGTCCTATGCCATAGCAGCCTTCGTCCTTGATTGAAGCAGAGGATTGGATTGCGACCGATGAACAGCTTCTTACGAGAGGCTTCACGAGTACCAATCACCCGTCTGTAGCGCCTACTTATTACGCTCATCTGCTTAACATCCCTGTTCTTGCTGCCTATGCTGGCTATAAAACCAATATGAACGGGCAGGATTGGCCTGCTAATACGATTTTTCCGAGAACCAAACAATCGCCCTTTGCCTACTCCAGCCGACTCGCTTTCTTCAGCAAAGATTGCGCCTGTTTGAGAACGATTAGGAATTGGCGAAGTCGAAAGTCGCATCGTATCACCTAACGTCTTTGCGTTTCACACACGCCGCCGTTCATATTGGGTATTCACTTGTTAAAGAGCAAAAATTAAAACCGCACCATACCCGCTTCATGGTTTAGATTTGTGAGCAGGTGCGGTTTTCTTTCTTGTTGATTTCAGAACACCAATTTCAGCAAGTTTCCAATCAGCAAGGTCAAGTTTGTATTCACCGACTTCGCACAAGTCGCCTTCGTCACTCATCGCAGTAATAATGTGAGACGATACCTCTGTAGCTGTGAATGGGTTGCACCGATGCGGACGGTTTTTGTCTCTGCCGTTTAGCCTGAATATAGCCCTGAACTTAATGCCCCTTCTTATTGGTTTCCAATAAGTCATCTTAAATCAGCCATCCAACATGCAAGTATAATAGAAGGCACGAGAATAACATAGTATTGCCAATTCGCTGTTCCTAAGCCAGTGAAAGCGACTAAGGAGCCACCCAAATAAATACAAAATGCGTACTTTTGAATTAGCTTCATCATCTCACCTTAATTAAAAAATAAACCGGACAGCGCAATCGAAACCATCCATGTATTCATCCGTGATGAAAGACAGAAAACAGAGATGCACGCCGTCCGGTCGGAGGAGAGAAAACTGCATTGGTTTTTTCCATCTTTCATCGTGAGGCATTATAGCATACTCATAAAAGGTTGTAAAGGAAAATCTTGGAATTATTTTGCTATAAACATATAAGTTCACAGAATATTCCGCATTCTTCACATACCGGCTCTTTGTTTCGGCCTCCGAATCCACGTAAATACTACATACCATTTCAACCAGGATAGATGCACATGAAGGTATCTTGAATTAAGCTCAACGTACAAAGAAGGCCATATTTCCCATCCGGTTTCGTAAGGCTCAAATCTGGTTCTCCAATACTTCATTTCACGCGCTCCAGCTCAAAGCCTTTTTTCAGCACAACCTCAATGCACTGACCCTTGCGGATTCTCAGGTCAGAGAACATGGCCCAGTCAGAAGGGCTAAGGCTCAGTATCTTGCCGTAGCCGTTAAAACGACCGTATGCCTTGTGCAGGCGGGGCGGCGCTTTCCATAATTCATATTCCGGGTGTCTTGGGTCGCTGTTCCGTGTGAGCCATCGTATCTTTTTCATTTCACCCTCTCCTTTGCTTCGGCTAAGATAGCCCGCACTTCTATAAAGAATTCGTCTATGCCTGGAGTAGGGCGGGGGTTTTTCAACAGAGCCTTTGTGTGCTTGTGGCCAGCTTCTGCGAAGTCGAGAGTTGTTTCGCATATATCCACCAGCTTGCTCACAAGGCCGTCAGGAGCAAAGAAAACCTTGAGGAATCTGTCAGCCTCAACCCGGTCGGAGTTTTTTTCGTCTTCTGAGAGGTTTCCGTACAAAGTATCTTTTTGTCGCCCCCATCTCTCTACTGCCCAAGCCGGAATAATCAAGCAGTTTTCGCCATCCACCTTCAGCGTTTTGCATTTACTAAACATATACTCAATCCAACCAGACCATTGTTCGTGGGCAAGTCTTGCTAACTTCTCTCTTGTTTCCATATCAATCTCCAGCTTTTATATACTTCTATAAGTCCGTCACCACCCTCGACCACTTATTTGCCTGTTACTGCTCTTAAAACAGCCTCGGTGTCGTTTGCCCCGGCCTGCACTGTGTTGTTTAGGCCAGTGCTAAGTGCCCGGACGGTGCTACAGCCCGATTGGAGAATCATCACAATCAGGCAAAAACAAATTACCAGTGTTGGCACAAACCATGATGCACTTTTCCTGTGTTTCTGTTCGTACCTCATAACTAACCCCTTTCAATTAACACAACTGGTTAAAATTGCGTTCTTTATTCTGATTGCTTGCACGGTTTGCTCCCATTCTTCTTGAATATCAGCGGCGTTCCTTAAATCCATAGGCGTCCGGGGCGGCTCAAGAACCACCTTCGCAAGTATCTCAAGCTCTATCTTGTATGCTTTCAATTCTGCAAGGTTCATGGTTATTCCTTCGCCTTGGCAATGGCTTTTCGTTCATCATTATTAAGAATCTTTCCGTAATCCATGATGCTGTCAACCATCCAGTCATAATTACAGAATCCGTGGCTTTTCCGACGAAGCATTGCGGCCTCCTTGCTACCGTCAACTATAAAGACACTAATTCCTGCGCCCCAGCCATCACCAAAATCATAGTAGTAAGAGCCAGAATCGTCTATGGCGTGCCGTTGTGCCGCTGGAACATTCAAAATCTTCTTGGCTTTTTCGATACCTTTTTTCGATGTCCCAAAATTTACTACTTTAAGATACTGTCTACCTTGGCCCGACCACTTACCATTCCATGAATTGCAATTTGGCATTGATAACTTAAACACCAATATCATTTTCCTATCCTTTCAAAAAATAAAGCCCGCCAATACGCTGACAAGGAAATTCTGGGGAGAATTGACTTGATATTGACGGGCTCTTTGAACCATAATTTATTCCTTATCAGCTACATACAGTATAACACATATATCGTGTCTTGCAAGCACCAACTTGAAAGAATAACAAGATTTATTTTTCCAGAATGAATAAGCTTGACAAGCGGCGGTTCAGTAGTGTAAAATGCTTGCATGATTGATGTAGACCGCTTAACAGCCCTTGAGAACTCTTGCCGCAATACACGAAGAGAGTTGTCGTTACTACGTGGTCAAAACAGCACAATAGACCAAATTATCGATTTAACGGATTCCCAAATTGAACATATACAACATGTACACTTACATATATTACGCGGCAAAATCGAGCAACACAACGAATCCGAAGAAGAAGCAAAATTAGAGTCCCGCGATGGCTAATGCCGTTATGTGCATCGACAAGTCCTTAGTGCGGTCAAAAGCATGGTTGGCCTTAAAAGGCATAGCTCCGCAAGTGTACTTGATTTTCCGTACCAAATGCCAGCTTGAGCAGGTAACGCTCATTGGCAAGCGTAACAAGCGTGGCGCAGAGTGGAAAATCACCAATAACGGTGAAATCACCTTTTCATACAAGCAGGCAAGAGATAAGTTCGGCATTACTAAGCCCCGGTTCGCCAGGGCTATTGACCAGTTAATCGAAAAGGGCTTTATTGATATAGCTCAATCAGGAATGGGTATCAGGCGATTATCTACACTTTACTCTATTAGTGACAGGTGGAAATTGTACGGAAAACAAGGATTCGTCGAAATGAAAAGGCCGAAAGCTGGTTGGAATCCAGGCTTCCAAAAGAAAAAGCCAAGTAACGTTTACGTTACCGACACAAGTAACGTTTGCGTTACCGAGAGACGAATTTTAACGCTCCAGACGAAACAGGATGGAAAAGTGACTAAAATTGAATATAAGTTTAATGGTGATAAGTGGTTAGAGGTTAAAAGTGCTTAATTCTTCAAGTAACGTTTATGTTACCGATAGGGGGGTACGTTTACGTTACCGTTCTATATATATACCAGTATGTACCACTTAGCGCAGTTGCTTGGATGCAGGAGTTATTTTGAAATGGCAAAGCTAAGATATGAAAAGAGAACTGAGCATAAAAAGGAAGTTGTCTGCCCTGATTGTGGTCACATCACAAAAGTTGAATGGCAAGATATCGAGAGGACATGGGTAGAAGTTGAGCGAGTTTACTTGACCCGCTGGGACTGCCCTATTCAGCCTGTCGAGAGGCAGGCGGCTTAAGTTAGATGCGTGAATGCAGTAGTTTATTTTGAGAATGAGTTAAATGACTGATTGTTTACAAGTAAGCTATCCTGATAGTGTATTGCGGCGTGAGGGCAAGAAGCGATACAAAGCAATAATGCGATGGCTACGAATTTGGCAGCATATGGGAGAAACCGTTACCGGCTGTACGCGGGGCCGTGTAAATGGCGATTTCAAGATAACGCTTAATGGAGCCTGGGGCGTAAGTATGCCCTAACCTCTTGAACGGAAAGGATTTATGAAAGAGCGACGTTTAATCCCTGCTCACGCAGTACATACAGACGACAGCAGGCTGACAGACGAGGAGAATGAGGCTTTGATTGCAGAAATAGACTCGGACGCCAGCATCAGGCTCAAAAAGCTTCGGGCACGTCCTCGCGCATTACCTAATGTGGTGTCTTTGCTCTTTCACAATTTAAGATGGCCCTTTGAACGCCTTTGTTTTGCGGCATCGCTTGCAAGTTACGTGCCGGCGGGATTCTGAAGATGGCGTATTCCAGCTTAACGTAATCCCGCAAGCGAGGCGCCAACAGACGCTATAAGTCCAATAACCATAGTGTCTTATTATCTTTGCCATTTTTTACTCCTTCCCCGCTTCAGGGAGGGCTTCATTTAACATTCGTCTTGTGGCATTTGACAAAGCTATTGACTCCAATGCTCTCTCGACAGCCTTCTTGAGCTTCGGTTGAGAATCCAATATGGCTGACAAGGGCTGGACGTGGCTTTTGTCGGTAATTTCGCCCACTGTTATAGTTTCTCTTGTTTCCCCATCAATATATCCATCGGTGTCATTGGTTTCTATGTACCCATCTGCATCTACAAAGTATTTTTCTGTATGTCCCATTTTAAGCTCCTGTATTAAGGGTTAGCTGCGGCGATAGCTTGTTGGGTTTTTATTTCCGCCTCTTTCTGAGCGATTATCCGGTCTACGGCTGCGGTCAGTTTGGCAGCTTTGGCTTTTCGACGTTTAATCCCAGCAAGCCTTTCCTGTTCTTCTGTATGTCCCATTTTAAGCTCCTGTATTAAGGGTTAGTGGTTAGGTTCTGTAGCCACAATCATAACACTCAATGCCGTTAAATGCCCAATAGCCACAAGCAGGGCACTTAAAAAGGCTTACAATTAGACTTTTGAGTTTCTTCATATCTCAAATCCTTGATTAAGGGTTAGTGGTGATTGGGGCCTCCTTCAAGTGCTATTCTACGGTACTTTTCGCATAAAAACTTTGATGCTTTTAGCTCATCCTCAAGCTTGGCTATCTTCGCCAGTAATGGCCGCTCTATATATTTCTTGCCGGAATCGAAGCTGGCCTCTGCTACATTATTTACATCGATTGCTAATTCTTTTATTTGTTCGGCATCCATTATTTTAACTCCTTACTCCAGCAATCTTCTGGTTTCCAATTTCTTTTTTCTGTTTCAATTTTCACGGTTTGTTGTAGCTCTTTAATAGTATCACCTGAAACAACAAAGCTATCATTGGCTACATCATTAGTAATCTCGAATTTCATCTCTTATCCTTTCTTGACAAGCCGCCACAGTATAAGCAGCGGCAGGACTATAACGGTTAGAACAATCATGGTTATGGCGAAGAACATTATTCGAGCCTGCCAACAAAAACCAGCTTGATGCTTACTATTTCTCCATCGTTGTCCCAAGAATATTCGGCTCTGAATTCGTAGCCATGACACCTGAATTCTTCAATCACTTCTCTTGTGATTGATTGCAGGTTTTGAATACTCATAATCTACCTCACTTTCTTATTCAGCAGTTTGTATTTTTGTTCCATTTCTATTCGATTTTGCATAGTTGCACCTTCTTGTTGTGCTGCCGGAGAGCCTATATAATTTTCGCAACCTTGACACATTGTACGGATTAGCTTCTTGCCCTTCATGCCTATTATTCGTCCTGTAGTAGGCGTTCCACAATAAGGGCAAGCATATTCCTTCATGTTTCTGCTCTCCAACTAAGGTTAATACGTCTCTAATCATGCCCATTAAGGCCGCTCACGTTCGTTTTAAGGGGCAAAGTCAAGGGCGGGCGTTTGGGCTCGGCTCTCGACTAAAAATGGGAAGCGGGCTATGCGTAATATCCGGAAATTCTCTATCTAAGCGGCAACACTGCCTTTCGGCATCCGAAAAAGTAAACTTAGTTTTTCCGCTGCCAGTTGTACCGGTAAGTTTGGATTTCCAATGTATAATATAATTTTTCTTCATCATCTTATTCCTTCTTTGCTTGCGCTTTTATATTATGGTCTTTTTTGGGGGGTGTACGATTATAACCAAAACCCAAGAGAAAACCAGCAACAGAAAAGAAGAGCACATAAAAAAATGTTTCGTAACTCATTACATCTCCCAAAGATAAGACATTCATAATGCCCTGCATCGCTTTGATGCTACGGCTGAACCGTGCAGGGCGGAGTGTTTAATCGTTCATAAATCCTTCCAGGGCCAGCTTAACCGACAAGGGATTATAAGTAGCTCCATCAGGGGTCTTTTGGCCTTGCATGGCATTCATGAAAAGCCGTGTTGCCTTATTAAGGCCACGCTTGTTTCTGTTTACTCTCGGGTTGTTCAAGCAGTCCATTGCGAGTCTATAAAGCGGCTCATCGTTACCCATCCATAGCGCTACATTCCAAGCGTTCCAGCTTCTGTGTCCTTCGTACGTTTCCATAACTTAGCTCCAATAAGAAAAAGCCCGGCCGGACAGATAAAAGACGTCCAAGTCGACATGCTGCCCAGCCGAGCGATAATAACAGGTTTGATTTCTTGGACGTCTCATATAGTAAAGTATCGACTATAAACGGCCAATATGCAAGCACCAAATGGCAAGAATAATAAAATAGCTGCAAATATTGAGGAAACATAGTCTTATGAGCAAAGAAAATATATTTTATGTTGGACAAATATCGGAGGTTGTGGTAAGTTGTGAATTATGTTTGAATATGGGGATAAAGTAATGGCTATTATTTGGGAATCTGAACCGGGTGCAGCGGAAGGGATAGACAGAATATCACTGGGTCGTTGTTTGAATTTGAATTGTGCGAACAAAGCGCGTAGTCATAGTAGATATTGCAGTAAAGCTTGTGAGAAATTGAGCCAATTCGAGGCAACACGGATTAAGAGCGGTGAATAAATGCCAAGCATAATCAACGAATTACTATTAAGTATTAGACGTGAGAATAAATACAAACCGTCCACTGTTTGCATGATTAAGATACGCAGGGGTGAGGAATGGTGTAATATGCGTCCATTGGTGGGGTCTGCGAAGCGAGTAGTAAGGACGATTACTCGACTTAGACGAAAAGGCCGCGAAATAAACGTGAAGTATCTTGTTGGTATGGGAAATAGATAAATGCCAAGCATAAAGGAAAAGCTTACTATTAACCATGAGAGTAAGAAAATAAAGTTTTGGCTTGCCAAGCTGTTTGGTAAAAGGATAAGCAGCATTCAACGAGCTACAAAGACAGAAAAAGGGTGTAAAGTAACAGGTTATTGGTATAAAGATGTGCTTTACTTGACAAATTTCAGTGAGAGATCATGCCTTCAATAAAAGACCAAAGCACGGTTGAAGCACTTGCAAGAGCGTTTATAGCTAATGACAGGAAACAAGAACAGGCAATGATTGAGGTAGGCTATACAAAAGCTTATGCAAGGTCATACTGTGGGCTGATGTGGGAGAATCCTAAAATAAAGGCTGCAATCAAGGCTATTGATGAGAAACAGGCTGAAATAGGCAATAGAAGCGTAAAAAGCCTGGATGAAATGTACCAGGTAGCTTACGACCTTGCTAACAAGCGTGATCAGCCTGCAGCTATGAACGGCAGCGTAACTGGCATTGCCAGACTTTACGGCATGGACAAGGATGCAGACAGCAAGCTTGACGAGCCTAAGCCTTTATCTGAGCAAGAGTTGGATAAGCTTAGAGCTATGACTGCTCAGATAACAGAGGATAAGCTTGAACAGCATCACAAGATAGGAGAACGTCATGCAGGATAGCCATACTACAGACACAAAGACAGCCTTCAACGCTGGTGAACCATCTCGGCGGCTCTATAGGGAGGACATCCTTGGACAGCAGGTCAACCGCAATAGCCATACAGAGCCACAGCAGGCCAACTACTGGACGCGGGAAGAGATGGAAGCCTACGCCAATACATACGGCGGTACGTTCAGCTACAAGGCAGTCAAGGGCGAAGTACAGGACGTTCACTACCATCCTCCTGAACATCTAACTCCAGTACACACAAGCACTTAGGGTAAAATCAAATGAATCCCAAAAGCAGGCATATAAAAAGGGCAAGACCCCCAAAGGGGCCCTCATGGCAGAAAGTTTTACCCTCTCCCCCATTTTTGTGCAATTCTGCAATTCACGACATGTGCTATCCAGAGCTATATCTTAACCTCTTTACTGGAGGCGACTTATGAAACTATGTAAGGGTTTGATTTGTGTATCTCTGGCTGGGTTATGTTTGTCTATGGCTGTGTTGTGGATATATATATTATCTGTTGGTACTTTAGGGTAGCTTAACTTGTTTATGGAGCATAACTTATGCCATTAACGGGCCAGGCTAAGACTAAATACCAGCGTGAGTACATGCGTGAGCGTCGCGGGTCTAATGCAACCGGCCCGGCCCAAACAGTTAGACCCAAGAAGCGAAGTAGTCGTTTTATGATATTGCAGCGTGATAATTTTAGATGTCAGTATTGTGGCAAAACACCAAAGGACGATATAAGGCTGGAGATTGACCATATAATACCGTTATGTAAAGGTGGGTCAGATGAGGATAGCAACTTGATTACGGCTTGTTTTGAGTGCAACCGAACAAAAGGCGGAAACAGACTTAATTTTGATGCGGAGCAAAGCATTATGCCTAATCTAACAGAACAACCCCCTGCTGAGATTGTTAGACCCGAACCGCATGGCTGCAAAGGTTGCAAGCTGGTTGAGCGAGTAGCCAGTCACTTGGGTTGTCCCAAAGGTCAGGCGCCAACACTGTCGATGGTAGTCTTTGAGCAGGCGGTAAATCCTGAAAGGGACTGTGAGGAGTAAGGTAAAAAATGATAGAATCTATGATAGCTGCCGAAAAAGAATGCACTGAGCAGGTAGACATAAAGCCCGATAAGGTTCTGCGTCCGATTGGCACTACTTGGCGGGAATGGTTTGAGCCGAAAGATTCCACAGACTTACCTCATTGGATTACATGGGAAGTGATTGGTTATCTTGAGACTTATCGTGGCAGGCGGGGAAATACTTTGTTGTATGAGCGTATGGAGAGTATAGGGTTAGCTCAAGAGGGTATTAAATGAAATGCCTGAACTGTGACAATCCGGCCAAGCCTGCTTCTCGCTTCTGCTGTGGTGTATGTACGGTTGTGTGTACGGTTGTGTGTACGGTTGTGTGTACGGTTGTGTGTACGGTTGTGTGGTATCGCGAGAAAAAAGCTGAACGACTGCTGGCCGAAAGCGGTCCGATTGCTCACTATGGCGAGCCTGACTGTAGATGTGTGCAGTGTGGCACACCTGACGGGAACGTAGCTCATACAGGAGTTCATAGTGAGTAGAATCAAATTAGCCATAGCTTTATTCCTTTTAGCCTTGATGGACCCGAAGGGTATGGCTATTATGTTCGTGGCGTATAAGAAGTCAAAAGCGCCTTTAGACCCTATTAGGTCTGGCGTAATACCTACTGAGTTTGAATGCCGGACAGACCAAAAGAAGCATTCACGTGTAGGAGTAGCTGATGCTTAAAGAAAAAGAAGTATTCGCCTTGGAAGTGCTTAATAAAGTGATAGACAGGATTGTAATACCAACCAAGGATAAGATTTCCTTGTGCAATGAGTTTACAAAAGAGATACGGCGCAGGAAATGATAGCCATTGACGACAACTTGAACGAGCAGTTAATGCAGGCTGACGCCGGCTTCTGGGCGAACCAGTGGCCTATCAATCTCCAGGCCGGGCCATTTACGTTCAACGGCTTCGAGTATCAGCGTAAGCCTATGAGTACGCCTGTCCGCCGTATATGTTACATGAAGGCTCGTCAGTGTTTTGGTGCTACTATAAACGAGGTCTTAAAAGACCTTCACGGTATGATAATGGGTATTTACAAGTTAGGTGTGGCTCATATCTTTCCGACTACCGACGAAGTAGGCGAGTTTTCCAAATCAATATTCAAACCCTTAATAGCTAATAATAAGTCGTCCATAGGTAAATACGTAAAGAATGTTTCCGGTAGCACAGATACTACCTCGCTCAAGAGGGTGCGGGATTCCATGTTGTTTCTCAGGGGGGCGAGGTTAAGCCAGAAATTAGGTGATTCAACTGAAAACACTTCATCGAAGACTGCCGGTTTTTCCGTAGATAAGTGCGTATTCGACGAAGTTGACTTTATGGACCCTGAGGCCATTGGCAAATATATACGAAGTATGGGTATGAGTCCGCATCAGCATGAGGCTTACCTTGGTAACCCCTCACACGAAGATTTCGGTATAGACCTTATTTTCAAACAATCCGACCAGAGGTACTGGTTCAGGAGATGCACTTGCGGTCATTGGACGTGTGCAGAGAAGAGCTTTCCTCAATGCGTGAAGATACGCAAGGACGGCACCGGGTACGTCGGATGTGACAAATGCGGTAAGGAAATACCCGTATGGGCCGGTAAGGGTTCTGCCGAATGGGTTAGAGACTTTCCTGACAAATCTGATTTTATGCACGGGTACAGGGCGAGCCAGTTAATGACCAAGTTCAACGACCCCGCCGAGATACTGGAAGATTTCGTTAATCCACCGTTTGGCGATTTGGCGTCTATTTACCGGTTGAGACTCGGCATGGCGTATTCTGACAAGTCGGAGAAGTTGAGGAAGGGCGATGTTTTAGCCTGTTGCGGGAATGACGGGATTAG
>SDBV01005318.1_pt1 | contig 18219 bp, 25 predicted proteins | sample 2277081 | NCBI WGS metagenome assembly SDBV01 (sample SAMN10402039, study PRJNA504765) | marine sediment metagenome | isolation source: marine sediment core GS10_PC15, 223 cmbsf | place: Arctic Ocean: Southern Knipovich Ridge | collected 2010 | reverse complement strand
CTCCTAGTCGGAGGACTAGGAACGATTGTGGGTGTGGGAGTTTTAGGATTGGTAGGAATCTTCGATTCTCCGAACATTTCTATTTTCCTTCCATACCTTACTATCCCTTTCGTTGGACTGATAGGGATAGTACTTACGATCCTGGGTTTAGTTGGGTTCTTACTCGCATGGGGGCTGTGGACGGGAAAAAGCTGGGCGTGGATAGTCGCAATCATTTTCGCGATAATAGGCATCATCTCTAATTTGGTGACTCTCCCGGCAGGAATAGTAGGCCTAATCCTCAACGGATTGATAATATACTATCTTACCCGACCTGCAGTCAAAGGATACTTTGGCAGGAATCCTGTGAACGCAGCAGTACCCGACTAGGATCACTCAACGAATTCCATAAGGAAGTTCGGGGGTGACCTTCATATCACAGAAGAGATCCCGTATCCTAGCTATTCTTACTTGACAATTATTAACGAATAGGTTTTGAGATGAACCCCAAATATATTCCTGATAGCAGACTATAAGCCCACCGGGCCCACACTTTATCATGAGCTAAGACAAGTTGGCTCAGGGTGGACGGCGACAGTCTGGTTAATTCCTAGTCAGGTAGTCTACTTCGGATATGTTCTTCGTAAGGCCGTTGCCCTTTTTACGTCCAACAGAATCTCGACTGGCTCACGGTTTTCCATTTTGATGTCTAAGTTGAATTGCTGCTGTCCTTCATACAGACACCAGTGATTCCAAGTATCAACAACACTGATGACTGTATGGTAAAACTCCCTTATCGAGAAACCAATTTCTAGCATCTTTTCATTCATGTGATCTATTACTTGCTCTACTTTCTTTTCATCTAGCCGATTGTGATCTATGTTACTCTTTGTACCAACTTTTAGGTGAAAACTATCGGGAAACTTTATGATTTTTATTTCGTTTTTCTTATTGCTCTGCATCTTCTCTCACCTCCTAATCGTCTGCTGACTTGACGGTCGAATACATTGCTGCATCTCGCATGTCGTTGGTGTCGCAAAACTGGTTCCACATGGTACCTATATGTTGAGATATCAGGAAGAATTCATTCATACCCACGTCCTCTTCACTCATCTTGTCAAGTAGAGATTTGATCACTCTTTCAACCTTTGAGTTGTCTACGTCTATGTCCTTCAGCCACTCCGTCAGTTTCTTTTCCGCAGAATATGTCATCTTCATTTGCTTTCGCCTCTTGGGTTTGTACTAAGGCGGTACTTGTTCTCAAGTATCATCTGCCTTAAGATGGGCTCCCTGTCCAACAGACTTTCCACCTTCTCGGGGTGCTTCTCATAGTCTGCCATAGCTACGTAATATTCGTACATTACGCGATAGCCATTGTGGGCAATGTTGAAGAATTCCTGGCACTCTCTACATAGGAATACTCCTACTTTGGTACCAACCATTTGGGCGTAATTTGAGTTATACTTTCCAGTAGCTTCTTTAATGAAATCTCGGAAAGTGTCCTTGCTGGTTTCACCCAATCTGTTCCTCCTCCTTTGAAATTCCTGACATTGCTTCTTGTCGCAGGGGAAAGACTTGGCCTGCCCTGGTTTGCTAAATTGTTCCGAGGTCATGTCGTTAGTTCACCCTTCTCAGGATCACTGCTTCCGAACAGTTCGGACAAGTAGTTTCTATTGCTTTTCCGTCTAGTGAAACGTTGCGATCAACCCATATTCCATTTGGGAGCAAACCTTTGCTTCCAACTACCTTACCATCTCGGAATACGTAGATGTCGATGCTGTCACTTTCTACCCAATGTTGCAGGTGAATCCTCCTACCTGCAATCTCAACTTCTGCTCCAGTCCCGAAGGACTCGTCTCCTTTTTGCATGAATTTCTTTTTATTCATGCCAAAGTCCGGTAGATCTCATCGTTATAAGTACTGTACTAAAGTTGGACATGTACTTTCGGTAAATGAACCCCTCTCTAGACATGTTTCCAATAGCCCGAATCCCTGCGGGTCCGTATCTTTTCAAACAGGTAGTTTAGGGTTCAGGAATAGAGGACGTCTCCCGGACCTACAGAAGCTTCTGAATGACTACCCCAAAGACTTGCGATATTGCAACGAAGATCAACCATGCGTTCCTCGCGAATGCGTTCTCAGGTTTATCTTGAGACATTGACACTCGCATCTTCATATTTCTGATATAAGTTTGATTTGAGTCGAAGAACTAAGTAGACCAGTTAGGTCTGATTATCGGATTATCGTCCACTCGAATCTCAACGTCAGCATCACGTTTACCATCATTCTCTAACAATCGGTCCACCAACTAGGCTAATGACATTGTTCCTCTGGGCAGCAACAGCAGCGACTTCAACTATTTACTATCCACCTGAAGGCATCACTCAGATCTATACGTTAATCATTGTGAGCGTAGGTTTGTTCTTTTTCAGATTATTGTATAGAAGGGGAGATTAGAAAAGGCAAGACATATATCCCGAAGTGAAGCATGCTATCTCGTGACATCATTTTTAGCACAATTCAAAGTCCAAGAATACTCAAAGTGGCGAGCTGTGTTTGATGAGAACGCGTCAGCCCGAGCCGCCGAGGGAATGGGAGCGGCCAAGGTATTTCGCGATTCCAATGACAGAAACAGCGTCTCATTACTGTTCGAAGTTACCGACTTGGACAAGGCACGTGCTTATGCAGATTCAGATGCGTTAAAGCAGGCGCAAATGAAAGGAGGAGTTATTCCTCCGCCAACAATGACATGGCTAGATGACGCCTAGGAATAGCTGTCATCCCAACCAATCAAATTAAATTCCGAACCTCTTCTCTTAGGAAGAACGGCTGGCTACTCTTCTCTCCAGTCGAACCCCTCATGTAGATGGTCTAGTTCTGAAATTAATTAATATAGAATCGTATACTTCTGGATACCTACAATGGTAGAGACAATAAAGATAACGAAGAGAGAGTATGAAGCACTGCAACAAATAAAAAAAGCGCTGGATAAGCTCATGTCGGGAATAAAAAAGAACGTGAAAGTAGAGGTGCGATAGAACGTATGATGATTCCGAAACATCCTTAAATAAAATCTGCCTAAGCTAGAAGACATGGTGAAAACAATGACTTGTAATCAACTCGGTGGCCCTTGCGATACACAATTTCATGCCAAAACTTTTGAGGAAATGGGCGAAATGAGTAGAAAGCACGTTACGGAAACGAGTGATGAGGGCCACATAGAAGCGATGAAAAAAATGAAGGGACTTATGGACGACCCTAACGCCATGAAAGAGTGGATGGAAAGTAAGGAAAAAGAATTTGCTGCATTACCGGAGGACATGTAGTACGAGGCACAGGCTTTTGGATTGGCTGCAATCTTCCTTATAATCGGCTCAGCTTGTAGCCATATAGCTTGCTGTCACTGATTGGGCATGCTGGCCCCCCTCTCAGTCATCTCAGGCCCATACGATCGTTCGATCGGATCTACACGTCCTAGAAATGGCAGTCCTCGTCCTCGTGAAGGAATCTTTGCTGCAAACATTTTTGCTAATTCAGGGGATAGTTGCGTACCTCTATCTTGATACCGCCTTTCCCCACATCCCGCCGATCTTCTTCACAACAAAGATTTCGCGGTTGCCTTCGCTGCCTTTGGGTTCCTCGCCCGTGGGTGTAATGGTTCCACTAGACTGAGTGCGAACGAAGCCGAGGTCGCTGCTCAGCTCGATTTCCTTGATATCAAACTAGACTAGAGCGGACGCATGAAAAAGAGCAAAATTGGGATGTCAGGCGTGATTACTCTGGTGACTATCTTGCTTGTAGGAGTTGGGTCGAGTGCTGCGACCAGTGTTATGGAGCTGACGGAGTAAACCTAGATAGATGAATATCTTTTCCTTACGTCCTGTATTTACGCTCAGACTCTTGAATTGGAACGTCATTAGCGCTCATGTCACGCCTCTTCATAAGTCCTTCATCGTTGAATTCCCAATGTTCATTGCCATGTGTACGATACCGTTGGCCAGTTTCAGCATCTCTCCATTCATACTCAAACCTGACCGAGATACGATTCCCCGTATAAGCCCATAATTCTTTCATAAGGCGGTAATCGAGTTCCTTGGCCCACTTGCGCTTCAGGAACTCCTTGATTGCATCTCTACCCTTAAAGAACTCTGTACGGTTTCGCCAGTCGGAATCTACTGTGTAAGCTTTTGCCACTACCTCAGGATCACGAGTGTTCCAAGCATTTTCAGCAGCCCTTACTTTTGCTCGTGCGGTTTCTTCCGTAAATGGAGGTTTAATGCTTGACATCTCTTCATTTTCGAACGTCCCGCCATTATAGGTTTTTCTCTTGCGTTCGGTAATACTAATCTAGAATAGCATTTTAGGAAAAGACCGGCCACCATAGCAAAGAGACTCTGCCAGGGGATAGGTGACAACCCCTTGCGCGGCCAATCTTATGGACTCTTTATGGAAGCCCGGGCTGTAGTAATTAGGTTAAGGAAATGCTTCTTGTCAAGAATATCGCCGACGTTCAATCCCTCACATTTATCATCAAACCCAAAAATGTACTTGTCATCATTAACTCTTAGTGAGAATGGGTAAAACTGGCAGATCAATGGTCTCTTCGCGTACAGGGAACACTTATTCTTGTCAAGAAACACGCATGCCCCTCCGACTTTTTTCATGATGTATGGATAAACCTCGTCGTTATTTCGGGATGCGAAATCCCCATGGCCTTTTAACTTCTTTATCCTAAAATAATCATCCCTTGTTAATAGGATTCTCCTGTTGATCCCACCCTGATCTTTACAACAATTTCCGCATTCCGTGCATTGGAAACGGATTGTTGGATGAATCACCGATGCCATCTTGAGTTCTCCTACTTATTTGTCCATATAACGGTTTTTTAATTCCTTTCCCTTGACGAATCTATTGAATTGAGTTTACCCCCATATTCTTCGTTGCTTCGAATAATCGTGTTTCGTCATATCGAAAAGGCTGAAGAATCGTAGATATGCCTCGTATTAACAACTCAATGTATCGCTCTTTATCATATTTTGTTTTTGCATCAACTAATTGTAAGGGCCTGACCTTTTCCAGAGGAATCTTGGATTTAAATTTCGTAATGATATACGAAACCGATTGCCCAGCCATAAGCTCAAGACCTTCTTCTGCGAGTTGCTTAACTGCGATAGCTTGAGATATATTACTTCTATACTCATTAAAGTTCTTAGATAATCTATTGATGATGATCAAGTCACTAATAGGGACTGTTCCATTACGAATCATTTCGATGTATGAGTTTAGAATAACAAGGGCGTTTGGGATAAGCATCTCTACTTCTTTAGCGGATTCAGCTACACTAAACAATTGCAGAATTTCTCGTTGGCAATCGGAGACGAGTTTGATTGTATCCCTTCTTCTCAATTCAATCCCTCTCAATTTCATGCTTCCATCTTCGAAAATTCCGAAGTAGCGATTCAAAACTGGAACATCTGCATGCATTCTGCTAGGTAGAAATGCGATCCATCTATAGATACCTTCGAAAGAGAGCGGTAGGCCTATCTCGTCTTCAATCTCTTCACATAGTTCGATGAAATCCACTTTCCTGCCTCTTGATTTCTTAACCCATAGAGAATCAACGATGCCATGAATTACTTCGAATCCTCGTCTTTCAGCAATCCTAACGGTATCCAAGAGTATTTTTCTAGCGTATGCACATACTGCGATATGACAGTCTATTAATCCAAACTTTGCGTTTCGGTAGCTAAGATAGCCAAATGAGCAAACTAGAATTCCCTTCAGTGCACTTACCCTAGCATTGTACTTCTTCTGGAGATCTAGGTCATCTGTTTCGTTTTTCTTTTTGTAGTTAATTCGCTTTTGAATGATTAATTCAAGACTTTGTGGAATTATCCCAGTCCTCTTCTCACAGACATTATAGTCAACGTCGGGAACACGTATGCTAGAATCTTTACAGCATTTACATAGAATTGTCTCTGCGCTGATGTTAAACTTCTTCATAATGAATGGATAAAGTGAAGTGAAATCAATTTCTCCTACTTGTTCATGGATTCCTATCTTCGGTTCAAAAATGAAACCGCCTCTGTCTCCAATTAGAAGAGTCCTACCAGTCTTTGGAATTTCTGCCCTAGTTGGTTTCCAAGGAATTAGTAGGTTGTCGTTGTGCGCGGTATAAAATTGCATACTACTCAGACATTTCCCTATAGATGCCCGGCTCCCCTTGTGCAAGGGTATTCTACACAATCTTGAGACCTCGAACAGACCGTCGAGTCCGCATTCCTCAAAAACAAAGTAATTCTTCGTATCGAGATTAATTCGCCCATAGAGGCGATGCGAAGTTGGGGTGTGAAGGATCCTTCCATATGCAAAATAAGAACTCCCCCTTCTCTCAAACCTTTGAAGTGCGATCTGATCTCTACTTAGTATAAGCTTGTCAAGAATTCCATTGACATATGCTCGCTCAGCAAGGTAATGTGTTGTGAAATCATCTCCTTCTTCGAAGAATAATATGTCAGGATCAATTCCTCTTACTGCTTCAACTAGAGTTAGAATCTTTTCTTTTTCCGAGCCGTCCTTTATCTCAAGTGTTTTTTCGTCATTAAAGATAGTTATCGCCCTTATCTGATCAGAAAATTTTGGAATTATATCGACGGTATCAACATCTACTCTTAGTGTTGCTTTCTTCAAGAACGGTATTTCGTAATCTTCTGATTCAACAGAATCCAATAAGGTCCATTTAATTTTATCATCTCCAGTCTCCTTTGCCCGAACATGCGCCAAGGGAAAGAGGTCTTTTTCGATAAAATATGCTTGCTCTGGTAGAAGATCGGCGTTGTAGATCCGAAAGTAACCATATGGAGCGGACTTTTCTATAACTTTAGCTAATCTTTCAGAATCGTTCCCTCTCCTTAAGAGTAGTTTCAAAGTTTCTGTCTCATGGTAATCAAAAACATTTTCTCTTTTCCTTACAAAATGCGATGAGTGGAGATAATTCTGTATAAATCTCTCTTTCGAGAGGTTCTCTAGATCTTTTTTCCGCTCCGCTGTTACGTAGATAGCATTGTTCCAATTATCTGATAGTCGAACTGTTCGAAAATTGGCAGTCTTTAGCCAAATCACCATTTCATCTGCATGACCAGGATAAGCATCAAGGATCCAACCCTCAATTTCAGATAAAACCATACACGATAAATACCGTGAATTACGGTATATTAGTTCAGCTGTTACTCTTGCGTTCTACCGGTCAATCGCTACAATGTCGACTGTCCAATCGCGAGATTCATCAATCTCTTCATTTCTTCTGCTCCGTCGATTGCTTGGCCTTGATAATGGTTATTGAACATGACATAGGTTGACTCGGTCATTCCACTGATCTTCTCTATTCGTGGTGCCCATTCTTGGAGCTCTTCAGGCGTATACAAGTAATCATATCTTTCATAAGCTTCTATGTGATTCCACCACTTTGCTGCGTTCCTCCCATGAAATCTGCAGTACCCAATCGAGGAGGTAGCAATAGTTGAAGGAATCGGCAGACCTCTAATTTTGGGTGCGTCTACATTAACATAACAGATTCCTTGTGCTCGAAGAAATGTGTACACGTCTTCTGTTTGCCAATCTCTCCTTCTGAACTCTACTGCAACTGGACGGTCCAAATTATTTGCCATTGTCGAAACATACTCGATATTCTCTTCAGTATTCTTAAAGGAGAATGGGAACTGTGCGAGATAGCATGCTAGCATTCCTTTCTTCACCAATGGGGAAGTAGCCATTCTGAACTGTTCGAGAGTCTGGGCGAACTTGTCTCGATAATGTGTAAACGTATTAGGGACTTTCACGGTGAATTTGAATGAGTTAGGCACCTTTAGAGATATAGAAGAAAAAACTTTCGGAGAGGGGATTTTGTAATATGTCGCATTTATCTCTACGCAATTGAAAAAGTTAGCATAATGAGAAAGGAAATCTCTGGCGGCTAAATGGCTTGGATAGAATTTGCCCCTCCAATCATTGTAGCTGTATCCAGCCGTCCCGATTCTGAGCTTCGACATTCGACTGTGCTAACTAATGATTAGGTTAATCCTTTTTCATGTCTAACCTTTCTTTCTCCGTCTTCCTTCCTCAGGAGATTCACTTCGGATTCTAGCCATTTTATTTTGGTCTGCTGAATTAGTAAAATCGTGAGAAAAACTGATTCAACTAGATATGTCTTCCCTGACGACTCAATTGCACTAACAAATCGCCAACATTCTTCAAACATTTTTCGCGCTATCTCTCGATCTTCACCACGTAACGCATTCAGAAATGGTTTCCAGCTTTCTAATTCTTCTCGTAGAAGACGAACAGATGGAATGGAATTGATCTCAGGCATCTACTTCTAGCCTCGCTTTTTCAATTTCTCTAGCTATGTTTTCTAATCTTCTAGCATGATCAAAGGTAATTGCCATAACCATTCCTTGAAATCTAATCGGTCTGACAGCGTTTGATGAAGCGGAACAATAATTCCTCGCCTCATTAAATAACTCTTCAAGACTTTTTCGTGAGCTTTTTCCTAAGCTTCTTTTGAACTTAGTCCAACTCGCGATCTCCGTCTCTAAGGCTATCCTGAATGAAGGAATTGTCCTACCCATGTACGACAGCCTCAAGGGGTACGAGCATCGATTGATTGTAAGTCTGAAAACTTATCGGTTGTATCACCTCTGTTCTCTTTCTTAGTGGGTGTCTAGATAACACTGAACGAATGCGGTATTTTTCTTCTTGAAAATGAACTCTGATGTTACAGTAATTTCTAAATAGAAATTCATGATATTCGTTACAAGTTGATGTTATGATTATTGGTATTTGTCTCATCTTGCTTACTCGGATTATCCCTTCCCCAAGCTCACGTATCATTCTGGAAGACTCTTCCTCCTCAAAATCTTTTGTAAATAAATTGAAAATACTTGATATTACTAGAACTTCAGGTTCATGGTCTTCAAAGACTTCATCTATTGTATGTCGAATTAGCTGGAGAAGTTCATATGGAGTAAAAGCGCGTGAAATAGTAATGTTCTCTAGTGCCTTCTGATAATCAATCCCATATTCACGAGCTATTGAGGTGAAGAGATAGACATCAAAGGAATTACCGCCATCTATGAATAGTGCGCTACCCGACAATCCACCAAGGCTTTCCGGGAGCTGAACTGACACACTATACCTCTGAGCAAGGAGGTGTGGAATAGTCGTCCCGGTAATCAAGGCGACAGAGTCCGATCTTAAACCGCCGATTAAGTTGTCAATAAATGTTATCTTCGAAAATAGGCCGTGTGTAGAGGAAGCTCTGATGAATTTCGCTTTGTATAGTTGCTTTACAGTTTGCAGATTTATCTGAGGATTTTTCCAAGATGTTATTTTCGATGAGCTATTAGCGCTTCGGACTGATAGAGATTCTGATAAAGAAAGTCGGCAGCCAGGGCAAGCTTGTCTAGACAAAGTCTCCATCTTATGTTGATTAATCGGCTTTTCTTTCTCAATTAGTAATACTTGGAGACAATTGTTACAAAAATACACATGATACGAGCGTGTGTATTCGGATTCGCGAAAAGCCTGCTGCTGACTATGCACATCTACAGTTTATTACGGTAGCATTTAAATGCTCTCTGAATTGATTTATCCAACACCTCCCAGTAGTTATTCATCGTGGGAGATCTCAAGATTGGAACTTCGGGGTGGGTCTACGACTTTTGGATGGGCGAGTTCTATCCAACCTTTTCAAAACCGAATGATTATCTCAAGATATACTCCAAAATTTTCTACCTCGTCGAGATTGATAGCTCTTTTTACCGATTTCCCAGTAGGAAATCTACCGGATTGTGGGCGGACGAAACTCCTGATAATTTTATTTTTACAGCCAAAATTCCGCGGAGGATCACAAACGAGAAGAGACTGACTGACTACAAGCGTGATCTAGAATATCTCTATGAAGTATTCCAGCCGCTTCAGAAGAAATTGGCAGCTTTTCTGATTCAGCTTCCCCCATCATTTACTTTTACAGAGGGGATGGGGAAACTAAGTTTGTTTCTTCATGACCTCGATAATAGCTATAGATATTCAATTGAATTTAGGCATGATTCTTGGTTTAGAAGTGAAACTTATGATTTACTTAACGCCAATCATGTATCGCTCGCCTGGAGCGAAGTTCCTTTCGTAACAAATCCAGGAATTCTAACCTCCGATTTCATATATCTTCGGTTTATTGGTGAACGAGATCTCCCAGAGTCTTCCTTAGGTGAGATTAGGCGTGATCTCCAGGACAAAAAGCAACTGTGGGCACTCAGGCTTCTTAAGCATCTTCAAGGCGTGAAATCAGCATACGTCTTCTTCAATAATCGGTTTGAGGGATTTGCGCCAGGATCTGTCAACTCCTTTCGTAACATACTCGGGATTGGCTCAATCGATTTCAAAACCCTCAATCTTGGGACACAGCAGACACTTTTTGATTTTTGACTATCAGGTCAGGTCATGAATTCATGGATGTGTACTCATCTTTTAACCCGAGGTATCGCCTGACGTTCTCTCGAATATAGTCATGGTCCTTATCGAGTAGCTTCCTTACCACACGAGCGGGGGATCCTAATATTAACATGCCAGGTGGGAACTTGCTGTCTAGCGTAATCAGACTCCCGGCTCCGACAATACAAGAATCGCCAACCTCAGCCCTGTTGAGAACTATTGAACCCATTCCTATGACGCAGTTAGAGCCTATTTGTGACGAATGGATTATGACATTATGACCAACAGTGGTCGATGTTCCGATCTCTGCTGATTCGTTTTCGTCTGCATGAATTACGCTATTGTCTTGAACATTTGAATTCTTCCCAATTCTAATCTCACTTTCATCTCCTCGCAATACAACATTAAACCAGATGCTCGCGTTGTCTCCTACAACGACGTCGCCGATGAGGGCTGCAGTTGGGGCAATGAAGACCTTTTTCCCAATTTGAGGGTATTTTTCGTTGTAGCTGAGAAGCAGTTTTTTCACCGATTCCTTGCCACCTGCGAGAGATGTTAATTTACTCCTTTAATTTGACTTCGTGACCTCCAAACTCATTCCTCGTGGCAGCTACTACCTTTCCTGCAAATGATTCCTCCATTCTGGTGTGCATTCTCAAAGAATATGCAAGTGCAATCAATGAGAATGGAGAGTCGCTTTCCCAAGCTTGGTCAATTGCCCATTTGCCCGTAGTCCCTCCGCCTACATAATCAGTAATTTTCTCCAACCCGGGGTCTTTCTCAATGGCGCTACCGGCAAGCTTGAGCAGCCATGACCTTATGACGCTTCCATTGTTCCAGACTTTGGCAATCGCCGCCAAGTTCAATTCAAACTCCGATCTCTGGAGTGATTCGAATCCCTCACCGTATGCTTGCAACATGGCATATTCAATTCCGTTGTGAGTTATCTTCACATAATGTCCAGATCCACTGCGTCCTACATGGAGGTAACCTCCCTTTTCGGAAACTGCATCAAAAATAGGTTCTGCAATTTCAAAAGCTTCCTGTTCACCTCCTATAGTAAGACATGCTCCATGCCTTGCCCCCTCAAGACCACCACTAGTGCCAACGTCCAATAGGAAGATTCCGTCTTTCCTCAGGTCCTCACTTCGGCGGATTGAATCTTTATAGAATGTATTTCCTCCCTCAATAATGATATCTCCCTTCCCCAGATTTGGGATTAATTTGGAAATCATATCATCCACGGGTCTCCCGGCTGGAACCATGATCCAAACTACCCTAGGCTGAGAGAGCTTCCCACAAAGTTCGGCTATGCTTTCCGCCCCCTCAGCCCCCTCACTAACTACCTTATCCATGCGGCCCTTACTCCGATTCCAGACAACGACTTCTAGTTTCTTGTCGAGTAGATTCAAGACCATGTTAGAGCCCATTCTTCCCAACCCTATGAAACCCACTTTCATGAGTTTGCATTCCTCGATGCATTATAAAAAAATTTTTAGTTGGAGGTCAACTTTACATCCATTCTTTCGCTAATCAGATTTTGTATCCCTACATAGCAGAAAGTGGAAAAGCTTACCCGCAACAAACATCTCCTAGGATGTTAATCGGACTGATAGTGCGTGTTAGTCTGCAGAACTCAGGTAAATGGCCTACTTATACCAATCATCGGAAGGCTCAGTGAGCCATTCCTCCGTGAAATCCCTCAGCCAGCCCGAGTTGACCCCTCTCCAACTGGAGTACGCGTTTGATCTATCGACCAGGCTCTCCCCCCAAAAGTCCATTACAACCCCCATCGAGTCGAAAATCGTTCGTAATGCGTCTTTGAAGTTTCTTATCTTTGGGAACCGTATAGTCCTAACCCACATCCTCTGGGCGCCGCGCATCTTGGAAATGAGTTCTGCTTCTTCTCGTTTCCATATACTAACTTCCAGGTTTACCTTTTTGGGTGGTGAAACCGCCTTAAAACCGTCCATCCGTCCTAACGCCTCTCTTGCTCCCTCTCGTAGGAGACGTCGCATCTCGTCAAGTGAATAGCTTACGGCACTCGCTCTCCCCTGTGACATTTTAACCGAGAGTGCTTGGACTTGCGGCATGAAATCGGAGGCCTCGCGAATAGCTATGTTGTCACCTGTGAGCATGATTACTGGAATATTGTTTAGTCCTGCGAGCCATTGGTAAAGCCTCAACTCCCCAACATCTTCTCCGTTGATCCGAACCCTCAAGTGTGGGTATAATGTATGGCTTAGGAAACCATCAGCTGTTGCCGCCTTTGAGTGATGGCCGCAGAGAACAACCGCGTCACAATTTGTCAGGTCAAAGTAGTTGATCAGCTCGATTTTACTATTAAGCTTAGCATGTTCAAGGTTCTGTCCTGTAAAGTGGGCATCTATTACCCTAATGTTGATGTTCTCAGACCCATCCCACAATCCCGCTGCTATTGCGTTTACATCAGCCGCCATCATATTCACTGATGACTCCCAATAACCGGCTGTGTGAGGAAAACACTCTCCTGGAGTATCTACGCCCGTGATTCCCTCCATATCAGCAATTATCGCTATGCGTCCACGTGTCATAGAGCTAGCCCCGTAACAAGTCAGAGTTCCTGCTCTCTAAAGGTTCCCAACCCTGAGGGACAACCCAAGGACGCTGTCTATTTCCATCCTTGGCACCACACTCAGTACACTTTGTCCGCCGTCTTGACCAATATAGAAGGCCTGCCGCCCAAAAGACAAGTCCAACAAAAGCATAACCAATCATTATTAGCCCCGTAAGAAAGAGTAATCCGACTAGGCCGGGGTGGTATCTCGTTCGATAAACCATCCCACAGTTATCGCATCTTATTTCAGGCTTTTTCACGGTCCGGTTCATCTCTTGCTAATCTCGCGATGTAAGTGGGTGCCAGCTCAATTGGGATTCTTTGGAGATTCAAGATGGCGTCGTAGTTACCTTCGGCGTCCCAGTCCAGATTATAGAACCTATCTAAGTATTGCTTTGTTGCTTTGTCCCTTGTCTTGATTACCTTCTCAGCTTCCGATTTGCTGATGTAACGATCTAGCATCAACTTGTCGACTCTGTAGACAAGCGGAGCAATAATTTTTACCCGCAAAACCTTTGGGTGATTTCTTAATAGTGCCTGTCCACCTCTACCAACGATCACGATTTTCCTTTTTTTGGCAAGCTCCTTGATTATAGTCCCTTCGAGACCAATTTGTGCTTCTTCTGCAGCAGAGATCAAAGCTTTATTCGCAAAAATTGAGCCGATTAGACCGCGAGATTTGTATTCGTCTTCGGACAAATCGAAGGATTCCGCATCGTAGACGTTTATCCCCATTCTTCTAGCCTCTTCAAGAAGGACCGTCTTGTCGAAGTATTGAAAATCTAACAGCTTGGCAACTCGTCTCGCAATGAACTCACCATTCGTCCCTACCTGCTTCGAAATGGTGACGACATCTTTCATGTGACGAAACTTGCATCCCGAAGTTCTATATTAGCGTGAAGAAATCCCTCTCGCGATGTTCAGCACAAAGCCAAGCGACCAACTCGATATATTTGTAAGTGAGTTTTTTCTTCTTGGGAAGACCCCAAGCCTCATATACGCAGTAACGTTAGGCGAATCGCCATGGGTAAAGATGAAAGGTTTGTTGATTTTAATGTTGACCTAGATAAGTTGGCGTCATCCATTGGAGATTACGCAAAGAAAGATGGTTTCACTGTGAGGGAGAATAGTGATCCTACCCCCCCTCGATCCTGGTTTCAGATACAAATGACGAAGAAAGGATTGTTTCGGGCTGCTACGGGGACCAGGAGGAGTTTGGATTGTCTAATAAAGGGACATCCCGAAGATTTTGAGGTCGCGATGGGAACTGGAGACTGGGGTAAGAACATTCTCTCTCACACAATTCTTGGAGTCATCACTCTAGGAAGCTCATTGTTGGTGATGGGAATTGCAGTTGGTATTGGAACTGCAACATACAAAAGAGCAGAAAGTACTTTATGGAAGCAGATTAGAGCAAGGATACAGGAACTTAAGAATACGCATAAACCGGTGGGCCATTCTGGACTTAAGAATATCGCGATCGTGTCAGCCAAAACAAATCGTTTCTGTACTAGCTGCGGCGAAGAGCTTCCGTCTACTGCCAAATTCTGTGATTTATGTGGTACGAAACAAAAACGATGATCTCATTGCTTTCATGCATGAAATGGATGCAAATGCCATTCAAGAGGTCTACGTAGAAGCGGGATGTATCTCCTCACTTCATTGATATTAAGTTGGGCAGGAAATCGGCGGAAATATTTTCGACTGCTCATGAAAATTTTACTCTTCTATAATGGAATAGTCCGGAGAAAGGTTGAGTTTGAATCCGGAAGAAAGCCGATCGTCTTATCGATTTCAGCAATGCTAACCTTAAAGATGATGTAAGTTCACGTCGTTCAAACATGTCGACTTACAACGTACTAAATCCAGCCGATATGGTCTGTAGCTGTCTCCATTCCCGAAGTGTGCACGATCGATCGCGGTTCTTTCCAACAGAAGGATTGGGGAAGTGTTTGGAGGCTGGCTGTACTTGCACTCGATTTCTCTGGGTTTGAAATCTCTTCCTACCATTACGTCCTACCCGCGAGCGGAGGCTTGGGCAAATTCTGGAGTCAATTATCTGAATCCGGGTGCAATGTGAGATATGCCATAGGTAAAACTTAAGATTCCTAGACTCTCTGCTGGTCCTTAATAGCATGACCTCCAGATTTCAAAAAACCAACAAGGTGTGGTGATATGCGAGACTATCGAAAATATTTCGAAATAACAAGGAAATATGCCTACCTCAATAATGCGTCTACGGGCCCTATGTCCAACCTGGTCCGCGACGCTATGAGAAAATTCATTGATACTCGGATTTTACGCGGCGATTGCGATTGGGGAGCTTGGGCAGATGCAGTAGAAGAAACTAGAAAGTTAGCTGCAGAGTTAATTCGGAGTGAGAAAAAGTGCATAGCTTTCCTAAAGAATACCTCAGATGGAATCAATACCGTTGCAAAGGGAAGGAATTGGAAACGGGGAGATTCAGTTATCGCTAATGATCTTGAGTTCCCAAGTAACATCTACCCATGGCTCAACTTGTATAAGGAAGGAGTAAGAGTGAAGATAGTCAAGCATCGCACAGATGGTACTATTCGCATAAGCGACATTGAGAAGCAGATCGATGAAAGTACTAAATTAATTGCGATTAGTCATGTGCAGTACTCCAATGGTTTTCGAATAGATTTGAAGGAACTGTCTGAGATCTCTCGACGCAACCACATACCCATTTCAGTTGATTCCATCCAGTCTCTCGGAGCACTTAGGGTTGATTCTAAGTATTTTGAATTCATGGCGGCAGGTGGTCATAAGTGGCTTCTAGCTCCGTTTGGCGTGGGAATTCTCTATGTTGCTCAACCAACGTCCCTGGACCCTCCTTCTGTTGGCTGGAACAGCGTGAGAGATCCCTCGTCGTTTCTTACAAAGATGAATCTATCCGACAGTGCCACTAGATTCGAGACCGGGAATCATGATTATGCTGCGATATATGGACTTAGAGAAGCGCTAAAGATGATTTTAGCAATCGGAATACTGAATATCGAGGAACATATTCTCCGTCTCACTAATCTCGTTATAGAGGGGGTGAGGAAAATCGGGATGAAAGTTGTGACTCCCCTGGAACACCGGGGTGGAATTGTTAACATAAAAACAAAGAATCCTCTAGAAGATGTAGATCGGCTAGCCAAAATGAATGTTATCGTGTCCGCCCGCCATAGCCGGTTTGGTATTAGAGTCTCTCCAACATTCTATAACAACGAAGAAGACATTGAGAGACTTCTCAATGCTTTACGCAGTTTATGATTTTAACGGACAGATCATGTAATGCTGGTGAAAACATAAGGGGCTTATTAAATTCGAAGGATAAGAGATCGTTGAGGTGGTCATTCATCCGTCATGGATAGACCTCTAAGGCGATGAAGCATACTATCGTTGAAACCCGCTTTGGTAATCTCTTCCATACTGATTCCTTTGTTCTCTAGGGCTTTGAGGGCTTCCAACCTGTCCCAGGGAAAGATTATCCACGCATCCGTTTCCTTCTGATAAAAGTCTGGTGTAAAAATGCTTGAATTCTTTTTGAATAAACATAGAGTTTTCAGTCTGTAGATCTTATGGATTAGTAATTCTGAGATTTTCTGGAGACTTGCTCCAGAATCAGCAATATCGTCGATGAGTAGCACACTTCGGTCGTGGAGGTCTGGGAGATCTATTTTCCCTACTTTCACATCCTCAAGAACATCTATCCCTCGATAGTGTTCTAACGGTACTGTCATCACATCCCTAACCTCAAGTAAATCTGAGAATATCCGGGCAGCCACTAACCCCCCCCTGGAAACCCCGATTATCACATCGAACGGAATGTCTAGCAATACTTTTGGTGCTAACGATAGAGCGACCTCATAGATCTCGTCCCAAGTCGGGGCAATAATTTTCAAAAGATTACTGTCTGGCCTCGCTCGAAGATCCCCCTTGTGTTACTCCCCTATGTATCGGAGCAGCAATTAGCGTTCGATAGTCCGCAGCTTCCCTCCAAATTGGCTTTTTAGCTTCGCTACCTTCGGAGCGATAATCGCCCGACAATATGGTTGCTCAGAATTCAACCTGAAATAGTTCTGGTGATAATCTTCTGCGAGATAAAAGCTCTTGAACGGCTCTAGCTGAGTCACGATCGGTGCGTTCCAGATTTTCGCAGAATTAACATTCATAATAGTCTTCTCTGCAATCTCTCTCTGCAAAACATCGTGGTAGAAAATAATGGAACGATATTGCGGTCCAATATCTGCGCCCTGCCGATCGATAGTTGTTGGGTCATGGAGTGTAAAAAAGATCTCTAGTAATTCTGCGAATGAGATTATAGAGGGAGTGAAGGTAATTTGCACGACTTCGGCATGCCCCGTACTACCTTTACAAACATCCTCATACTTCGGATTGTGTAATGAACCACCCGAATAACCTGACTCGACCTTCTCGACTCCTTTCAAATCCAAAAAGACGGCTTCCATGCACCAAAAGCACCCTCCGCCTACTGTCGCTAAGTTTGTCTCCATCTTACAGTATTGTGTAAAGAGTTAGCCTATAGGGATTACTAAAGGTTGGAAATGGGCCGGAAAGTTTTAGTTGGCTCACGTTGAGGATTCTTAGTTTGCGGTTTACCATTTGTGCTTCTAGTAAGATTCAAACTCCACAAAATTCATTCCCATAGAAAAGGGGTGCGACCCTGACCAACTTCTCAAGGTCAGTCAGCTTTTGTCTGAGCTGATGATATCAGTTCTTACACCTCAATCCTCCAAAATACCAACATTTATACCTCATGACTTTGCCCCCCCGAGTTCATGCCGCAAACTAAAGGTCGGAAGCAACGTACATACACGTCCGATCCGGCACTACCTAGGAAAATAGAAAGGATCGGTTCTCAGATTGTAACAGTCCATGAGAAGTTAGCGACCCAGATGAGGGATCTCAAAGTTAATTTGGAAAACCTCGACCGCAGGGTGAAGAGCGTAGAAACCGCAAAGTTGAGTAGCCAAATAGCGGGTCTTCAAGTCAGGCTAACAAAACAGATTACTTCTCTACAAGAGAGTGTAGAGAAGCTTCATAGGCGGACTCGGGAGTTGAGTCTCGCTGTTGCAAAGAGACCCTAGTTCTCTCTCCTCAGGTTCTTCGAGATGCTGTGGTTTGTA
>SDBV01005317.1_pt1 | contig 18219 bp, 32 predicted proteins | sample 2277081 | NCBI WGS metagenome assembly SDBV01 (sample SAMN10402039, study PRJNA504765) | marine sediment metagenome | isolation source: marine sediment core GS10_PC15, 223 cmbsf | place: Arctic Ocean: Southern Knipovich Ridge | collected 2010 | reverse complement strand
GTAATACACCATTGAACTTCTTAATTGCTTCTTTGGATTCTTCAGCACTACTCATCTCAACAAAACCAAAACCTCGTGACCTACCAGTATCTCTATCAAAAATTACAACAGCACTTGCAACTTTTCCTGCCTTTGCAAAAAGTTCTTCAAGATCCTCGACGGAAACAGCCCAGTCAAGACTACCTATAAATAATTTATTCAAAATTTTCACCTCCTCTTTTTAATTGATACATCCTTTTTAGATTTTTACAATCCCCGGCAACTTCATACCTGCTGGTGGTGTGGCCACTGCCCCCACTTTAGTTACACTACTCATAACAGCACCACATCCCTCACAATACAAAACAGTAAGGATGTCTAAACCTTGATTGGATTTAATCGGTAGAAGTCCCGCAGAACGATACATACCTGTATGTTTACACTCTTTCCTATCTTCCATTTTCTTTCTTTCTTTTTGACTTCACTGTACTTCCCTCATCTTTTTCTCTATTAACCACAATCCTACTATTTTTTTTCTCATTCTCCAACTCCTCTTTGGTAAGAACAGCCAGAACTCGAATGGCATTGTTAATCCCCGCAACTTTTTCAATGATTATTTCTTCCGGTAGAAACCCAAAGATAATTTTCAAGGGCAGGTTTATTCTGGATCTCCCCTCCTTATCTTTTAATTTCATTAGCGGTAGTTGCCTACACTGCACCATTTCTTTTTTATCTTTTTTTGTGTTCTTTGTCATGTTTACCTCTCATGGCCATCCACCCCTCAGGACTAAAACCCCAGTTGGCCGAAACACCATCCAGATCTAACTCGGCCTGACAATATGGACAATTGGCATAATCTTTACTCATTCTGCATGTTCCCTTCCACAAGCCTTATTAGTTTTGTGTCTTTCTTCTTGTAGTCTTATATTTACTTCGGTTTTGATAATTTTTGACATTGCTCCAGTTATACCTCTTAAATAAGTTTCTATGTTTCCTTCAGATGGACTGTTTGCGTCATCAGCTCTAGTAATAAAACCTTTAAGACTACTTTTAGCTTTCTTTCGTATTTTTTCTTCTAGTGTCATGTTATTTGTATATTAGGTCTTTCCATAATTAAATTCTAAGTGGTGCGGGCAACATTGAGACTGACTCACGGAAGACAAGTAGTTGCCAGTTCGCTCCAGAGGTCGGTAGAATCTATAGCTTCATCCGACTTACTCCCGTTGTTAGCTATGGTCGCACCATTCAAAATTTAATGTTCTCTTCTAATCTCTTCTAATTGTATTTAGCCTCAAAAAAGCTTCTCTTCTAATCCTCATATTCTCTTTTGTGTTTTATTTAGATTTAATTTTTGTAAAAGTAGGACTACCCATAAACTTCACAAACCCCTTCCAACAGCCATTACATAAATCTATTTTTCTATCTTTCTGAAAAGTTATTTTGCTTGGCAATCCTTTTACATCTTTTTGACATCTGTCACATATTATTTTTGTACTCATTTTTTTAACACCTCCTTTAGACATTGTTGCTTTATAGTTTCTTTCTTTTTAACTGTTGTTGTGTTTTCAATTATACTTCTAAAGAAACGCTTTGTGTCCTTGGCTACTACTTGTTCGTCTAATGGTTCACTTTTCATAACTTCTCCTTTATAGTTTCTTTTAACTTGTTTAGGTCTTTTACAGCGTCGTTATAACCTAAAATTCTAAACTCTGTTTTACGACAAGTATCAAATCCCTCCAACTCTTCTTTCTCCTCCAATGTAACCATGTCTAGAATTTTTATCAATTTATTTTCTATCCATTTCCAACGACCTTCTTCTGTGTCAAATGATTGGTCATGTATTGTCCTTTCAAAATAGTCCTTCCTTATGTCTTTGATGTTTGTTTTATTCATTGTAAAATTAAGAATGTCATTAGAATTACAAAAAGCATCTGTAAACCTCCAATTATAATTCCCATTAAAAAAGCAATCCTTACATCTTTCTTTTCTTCCTTCTTCTTCATAGTTTGTTTGTAGCTGTTCCAGTACATTCATCACAAGTACATTTATGTCTTTTTTCAAATTCTTCCTTCTGTAAATGAAGTTCTTTGGCTAGGTGGGATTTGACTTTTTCAGGTGTCGTTCCTTCTATATCGAAGCTAAGGAATTTTTTATCAAACCTCTTTTCAACATCTTTAGGTAATTTAGTCATGGTTATTTAAACATTTAAGATTTCCTAATTTAATTTTACCTATCAATTCATTTCCGCAAATATGACATTTATCACAACACACCTGAACAGTCCAACTGTTTGTTTGCCATTCATGTTTTTTCAAGTAATTCATTTTAATATTTCTGACATTGGCACAGCCCAACCGTGTCCTCCATCCTCTTTGTAAGTAACTGCCACTCTCTTTTTGGCAAACTTTTCCTTCTGTAAATGTAGTTCTTTGGCTAGGTGGGATTTGTAATAGTTATGGTCAAAGTCTGCATCGCAACCCGTACACCGAACGGGTAATTCTTTTTTCAATCGTTCTGTCTGTTCCTTTAGTGAGTGTTTCATTTTGTTTTTAGTCTTACTTTCTCCACGTGGTAGTTCTCTATGAAAAATTTTGATTTCAAATCTTTTTGTTTCAAATCAGACCACTTTCCGTGAACCAATATTTGTATTTTTGTCATTTTCCCCTCCTTTCTTTCCTTCTCCACTTCCTCTATTACTTCCTTTTTTGTTTGGTTTGGTTTGTCATCAATTATTCCACAAGCTAGACAATATCTATCGGCAAGTACAAATATACGTCCATCAAGCCATTTTCCACTCTTATCACTATCAATATCCTTGCCAGTAGGATTCCAATAATGTTTACCACTTGTTGTTTTTGTACATTTCATCTTATCCCTCCCTTCTTTTTATTGTTTCCTTAAATTTACTTAAAATCTCATAGAGGGGGACTGGTTTGTATCCTATTGCGTCAACCCCTACGTCTATATGTACATCACTTTTTAGACTTGCCCTGTGACCCCCTCCGTAGTGTGTGTCTGCTGTTAAAAATATACTCGGTCTGATTCTCATTTGTTAAGATATTCCATTAAAACTTCATCTGCTAGTTCCCACATATGCCTTTTCAATTCCTTACATCTTTGCTTAAACAAAGCGTGTGTTGTGATGGGAATGACAAGAGGTATTGTTCTGGGTCTTTTGCTTCTCCATTTGTCAGGAATAATCTTATTTCTTTTTCTTATTTTTTTGATCTCTTTATCAGAGAATACGATCGGCCCTACCAGTTTCCAACCGTAAGGGTGGTCTGTTGATCGGCTGTGAGATTTCATAGGGCCAAAACGCTTACTCTCAAAGGGACATTTTTTACAGAAATATGTTTTTTGTTTATCTATCATAACCTTTCGGTTTCCTTATCCTCATTTTCACTCCATCAACTAGCGCTTCAACCCAGACATGATTCTTTCCGGCTGTTTCACCTAAAACTTTTAAGATTACTACTTTCTTTTTTTTCTTTTTACCTATCTTAATCATTTTATTCACTAATTAAATACCAAATCCAACCTCCAAAAACAATTGCCACAGGTACAACAAGTCCTCTTAAAATTGATGCAAACAACACTTCCATTATTCTTCCCCTTTCTTCTTATAATATGCTTTGAGATGTTTTTCCAACAATATCTCTGTAATTATATCCAGGGCTTCACTGTTCCTTTTAACCTCTGCTATTAATTTTTTTATTTTTTTATCCATCTATTTTTGTAAGCCTATGAAATTCAACATATCTGATAGATCTCTTTTTCTTTTTGTCTTTCCAGTTCCTCTCTCCAAACAAAACGATCTTGGCTCTACCACTTTTCGTTTTTTTCAACAACCTACACTCCATGTAATAAACATTTCCACTTCTCCCTATGGCGTGTCTGCAAGTCAACATATGTGTAGGTGTATTCTCCAACTTCTTTTGTTTTTCTTTTTCTCTTTTTCCTTCTAATAGTCCAAAATTAGGATAGAAAAAATCTCTTGGTTCTGTAACCATCTTTTCTTTTCCACAAACTTCACAAGTCCCCCTATGGTATGTGCTAACACTAAATTGTAGTTTTTTAGGTTTAGACCCGTATTTTTTAATACAAGTAAGAGTGTTGGCTTTTACACCACAATCTTGACAAACCCAACTTGGATATTTTTTAGTTGTCATATTCTCACTCTCCCATTTCTTCTGTTTCTGATCTTCCAACTATTTCTTTTTGAACAACCGTTGTTGCGTGTTCTAATAGAATTCCAAAAGCCTCTCTTATAGTCGCTGCAATTTCTATTAAAGTTGCCTCTTCGGTAAATCTAGGATCAACTTCAAATCTTGCTTTAAGTTCTTCTTCACAAGTAGTGGTATCTAGTTCTATTTTGTAACGAATTGATATTATTTTTTTTGCCATTTTACCTTCTCCCATTATAAAAATATTCCCTTCTGTTTATCTTCTCCTATTTCCGCTCTGATTTTTCCAACTACAATTTGATTCATTCGTCTGTAGGAGATTTTGAATTTGCATGAGTGGATTATCATTTTTTTGTCCTCGTCAAAATGTTGTACCTCAAATGTCTTTCCACATTGGGGACACGCATTTCTTTTTAAGTTGTTCCATCTTAGAGGTATACTCATATAAATAGCTTTCCACCTTTTAAGGTCAATTCTAAGGCCTTTATTCTCAACAAGCAGTACCCTATGTGCTGAACTTTTAGGTTTATGTATTTATTCATTTTTTATTTAGTCTGTCAATTATTTCGTTAATTTTGTCGGTCAAAGACTCTATGTATTCCAAATACTCTTTCGTAAACATATTTATTTCATTTTTATCTATTTTCTCTATCTTCTTCATTTTATAGAATTTTTACTTTAGCTTTGTTTAATAAAATTTTTGATTGTTTCATTTCTGTTTCAGTTAATTTTGTATTCTTATTTGTTATGTAAAATCTAGCACCATGGATTTTTTTTAATGTTTTTTGACCCATTTTTACCAATTCATCTATAGTCATTTTTCTAAGTTTTTGTTGTTTTTTCATTTTTTCTCCCTCTGTGTAAATTTATAATAATAGTCTATTGGGTCTGTAATTACTGCTTGTTGGAGGTGTTCTTGCCACTCTTTCATTTTTCCAATAGGGTATGCCAACATCACAACTCCGCCTCGTTTTACAGCGCGTGGTTTGTAATCTTTTCCCCCAAACACAGCTTCTGCGAAGTCGTGAGAGAAGAGGAACAACACAGCAGACATATAAGAGTCTATTTTTTCGGCAGTAATGAACATTGCATCATATTCTCCTGTTAGTACGTCCATTTTTACATCCTTAAACTCACCCACAATAGGACGTTTCCATCCTCTCTTGATTGCGTATTCTATTATTTTTTTTAGTTTTTGTTGTTTATTCATTTTTAATTTTAATTTTTAACTCGTCCGGCAAATCATCATCCATACCACACAGGTCTAACATTGGCACTCTTGCGACTTGTACAGGAGCGCCCATTGCACTCCCTAAAGCAGAAATACCTCTAGCGTGTCCTTCACAACATTTAAGTTGTTTACCAGCCCACGGAACTAAATATATTGCTTTTTCTTTACACTTTTTAATTTTCTTTTTACTCATGGTAAAAATCTACCCACAACCATTGCAGTAAAAAATGCAGTTGTTATAAAAACAACTATTCTTTCAGTTTTTGTTATTGTTCTTTTATCATCCATAGACACCTCCTTACTTCCTTAGAAATTTTCTTCCGGCTTCAAATCTCTCTCTCCCTTTTTTACCCTCCATAGCCTTTTCCATTTTTTTACCAGTTTCAACAGAAACGGGTTCGTCTACAAAAGAAGTTTGCCCCGGTAATTCTCCTACTGGCTTTACCCCGTTTTTAATTTCTTTTTTTTTATCATCCACTGGTGGGGATCCTTTTTTTATTGGTTCCTCCCCATCCTTAACTACTTCATAAACTCTCTCTAGTGAATCAACCGCTTGAATTAATTGGTCTTGTTTTAGGTCGTTCATAGACTCAACCTTAAAATGCTTTTTTACTTTTGTTTTTATTTCATCCGGTGTAAATCCTCTCTCTACTCCAACTGCAAAAAGCTTGTTTGTTATAATCCTTATGATTGACTGATTCTCCCCAGCTTCTACGTCCATCTTTTCCGGCATTTCGTCATACTGATCCATTTCTTTGTAAAACACATCAGCGGCGATACCAAACTTTGAGGAGGCTTTTTTAAGAGCGTCACTTTCCGCGGACTTCAAATCATTCCCTATACTTATTGGTAGTTGCGTCTTTGTTGACTTCTTAATTTGACTTCCCCCAAAACTTCCTTTTGTTATGGAAAAGCCTGTGGAATTTTTAATTGTTAGTTCCCCATAAATCCAAATTTGTTCTTTCCCTATCCCTTTGTCTAAGATTTTCCATTCCCAAAACACCCCAAAAGCCCTAGTAAGACAAGTTATTACATAACCAATGGGGACATATCGAAGAACCATCCCGTTTGGGCCGGGGCGAGTCTTGATATATTTTTTTGGAGTTTTGGAAGCAAAGAAATTACCAACTTGTTTTGATACCTCTTTTTCTGTGACTACTACTATTTTACTGCTCATATTGACTAATCTAACCTACTTCTGCCTTGTTGGCACTTTATACATTCTTAATATTCTATAAATTCTGGTGTAACTAATTTCATACTTTTTGACTAAATCAATTAAATCAAATTTGCCAGACTTATAATCAGCAATTAACGCCTTGTTTCTTTTGTGTTTCCTGTTTGGTTTGTTTCCCATGTTTAATTAGCACCTTTCCACATTTACACTTTCTTCCTTTGTATTCAACAAACTTCGTTTCTCCACATACACAAACAAATTCAAATTTTCTTTTTTTCATTCCGACATAGGTAGTTTTAAAAAGAGATTGATTTGGAAATTCTTTGGTTTTCGTGGATGTTCTTTTAAGAGTTGCCAATTATGTTCACATTCATTACCCATATGAGGAATTATAGAACTATTGTCAATATATTGTCAATAGCAGAGTTTGAAGCTAATTTTGGGTGTAAGAGGGGAATCGAACCCCCGTATTTCGGTTCACAACCGAATGTTTTGCCACTAAACTACAAACACCATTTAAGCGCCCCGTAGGGGAATCGAACCCCTTTTGCATCCGTGACAGGGACGTGTCTTACCATCCGACTCACGGGGCTTTTGTCAGGGTACAAGGACTCGAACCTTGACCAGATAGTTCCAAACCACCTATGCCGCCTTAACACTTTACCCTGGTGACCCTACACGGAATCGAACCGTGCTTTTTAGATTGAGAATCTAACGTCCTACCGATAGACGATAAGGCCAAGTGGGTTGCAAACCTTTAACCTGTCGGGGGGCAACCCCTCCCTTGTCGCTCAGGCGATTTGGTTTATGAATTAGACAACAATCCCTAATCCTTTGGGTGGCTTTCCAACAACCACACCTCTTGTTTTTATATAAATGGTTTGAGTGAGATACGGGATTCGAACCCATGTTTCCTCTTTGGAAGAGAGGTGTTGAGCCACTCAACTAATCTCACACTTGAGGTCTTAAATGGAATCGAACCATTTTCTCTAGGATACAACGCTAGTGCTTCACCTTTTAAGCTTTAAGACCTTTGGTGGATCTGGCGAGAATCGAACTCGCGTCCAGAAATTTAATTAAAATACAATCTACAAGTTTAAAAGGGAAAAGTTTTTGTTAGCTTTTAAGCTAGGCTAACGTCAGCTTGTGGATTTGTTGACACCTCAAAGGCGAGTTCCACACTCATCCCTTGAAATGCTGTTTTCACTTTAGAAAACAGGTTTTTGATAAAGTTTACGTTTATCGTTTTTTTGGGTTTTAGTCCCCCCGGACACTTGCAGTATTAAAGTACCATCCCTGTCGAAACCATGACAGACCCGTAAAATCATTTTATCACACTTGTACCCGATACTGGATTCGAACCAGTACGACTATTATTAAGCCACCAGTTTTTGAAACTGGCGTGTCTACCATTCCACCAATCAGGCTTAAAAGCGGGTAAGGAATTGCACCTTGTAAAAATGCGGACGTAACTAGTATTGCTCACCGCCACCGCTTAGTACGCCAAAAAGGATTCGAACCTTTACTGTGCAGGTTTTAAGTCTGCTATCTCTACCAATTGGATTACTGGCGCTCTTGTACTCGATGAAGGAATCGAACCCTCGCTCTCAGTATGTAAAACTGAAACTCTACCATTAAGTTAATCGAGTATGTAACGATAACAAATGACACCAAATGACAGTTTGTTGATCATCTTGGAATCGAACCAAGTGTTTCCTCCTTATAAGAGAGGCGTGTTGCCAATACACCAATGATCATTAAGTACCTTTGACAGGAGTCGAACCTGCACGGATTTCTCCACTGGTTTCTAAAACCAGCGTGTATACCATTCCACCACAAAGGCGCGTGTCGGGGATAAGGAGTGACCGCCACTCCCCAACCTGCTTCTCACCACACAATACGCGCGTACCTGTGGATTAGGCCACTTCTGGCGGAAAGTATAGGACTCGAACCTACACGTCCTTTCAGACAACGGGTTTCAAAGCCGTGACGGTGCCAATTACGTTTTAACTTTCCTTTTGTAGAGCGAGATGGGATTGAACCATCGACCTCCTACTTATCAGATAGGTGTTCTTCCACTAAACTATCGCTCTTTATTTTAAGGAACACAAATTTGCGTTCTTTGAGGCCAATGAGAGAATCGAACTCTCGCTATCGATGTTTTGCAAACACCAGTGTTTCCACTTCACCAATTGGCCTAAAGAATGGACAAGATTCGAACTTGTATTTACCCTAGTCCTCCGATGTTGGCATTTCACAACTTTGACCGATTTAACGATACGTCTAGGTTTGCCTCGCGACTTTCAGCGTCTTCCAATTCCGCCACCATTCAGTACCTCTAGTAGGACTCGAACCTACACACTACGGCTTAGAACACCGTTGCCCTTCCGGTTGGACTATAGAGGCTTAGTACCCTTAGTAAGAATTGAACTTACATCCTCGGTTTCGAAGACCGGTACTTTTCCATTTAAGTTATAAGGGTGCAAATCAGACGATCACCTATACTCGGACAAATAAACCTCTGATCGAGTGGGTCTGGATGGAATCGAACCATCAACTTCCTCTTTAAGAGAGAGGTGCCATACCATTAAGCTACAAACCCGTTGTGAGCCCTGTTGGGATCGAACCAACCTAACCCGGTTTAAAAGACCGGTACACAGCCACTATGTCAAAGGCCCATTTGCTGCGGATCAAGGACTCGAACCCCGATTTCTTAGTCCAAAGCTAAGCGTCCGACCGTTAGACCAACCCGCATTATGTATGTTCTTCTGGAATCGAACCAGAATCTCAAGTTCTTCAAACTCGCGCCGTGACCGCCTTGGCTAAGAACACTCTTGTTACTCAGTCCAGATTCGAACTGGAATTAGATGATTATGAGCCACCCGTGTTGCCATTACACCACTGAGTATCTGTGTGACCCTACGGGGAGTCGAACCCCGGTTTACACCTTGAAAGAGTGCCGTCCTACCATTAGACGACAGGGCCATTTGTTCCGGAGCATGGATTTGAACCACGATTTGCAAGTTCAAAGTTTGCCGTCCTACCATTAGACGACTCCGAATTGTGCAAGGGTAGTAGGATTCGAACCTACAACCTGTGGGTTTGGAAGCCACCGCTCTACCATTAGAGCTATACCCTTATTTGCGGAAGTAGATGGATTCGAACCATCGTGGCTTTTACACCTCGTTGATTAGCAATCAAGACTAATAGGCCTCTCTAGCATACTTCCTTTTGCTCCGGGAGATGGATTCGAACCATCAACATCACCTTAACAGGGTGTCGTTTTACCATTGAAACTATCCCGAATTTGTGGAGCGGAAGGGAATCGAACCCTTATTTCCTCTGTGCAAGAGAGGTGTTTTCCCATTAGCACTACCGTCCCTACTGTGTCGTCCCTGAGAATCGAACTCAGCCGAACCTTACGGTTACCAGGTTTACAATCTGGGCCTTGTCCTTAGAGGTCTATGACGACTTATATTGAAGATATTCTCGCTATTGGCTTTCTATAGCGAGTTAAAATAATTGGTAGATTGTTAAGGTACTTGTTTGCTTTTAAGCGAAAACTCCTGAGTGAGATACTGATATTGGCAGGTTCATCAGACTGACTCGGTTCACCTTTTTCTTTACTCTTTCCGGACATATGTGTTAACACTTTACTATGGAGAAGTACCTAAAGTCAATCTTTTTTCTTCTTGGGTGGGTGAGAATAAACATTTCCGCTAACTGTCATATGCCACTCTAATCCATATTTTTTACAATTTGAGTGGGAAACAATGGAGTTTCTTTCTTTTTTTAAGATTGGATTAAGAAGTGATATTGTGGATCCACATTTACACCGGATTGTTTTACGAGCCTTAAAACTTACCGTCTTTGCTCTTCTGTGTCTTCTTCCCATTTTTCATTTATTTGCTTCATAGAATGCTTTTGCAAATCCTGGTGGTGTTATGGCTCTTCTTTCTTGTCTTGTAAGTTTTCCGTAAAATTCAGGTGCTATTTCTTTAGTCTTTAGTTTATCAAATTTAGGTTTGTCTGTTTTGATCGGGTCCCGCCTTGGCTCATTGAAATATCCCCATAGGCCTGTTTGTTTCTTGTAATCATCTCCAAAATCATATGGGTTAAATACTAACGCCGGTTTACCTAAGAAGTGTTTTAGTATTCCGTGGTTTGGGTTCTCTAAAGCCCAGAATTTAAGTGATGTTTTCTTTTGTCCCGTCTTGACACCGTATTGAAGCTTCCAAATAATATCTAAACAAGCCCTAACTATCTCCATTCCACCTTCCGTGTCCCGTGGCTTCTTAGCGGTTGTTCTAGCATGACTAAACATTGTACAAGGTGGTGCTGCAAGTATTCCGTATACATTCTTAGGAGGTTTATATGTCCGAACATCACCATCAGGTAAAGTAACCAGTCTTACATCATATCCAGCATTCTTGTAGGGCTTACTCCAAGATCCTGTACCTCCACATAAATCTAATATTATTTTTTTTCGCATTTTTTAATTTTCGCCGAATTTCTTAAACGAGTTCGTATCCCCCCTTAAACCCCCCTCCAGAAATTCAATTGTTATTCCCGTAGGTGCTGGTTGACCCGCGTGGCTACCTCCCTTCTTATTCAGATGTATTCGACCACCCCTAGAGTTTTTTAGTAGTACCGGTGACTCTCACACTGGCTACATCTCACTTTGTCTATCATAGAGTCGGGAAATCGTTTGTTTCGCTCTAAGACAATCAGGGTACGATAGGTTCTTCCTCTATCCCGATTTTGTTAATTCATTCAATCTATCTATAATTATGTTGTTTTTTATTATATTTCTGACAATTCATACATCTAGTGTTTTCAATATAAACTCTCAACTTCTTCTCCACTTTCTTCCTTGTTTTTTTGCGTATTTGTTTTAGCCGTTCTTTAACAAGGTCTAAATTCAACAAATCTTTTTCTGTTATAAAATAGTCTTCTTTCTTTGCCGGACAGCCTCTCTCTACAAATTCACACCAAACCAGTCCGTGTCCACTTTCTTCAAATAATTTTTTCTTTTTCATTTTCCTTTCTTTCTAAATACTGCCCTATTCCTTTTTACATGGAGATCTAAGTTTGTATATTTCTTTGGTTGCTTTGCCAGTCGCAAAACCACTTCAAACTCAACATTTTTCCCGTCAATTTTTATATTAGAAATTCCATGTATTTCCTCATTCAAGTAGTAGTCCGTTTGTCCCTTGTTTGCAGAAGTAATATATATATCTTTAACTTGTTTCATATAAGTTCAAATCCAGCTAATGTCATTTCCATCATCATATTTAATCTATCGCGAAAATAATTTCTAGTAACTAAAATCACACAGGTTATTTTTCTCCCGTTTTTGTGTTTCCAAATAAAGTTTTCAATCATAGAGGGTAGTGTGTTTGATTTTGATTAGACTGAAGTGTTAAACTATTCATAAGAAGGTCTGCCCTCACTCTAAACAAGTGAGGGCCTTCTTGTCAAGGGGGTAATATGAAACACGAAGAAAAAATAGCTACAATTCAAATTCTTTTAATAGGGGGTCTTGTCATGGGGATCTCTTTTATTTACTTCTTTGGTCTTCATCTTTTAAGCACTCAATAGTTATCAACTAATTATCCACAACTTTATTAACAAGAATATTCGGGTTTCTTTCACCCTACCTCCCCCGATAGTCCTCTCTGTGTTGTTGTGCCTAGCCCCCCATTCCCCCAAGAGTAAAACAGAGTAGGGTAGGGGATTGTGAAGTTTTTTTGTCACATAGTAATTCCCTTGATCGCCTCATTACAGTCAAATAAAAATGTAAACATAATTACTGCCGATAACAACGCTAACAAGGGAAAATATTACTTAAGCTTTTTTATAGCGTGTCTGATGCCGAATACGGCAATAGCCAATCCAAAAGCTTCAAGCAATTTAAACATATCCTCATCAATCTTTTCAAGAGCCAAAAGACCCCCTGAAATAAAGATGATAGAAGCACCAATGAAACCTTTTTTACCATCCAAAAGATTCCAAGTTATGTCCCATGCTCCCTTTATGTATTCAAGTGTTTTTTTCATTTTTCTTCACCTCACCTCCGAGAATCTTCGTTATCCAAGCCTTAAACAATTCTTTCTTTGGAGTGTCGTTTAATGCGTTAATACGGGTTTTTTCCCACTTCTTCTTTAATGTTGTAAGAGCGTTTTTGGCAATATCCATCTTAGACTGCCATTCTCCATTGAATTTCACCTTCGCTCTGTCGAATTGGGCTTTTTGGGTAGTCAAGGCACTCTCCATTTTCGTTTTAGCCAGTTTATCGGCATTTTTTAACTGCTCTATTTTGCCCGGAAGTTCATTGTAAGAACCAAAAGACGCTCTTACTGCACTCTCCATGTTGCCAAACTTTACCTTGTTAATATTCTCTCCATCTTGGAATTTTTTAATTTCTTTTATTGTTAAATCTAAATCTTTGTCTTCTTCCGGAGCGTTTATTGGCCCCTCGAAAATTCTGAATCCCAGAATAATATGTTCTGGTTTTTTAGAACCATTGTGTGAATAATAGTCCCCCAATTTGAACTGTTGAGGGTGTGAATCAGACGGCCTCCACCACGGATCGTTGATAATATAATCATCTCCATCCTTGCCTATAATGAGTACAAAGTGGGTACCTTTTGGAGTTCCTATTTCATCAGCTTCTACCTTGGCAATAACAGGTTGTTTCTTTTCTAGTTGAGAATCGAGGATTGTTAAGTCTGCCGGATTCGTTTCAAAATTGTGACGACCAATCCATTTAATATCAGAATATATTTTATTCAAAAACGGCCAATCAAAGAGATTTTTAGAAGCCCCCCTCCAACCCTTAACCATTTTCATGGCTATGTTTAGTTTGAGTGGGTCGACATCTTTACCGTAATATCTCACTTGCATACAAACAGAAAGGAGTATGCAACCAAAACCTGAAATTGTTCCAGTACCGTTCCCAAGTTTTTGTCTGGCCCACCCACTATCTCTTTGAGAAAGTGGCTCTATATTGAGTTTTGCCATCTAGGAGAATTATATCACTTGAATAAAAGAAATAGGAATTGTACAGCAATACTTATTCCTGCAAAAAGTCTCCCAAGTCTTAGGTTGTTTTTGTCTATACGTCTTGTCATTGATGGAAGTTTTTCTTCGAGGATTTTCTTTAAGTCTGTGGCCATGTGGGCTAAATGATTGTCTTTTATGTCAGTAATAGTTTTGTCCATGTTGTCGGTTTTTTCAACCAACGTGGCTTGTGTAACTAGATATTGAGTTAGTAATTCTCTATCTTTACTGTCCATAACTAAATTTAAGCCTATTTCCTGTAAAAAATCAATAACAGAATGGGCTAATTAGCCTCAGAAGTGACTAAATTCTTTTCTTCGTTGTAAACAGCTTTGCGAAAATAATTACAAGTAAAACCAATTTCAGAACCACAAATTTTACCTCTTGTGCATTTATCTCTTACATTGTTTTCACCACAAACTTCTTCCGCTTTCTTAAACTCTTCTAATTTCCTTCCAGCACAGATGGGTTTGTTTTGGCTTGATTCAGTAACAGAAAGTATTGAAAGAACAATGCCCACCGTAACACCTATTAAAAAAACAGCTAACTTATTCATTGGACAAGATACTGTTGACTCCTGTATCCTCCGGAAATAAAAAAACCAATAAGCGTTCTTGCAACTCCAAATTTAGAAAAGCCAAAACAAAGGGCGACTATTAAAAGCACACCTAAATATAAAAATACCAAAGACCTCACAACAAATTTAAGCTTTTCATTTTCATATATTTTCATCTGGATAGTTTATTCTTCAATGCGTCTTGAGCAGTTTTTGTAATTAACTCGTCAATTTTTGTTATCTTTTTTCGTTTCTCATCAGCACTCATTTTTTTGTCAGCATATACCGCTCTTTCTTTTGTTCTCAACTCAGAAAGAGTTTTTGATACTTTTCTATAATATCTCGCCGTTGCAGAATAAAACTCTTCACTTTCCCAATCATATTGGAAATGTACTTCCGGATGTTCCTTCTTTAATTTATCAAGTTTTTTTGTTTCTCCATCTGCGATGTATTTTTTCATAAGTTTTTCGTTACCCGTCACATTGGACATCACATCATAAAAATCTGTGACACTTTGACTGGCGGATCCAATTGGCCGTCTTATTACAAAAGCTTTGATAACCGGCTTGTCAGATAGAGTTTTAGTAGGGTCTGTAATTCTTGGAGATATGCCAGTACCCACAAGTATTTTGTCTATTGCAGCAATGGCGTGTTGTCCCAAATTTGCTGTGAATCCTCGAATAATATGGTCTAGTTTGGCAGGGGAGTATTTCGCAAATTTCCCTAACTTCTTGGCAGTTTCGGAAGTGTATTGTGTAAATTGTGCTTCTGGTGGAAGCCCTTCAAGTCTTGTTGGAACAATCTTTCTCCCCAAGAAGAAACTGTAATTTGATTCTGTTTCCATAATAGGAAGAATGGCGGTAGGAACAAGCCCTGGCATGGCCCCATTCCTTATTGATTCGTAAAGACTGTTAAATAAGCCCGGGTCTTTGGTATCCATGTATTCTAAAATTCTTTCCGGGACAGAACCAAAGATGATCCCCAACTCAAATGGTTTGGGAATTCTGTAGATATGCTCATCTGTCAAAATTATCCAAAACAAATCTTTTTGCCATTGAGGGATCTCTTTCCACCTTGGATCATCTCTGTTGGCCATGTATAAAAGAATAGAGGGCAGGGTTATACCCACGAACGTCTTGAAAGACGTTCTAACGGGGTCGTTTTTGAAGCTTCTAATCATCTTATCTGTTCCCTGTACAGACGCATTCCAGAAGGCAACCATAGAGTTTAAAGCCTTGGTTTTTGCACCTATACGAGCAAAGTCTAGTGTTAATTCTCTTGACGCAAACGCCGCTTCTTGAGGACTCATTCCCTTTGACAAAGCCTTCTTTGCTTCACCGATTCTTGTACCGGCTTCTCCAAGTTCACTGATAACACGGAGCATTTCAATAGGATTTTTAAGAACGTTTTTCAACTTTTTTCTTTTGTTTGCGTGGATGTCCTCATAACTTTTTTGCAAGTATTCCCTATCAAGGGAAACTAACATTGAATGTTCTCCCCCTCCGGCTTTCCACAATTTATAATCAGCGTCTTTTTTTAGTAAACTGAAAGTCCCCTTTACAAGATCCACAATTGGCATGAAGCCGTATTTTGAATAAACAAAGGCTGTCATTTGATCTCTTGCAGGGTTTCTTACCATGAACTCCGGAGCAAGTGTGGCACCTGCCCTTAACCATCTTGCCGGTAGTGAAAATATCTTAATAATAGTACCAACGTTTTCTGTGTCCATTGCTGACATAGCTCTATAAAGTGATGGATCCACTTCGAAGTGTTTTGGTTTTCCTTTCATCATTACTGTCATAGAATTATCTTTGTAGGTGTACATGGAAGGTCTAAAAATATTTATTAAAGACTCTCTTCCTTCTTTTGATAGCATTCTTTTTATTTCAACTGTTTCATTGTCATTAAGTCCCAATTCTTCAATGCTAACAGTGGCAACTTTGCTTAAAGGTGTTGGGACTTCTTCAAACATTCGAGCAAGTTCTTTATCTTTTGCGGCCATTCTTGCCATCATCATTCCAACGTTATTTCTTTCAGAAGCATAAATAAGTGAGTAAGTATTTTTGATGATACTTTCTAGGGGATTGACAATTTCTCTTTCGGATCCTTTGATTTTTTTTATTCCACTTCTTACATTTGCAAAGCTTCTCCCCATGTGTCCCTTTTCTTGTAAACCTTCAAAAACTCTGAAGAAAGGAACATAATTTCTATTAAGCTTTCTCATTTTCTTGAAAGCTACTTTGTCTATGATGTTGCTTTCAAGCGCGTATGTTAAGACCTCATCTTGGAATTGATACAATGCCTCTGCTACTTTTGGAAACACTTTATGCTTTTTCTCTAACTCTTTAACCGCCGTTTTCGCGTCTGCTTTTTCAATTCCTGTCGAAATATCTCTTCCATGTAATTCAACAGTTCTTTTAGAAACGAGGTAGGTAATAAAGTCAACTGTGGCATTTCGTTTTTCTACCGGCTTTAGAATATCTCTAAAGGCTTTCCCCTTGAATTTCGGTACTGTTTTCCCATTTCTTGTTCTCCAAAATTTCTTACCAAAAGTCCCCTGAGTTAAAAACAAATCGGCTTTACCAACCCATCCTCTTGTGTTTCTTGCGAGTACATAGGGGTTTTCTTCCGCCGCCACTTTCACACCAAGTTTTTTACCAAGTTCTACAAATTTACTAATAGGGGCGAGGTCGTTAATCGCTGATGTATAAAGATCGTCCATTGAACTTAATATTCTTTCTTTGAAGCTTTCTTCTATTCCTTCAAGAGAAATTTGACTTAAAACTTTGGCACTTGCCGGAAGATTAAGCCATCTTGAAAAATCACTTCTTGCGTCAATTAAAGGTTCTTTGACAAGGGGGTATTTATCAAGAGTTTTTTCAAAATACTTGTAGAGTTGGGGAGCGGTCTTTTCGGCCATGTTCGGTTCAGTTAAATAAAGTCTTACAAATTCTGCAAAGGATTCTTCTGTTGAATCACCAGCGCCATACTCTGTTACATCAACTATTCGTCCCAAGTCTTTCTTGAATCTACTTATTTTTCCATCCGAAAGTTCTGTAAGAGTATTTTGCAAGAAGTGGCCAACTTCGTGAGAAATTGTAGCAAACCCACCCTCTCTGTACCTTATGATTTCCGACCGGATTTTATAAATTCCAAGCCGTTTTTTCCCAAAAACTTTTCTTCTGAATTTTCCTATTCGAATTGGTACATTAAGTTTCTTTGACAATTCTCTAGCAATTTCTGACTGTTTGACTACCTTATCCACATTTTCCTGAAACTTGGGGGACTTTGGTTTTTTAAGAATGGAAGGGGAGTAGCCTAACTCTTTTTTGACGCTTGGCTTTTTGCCTCTCTTAGGGACTCTACGAACAGCTTTTTTAGCTTTTGGAGCTTTCCTTTTTTTGACTTCTGCTTCCCGGCCATATGCTTCGATTATAGCACCCCTAATCTTTGAAGTGTCAATGTTTGCTCTTCTGTCTACCTCTTCAAGTATTTCATCAAACAATTCTCTTTGTTTTGTTTTTGTTCCGGCAGGATATTTACCTGTTTCAAGAATAGTTGCCAATGGCTCCATCACTTTATCAAATAGTTTTCTACTTCTTAATTCATCCGGAACCCAAGTTGGGAAAGTAGATTTTATTCCTTTAACTTCCCCACCCTCTAAGAAAATTCTTTGTCCCGCTTCTGCAATTTCCAACTCTTGCCATACTTGCCCCAAGGCTTCTTCTGTTGGTTGTTGTTTTGCTTTATACACTTTCACCAATTCTTTTTCACTTTGGGTTATTATTTTTTCAGGTTTTTCTTTAGGTGTTGGTTTTTTTACTTCCACTTTTTTCACAGCTTGATTGTAAAAACTTGTAAGAACATCTGTATCATTCCCACCTTCGTCATATATTTTTTGCAATTTTGGATCTTGTGCATATTCAGTAAATTGCCTAACTAAATCCGGAGCGTCATTTTCCTTCTTGCTAATATCACCGAACTCAAAATCTTTTGTTTTTTCGTTGTACGCTTTTACCCATTCTTCGGC
>SDBV01005316.1_pt1 | contig 18223 bp, 14 predicted proteins | sample 2277081 | NCBI WGS metagenome assembly SDBV01 (sample SAMN10402039, study PRJNA504765) | marine sediment metagenome | isolation source: marine sediment core GS10_PC15, 223 cmbsf | place: Arctic Ocean: Southern Knipovich Ridge | collected 2010 | reverse complement strand
CAGAGCCGGAACCAGTCGGGGCCCAGATAAGGCGTCATCAGCCCGGGGCGGGGATGGACGAACGCCTGTTTGACCTTTTGCCCGGCCAGGTCCCGCAGTGTGCCGCGGATCTGCTCCTCGGTGAGCATGTCGTTCCAAGTCCAAAGCGGCGCGGAGGCGTACTCTCTCGGCGGGTGGGCAAACAACGCCTTGACGGCGGCCGAATCGTCGGCCCGGGCGCCTCCGGCAACGAGCAACACACCCACGGCCGACAAAACGGCCACCCACAGGATCACAAACAGCGATCGGTTCATGAAAAGTCCTCCCAGTTATGGACAACTCCGTGTTTGTGGCCCAGCGTTCTCTCGAGTAAGTTCCGCAACACTCTCGTGCAATAGCCGGACCGCAACGCGGCCCGGTCCCGCCGAGCGCTGCTCGCCGGCTATTGAGGTCCTCGACTTGTTGCATGATTTCGTCAACTAGACACCAGCCTCTACTTCTCTCTAGAGACGGTCTCGACTTCTTTCTGCACGTCTTCGAGCAGTTTCCACCAGTCCATGTAACTGGTGCGGGAGAAGAGTTGCGGGCGATATTGACTGGACGCCGCACGGGCGTAGGCTCTCCACTGGTCGACGGCGCTGGCCAGATGGCGCACCGCGCGCCGGCGATGCTCCTGGCGTGCGGGGTCGGCCCTGAAGACGGCCAACTCGGCCGCGCCACGTATTTTGTCGGCGTAGTAACGACCCAAATAGGCCATGGCTTCCATATCCGTCAGCGTGGCCGCCAGCTCCTTGCCCGGTTGGCCGTTGCGCCGCAGCGACTCGACTCCGCTGAGGGTCTGTTTCGCCAGCCGATCCAGATTGCCGGCCACCTCCATCGGCGTGACGTTGTCGATAGGCTTTCCGGCGATGACCGCCTTGGCGTAATCCTGCACCGAGAGGATGCCCGACCCGCGAAGCGGAGGATCTCGGAAAAACGCATCCACCGTCAGGAACCCGTCCCGGGAGGCGCACGCCTCGGGCGAGAACTGGAGGTCGTTCACCCGGAAGTAGAAGTGGTTGACCTGCGGAACGATCTTGGAGGCCGCCGCCCACCTATCGTACAAAAGCGCGGAGTCGGTTTTGGGGAATCGATGGGCCAGGCGTTTCTGGAAGTACTCGCGGGTGAGCGTCAAGTCGTAGCCCAGACGCCCCCAGAGCATGAATCGGTACCAGTGCTTGTGGACCTCTAATTCGCCCGACAGATCGGGATCCTTGCTGACGAATTCCCGGCCCCAGACGAAGCCGTCCGGCCCCATATAAAAGCCGGCTTCCCAGCGCATGAGATCGCGGGGGACATTCTGGAGGAACTCGCGCACATAATCGGCGTCTCCCCAGCGGAGCACGAAAAGGTCGTCGTTGCGGAGGTTCAACCAGCAGGGGACCTTGTTCTGCTCGAGGCTATGGCGGTACTCGATATCGAGGTAAGGTGAAGTCGTGGTCGAATAGAGCCGGGCCCGCGCGTATTTGTGCCCGGTGTTGAAGGGGCCGTCGAAGTCCTTGAACGCCTCCACGATCTTGTCCAGGTTGGCCTGGTGCTGCCGAAAGATGAAACGCAGATCGCGATTGGGGTCGGCTGCCTTTGCATCCATCACGCCCCGGCCATAGGTGCGCCAAAGCCACTGCTCCACGCCCAGTTTGGAATCCCCGCGCCCTCTTATGTGCTCGCCGGCGGTGATCCCGATGCCGTCCACCTGGGGATAGGTTTTGAGGAACTCACCGATACAGTACCTCATGTACTCCGCCGTCTTGGGGTTGCTCATCTCATCATCGATACCGTGTTTCCCCTTGGCGCCGAAGGTGTAGATATTCCAGTGAAAGACGTAGATCTCAATTCCGCGTGCTTCGGCGTGATCGAAGACCCTGGTCCAGAAATCGATCTTCTCATCCAGCGAGATCTTCTTGACCACCTTGACGTTTTTCGGGTCCATCAGATCAACGTCGTCAAAGTGCCGGTCGGTGCTCGTATCGACCGGTTTCTTCAAGACACAGACGTCGTCGTAGGAAACGCCGGGGTACTTGTCCAGTTTGACCAGTCCCGGGTAGGGGTGGCACGTCCACAACGTCAGCACGTTGTAGCGATTGCGGGCCATCGTATCCAGGAACTCCTTCCAGAAGTCGAATTCCCACATCACGGGAACGTTCATCTGGGCGGCAGTTCCCGTGTCGTCGTAGCTGGGCGCCCGGCCGTCAAAAGGAATATTGAATTTCAGACCGCGCCGGAAGATGTAAGGCTTTCTGCTCTTCTGGACCACGGCCTCCAGGCTGCCGCCGAGGGTCACCATTTCGGCCAGTTCCAGACCACCGTACATGGCCCCCAGGGAATCGCCGCCCACGATGCGGATCACGTTGTGGCCTGCTTTGCGGATCCGGAACCCTTGGGGTCCGATGCCGGTCTTGAAGATTTCGAGAATGATCCTCCGATCCGCTCCGGCGCGGCCGACTCCGTAGCCCGCACCGCGAAGTGCCTCTTCAATGCCCTCCGCCGCGAAGGCGACCATGGGATCGTTCGCGTCGAAGGTGACCGCCACGTCCTGCCCGGCGCAAGAATGACTTCCCGCAGCGAGAACCGCCCCGAACAGAACGAGCAATAGGGATACCGCTTTCACGCGCATCGTGTGACCTCCCGACCTTCTGCAATGTTGTGTCCCCGAGATTCCCCATCTGCCGTCAGCCCAGAGGCGATCGTTCCAGACGCGATCCGGGCCGAACACGCCGGCCAATATACCGTGCCCGGACCTGAGTTTCCATAGTCCGGTCGATTTGCCTCGGCTGGGAAGCGGGTTTGGGAGGCGGCGGCCCCCGAAAACGTTCTTTACTCAAACTGTAAGCGGTGAGTGGAAAATGGGGATGACCTCCTGTACGCGGTTAAGCGGTTTCCAATATCCGCTACTCTACCGCTTTTGAGGCATCCCCTCCTCCATGTCTATAGCCGAGTCTATAGCCGACTTTTTCCGCTCTACAACATGTCCACCGGATCCACGTCGACGATCCACTGGACGTCCTTCGGCGGTTGCAGATCCGAGGTGGCCTGGCGGACGGCTGCTTGCAGGTTATCGGCGTCGGAAGACTGCGTTTGGATCTGGAAGCGGTATTTGCCCCGCAACTTGGCAAAGGGGGCGGGGGCCGGACCGAGCACGCGGGCGTCGGTCTGCCGGTCGGCCAGCGCACGGCGGAGCCGCTCGGCCAGATGGCCGGCAAAATCGGCGGCCGCCCGGGCCACGGGACCGCGGATGACCATCCGGATCATGGTGGTAAAGGGCGGATAACCAAACATGCGTCGTACCGGCAGCTCTCCGGCGGCGAAGGCGGCGTAATCGTGCCGGACGGCGGCCTGGATGGCGGGATGATCCGGACTGAACGTCTGCACCAGCACCCGCCCGCCTTTCGGCCCGCGGCCGGTCCTGCCCGCTACCTGCGTGACCAGGTGAAAGGTCCGCTCGGCGGCGCGAAAATCGGGCAGGTGCAACGCCGTATCGGCATTGATCACGCCCACCAGGGTCACGTTGGGGAAGTCGAGTCCCTTGGCGATCATCTGGGTTCCCAGCAGGATCCGCACCTTCCCTTGGCGGAACTCGGAAAGCGCCCGCTCGTGACTGCCGCGGGCCCGCATGGAGTCGCTGTCCATCCGCAAACAGGGCACGTCGGGAAAACGCGCGCGGACCTCGGCTTCCAGCCGCTGGGTGCCCCGGCCGCCGTAACGGATGCCGGTGAAGTCACAGTTCGGACAGGCCGTGGGGGCGGGCACCTCGTGGTCGCAGTAGTGGCAAAGCGCTATTTCCCGCGTGCGATGGTGTGTCAGCGCAATGTCGCAGCCGGGACATCGCATCACGTGCCCGCAGGCCGGGCATTGGATGTGGGTGGAAAAACCTCGCCGGTTCAGCAGCAGGATCACCTGGCCGCCTTCTTGCAGGGACTCGGTGATGGCCATGTGCAGTTGCCGGCCGATGGCACCGCGGGAGTGCCGCCGGTAGGCTTCATTGCGCAGATCGATGGTTCCCACGGCCGGCAGCGGTCGATCGAACACCCTGGAGGGCATCTCCACCAGTTGGTACTCGCCGCTGTGGGCCCGATGCCAACTCTCCAGCGATGGCGTGGCGGAACCCAGAACCAGCGGGACGGCTTCGGCCTTGGCGCGGGCGATGGCCACGTCGCGGGCATGATAGCGGGGAGCTATTTCCTGTTTGAAGGAGGTCTCGTGCTCTTCGTCCAGCACAATCAGTCCGAGCTGCGGCGTGGGGGCGAAGATCGCGCTGCGGGCGCCTACCACCACGGGAACCTGGCCCTCGGCGATCTGCTGCCAGTGCCAATGCCGCTCGACGTCGGTGAGGTGGCTGTGCAACACGGCCACCCGGCCAAACCGCGACCGGAATCGCTCGACGGTCTGCGGGGTGAGGCTGATCTCGGGCACCAGCACGATCGCCTGACGGCCGAAATGGATCACCTCCTGGATGGCCTGGATGTAGACCTCGGTCTTTCCACTGCCGGTTACGCCGTGGATCAGCACGGTGCGGTGTTTGCGCGAGCCCAGCGCGGCCAGGATTGTATCCAGCGCCGCCTGCTGGTGGGGGTTCAGCACGAGGTGTTCCTGGCCGGCGGAGACCGGCTCGGGGGGAGGCCGATTGGCCACGCGACCGCTGCGGGAGCGAATCAGCCCCTTGCGACGCAGCGCGGTGACCGGACCTTGGGTACACTTTGCCGCCCGGGCCAATTGGCCGGGTGTGAGCGGCTCGGAGGCCCTGGCGAGGACCTCCATCACGGCGGCCTGTTTATCGGGCAGATCGCCGGCGGCCGACCGCTGGGCTGCCTCCGGGTCGATGCTCAACAGCGTGGTCATCCGCGTGCCGGCCCCACCGCGAACTCCCGCCGGCAACACGGCCTCCAGTACCTGGGCCCAGCCGCAGAGGTAATGCTCGGCAATCCAGGTGGTCAGCCGGAGCATTGCCCCCGAGAGGAGGCTCCGGCGGTCGACGAGCTCAAACAGCGGTTTGAGGCGTCGGGGACCGCAGGGGCGGTTCTCGATGCGTACACAATAGCCGACCGTCAGCCGATTACCGCGTCCAAACGGGGCGCGGACCCTGCAGCCCGGCTGTAACGTCTGGCGGATGGCGTCGGGAACGAGGTAGTCGAACTGGCTGTCGGGACCCTTGGGAAACACGACCGTGGCGACCAGTTGTTCGCCTTGGTCGTCTTCTTCCCAGGGTTCGGGCTGGGTGTTGAACAGGGTGCGTTGCAGCTCGGACATGAGGGCCTACGGGAGGCGACTCCACTGGCCAGTTCCGTGAGGTGTCTTTGCAGCCAAGCTCACAGGGCGTTTCTTCCACAACGATCCGACATAAGGCTGGAAACGCGGCTCAAATCGCTGCCGACGTGTGCCACGGCCGTGTCGGCCGTGCAGGTTCTCTGCTGCTACCGGGCACGGCCGACACGGCCGTGGCACACCGGTTCTAACTCTCTGTCGGGTCGTTGTTCTTCCATGGCCGGCGGGTGGGCGCCCGGCGGGCCGTCTCGGGGGGACCTTGTCCCTCGGCTGCCGGTAACGGGCCACCTCTCAAAGGAGATCGACCTGTGATACGATAGGGGCAATATCTCACCTCTGAGGCAAGCTTTCAAGGCTGGACCCGGCTTATGCGATTGGGAGTATTCGGCGGAACCTTCGATCCGGTACACTATGGACACCTGTTGCTGGCCGAATGTTGCCGTGAGCAGTGCCGGCTGGATGAGGTCTGGTTTCTGCCGGCGGCCGTGCCTCCCCACAAGCGGGATCGGCAGTTGACTCCCGCGGCTCAACGGATCGAGATGCTCACCTTGGCGATTGCCGGACACCAGGCTTTTGCGGTCAGCCGCTACGAGGCTGATCGCGGCGGGATCAACTACACGGTGGAGACACTGGCCCATTTCCGGCGAGAAAACCCGCAGCGGGAGCTGTTCTTCCTGTTGGGGGCCGACATGCTGCACGACCTGCCCGACTGGCGCGAGCCGGGCCGGGTCTGTCAGTTGGCCACGCCCGTGGTGGTCCGGCGGTCGGGGACGGAGGTGGTCGATTTCGATGGTCTCAGCCGGGTGGTCTCGCCCGAGGCAAGCGACCTGATTGGCCGCCATCAGATCGAGATGCCCGAGATCGGCACCAGCAGCACCGAGATCCGGCACCGGGTCCGCGCCGGGCTGAGTATCCGCTACCGCACCCCTCGTGCGGTGGAGAAGTATATTGAAACGCACGGCCTGTATGCCCCGAGGTAGCGACACGGCCATCGCTCGCGGAACGTCCCGACGCCGGAGACTCTGCATTTCCCACAGAAAACTACGCGCTTCGCCGCAACCGGAGCAGTTCGCGCAAGTTATGGGGCATGGGTAAGGTGATGGCGTTTGGATCGCGGCGTAGGGTGTCGATGACCTGGTCCAGTTGGTCTTCCGGCCCCATTGCCAGGTCGAGGAAGAGGATCTTCTTGCCGCGGAACTCGCATCCGCCTCCGGTCAGCCCGCCGAGCCATTCCTGCCGAACGACATACCCCAGTCGGTCGGCCAGGTCGAGCGCATGTTCGAGCAACTCTACCGTGTGCATCCCAGTTTCTCCAAGTCACCAGCTTCCTTGACCGGCGGGGGGATTATAGCTGCTTGAGTTACAGTTGCCCAGGCGAGTTCGACGATAGGGTCCACAGGGCTAAGTGGTTTTCCCGCAAAGAGTTAAGACACGGAACTCCGGAAAAACAGCGAGAACACCAGTGATAGGCAAGGAAGTGAATTTGGTGTTCTGCGCGGACTTCTAGCGGTCAGGACCTTCAACTAGAGTTGGGAGTACAGCGTGACAGCAACCGGCAACGCCGAGCTTTCGAATCTGCAAGAGCAGGTCGAGTTCCTTAAGCAGCAGCTCTTCCAGGCCCAGAAGTTGACGGCCTTGGGCGAACTGGTCGGCACGACCACCCATGAGTTCAACAACGTGTTGATGACGATCATCAACTACGCCAAGCTGGGCATGCGTCACAAGGATAACGCCACGCGGGAAAAGGCCTTCGAGAAGATCCTCTTGGCCGGGAACCGGGCCGCCAAGATCACCAACACGGTGCTGGGGTTGGCACGCCGCCGCAACACCGGCCAGGAGCCGACCGACCTGGCCCGGCTTGTGGAAAACTCGATGGTGCTGTTGTCGCGGGAGATGAACAAGTACCGGATTGCGGTCGAGAAGCGTTTCGATCCGATCCCCGAGGCATACGTCGACGGAAACCAGATCCAGCAGGTGCTATTGAATCTGCTGATCAACGCCCGCCAGGCGATGCCCAAGGGGGGGCGAATGTTGATCAAGCTCTTGTACGACGGCGAGAACGACATGATCGATCTGGTTGTCCGCGATTACGGCTGCGGCATTCCGGCCGACAAGCTGCCGCGGATCTTCGATTCGTTCTTCACCACCAAGAGCGGCCCGGACTCCAGCGGCAAAGGAGGCACCGGGCTGGGTTTGTCGATGTGTCGCGATATCATCGAGGCCCATCGGGGCCGAATACGCGTCGACAGCACGGTGGGCAAGGGAACCGCCTTCACCTTGAAGTTGCCCACGGTCAGCAAGGCCACGGGCAAGCAGCCCGCGCCGATTGCCCCCGTCGCCTCGTACCCGGGCGCCGCCGGACAACCGACGGTCACAGGGTAGCCGGCCCGGACCAGGCGGGGCGGCCGCGTATGAAGCCCGTGGGCTCCGGGCCTTCCGCCTTACCAGCGATAGGCGATCGCCATTCCCAGCCCGTCTCCGGTCGCCAGGGGCATCACCGCGAAATCGCGTTTGAACCGTTCGGTTTCATCCACGGCCGAAGCGGCCAAATAGGCCATCCACCACCCCAGCGCGGCCTGCGAGAGGTAGTGGCGTTGGTCGTTGATGCGCGACCACGCGGGCAGGACCGAGAATGTGTAGAGGGCGAGCTTCAGCTCCATGCGATCGGTCATCTTTGCGGCATTCACGAAGGCAATAGCGCCGATGAAGGCGTGTCCGCTGACGCCGTTGTTGTCGTTCCACGGGTCCCAGTGCGACACGTGGGGTTCTTCGCTTGGTCGAGAGCCCCCCAGGGTCCATTGCAGCGCCAGCAGAGGCGGGCCGCCGACTGCTGCGCTCCTCAAACAGCGGCTGCCCCACTGGCCCACCAACTCACCGCCCGGGACAGGCCGCAGCAGCGGCCCCAGGAGAGTCGCACCGGCGAAGATCGGCAGCATGAGGTCACCCTCGCCGAACTTCTTCATTTCCTTGGAGAAACGGTTGCTGCCCCGGCTGAGAACCTGGCGGTCGTGCCAGCCCTGGAAGTTGTCGTCGATCTCGGTATTGGCCATTACAGCGGCGGTACCCAACCCGATCCCCAGCAGCCCCAGATATTGGCACGAATAGAACTGCTCGTAGTCCAGGCAGGTGCCGAACACGAACCCGGTGAGTTCGGCGGCATAGAGGCTTCCGTATCCTCCGCACGTCAGACCGCACCGGCGGAAGTCGAGCGGACCGCAGGCTCCGCAGACGGGCAGGACCGTACAGAAGTCGTGAACCGGCGCCGGGGCGACGGCGCCGATGGGAATCTGCTGCGGCGCAACGGGCATCGGGATAACCAGTTGGCCGGATCGCCCCAGCAATTGTCCGAGAATCCGCTGCTCCAGCGCGGTGTCGCGGCCCTGGGGGATCCAGCCGGCGTTGATCTCTGGCTCACCTGCCGGATTGACTACGCGGGTCAACGAGGCGTCGTAGCGCATGGTGGCGGCGCCGGCGGTGGCGTGTTCCGGGCGGCGGACATCTTCGAGTTCCTTCAATACGGCAACGTCGACCCAATAGCCACCCTGGGTCGGTATCAGGCGGATCACGGCCCAGCGGCGGATCGACTGCAGCGTGCTCTCGATCCGGGCCGGGCGGCCGACCGAATCCTTGTGCCAGGGCTCGAGTATCGTGGCGGCTATCTTGGGATGGGTTTCGAGTCGGCCCTCGGTCAGTGTGTTGCCGACCACGCGGACCGGCTCTTCGCTCTTGATCTGGAAGTAGTCGTCCGTCACGTCGACCACCGTTTCCCAGGCACGGTCGGCGTCGGCGATCGGCAGGAGCATGGGGTTGGCGTGGAAGACGGCCACCGGCAGTACCGGGGGGCCCACCCAGGACTGGCTCGGCGCGCAGCCGCAGAACAGGGCCAAGAGAAGTGCTGTGCCAAGCAAGCCGCGCATTACGACCCCGCCGAAAGAGGTGATCGGTCCCAAATGGGGCGGTAGTTTCGCAGGAAGGTCCCGGTTAGGCAAGAGCAGAAACGAGGAGAGAAGAGGGAAGAGAGATAAGAGACGGGTCGTTGCAGTACCGCGGCTGGCTTGATAGCATGAACTCACTGTAGAGGAAGGCCGCTGCCTGAAGTGCCGAGCTTACCTGAATTGTCATCCTGCGGTGCGACGATTGCCGCAACTCGAGGAACTGCCGCGATCCATGACTGAGATTGTCCCAAAGCTACTTTGGATCGGCAACGCGATGGACGTACGGCAGATTTCGCCGGTCTTGGAAGCCGGAATCGAGACGCTGGTTGACCTCGCTCTCGAGGAAAAACCGCCAAGCATGACTCGTGACGTGATCTATTGCCGTTTTCCGCTTGTCGACGGCGGCGGCAATTCGCCAAAGCTGCTTCGGGCCGCGGCCGACACGGTTGTCTCTCTGCTTGATAAACGGGTTCCGACACTTGTCTACTGCGGTGCGGGCATGAGCCGGTCGCCCGCAATTGTGGCGGCTGCGCTGGCCGCGTCTCGCGGTGGTTCGCTCGATCAGGCCTTGAGAGAGGTCGTCACTGGGCGACCTCATGACGTATCGCCGGCGTTGTGGGGCGAGGTGAAGGAGGTCTGTGGCGGGTAGGATCGGAGCGACGTCGCTCCCGCCCCGCGTTGCGGGCCGGCTATTGGCGAGTAATCAACGCATGCTCGTGAAGTCGCGTGTACTGCGCCCTTCACTCTTGACACCTCACTCTTCACTCCCCGGTCCCTACCTGGCATACACCGGTCGGCGGCCGGGACGGCTGCGGCGGGTGGTGGTTCCGTTCTCGCTGAGCACCCGTTGGGCCTTGGCCAGATCGTTGACCTTGATGACCGCCAGCAACCCTCCCCCTTTGGCCCCGCGGCCGGAGTCGCAAGAGCAATAGGCGTAGTCGATGTTCAAGTGTTCGACGGCCAGGTGCTCGCAGATCTTGCGAAATGCGCCCGACTGGTTGGGGACCTCGACCAACAGCACGTCGGCTGCGTCGCAACGGAGGTTGATCTTCTCCAGGACCTGTGTGGCAGCGGGAAAATCGTCGGGCACGAAGCGAAGCGTACCCCGTTCACCGGAATCCATCACCGAGAACGCCCTAAGGTTCACCTTCTCCTTGTTCAGTGCTGCCAGCAAAGCAGCGAGTCGACCGGGCTTGTTTACCAGCATGACCGAAAGTTGCTTGGCCGTCTGCATTACGCTATTCCTTTCTCGCAGCGTGAAGAAATTCTCGACGTACCCGCAAGAGAATGCGGGCAAAGAAAGGGCATCTAAAATGATCATAGCACTGGCCTCTTTGGGGTCAATCAGGCGTCGAGTAGCAGGGGGAACAGGCCGCTGGACAGTTTGCCCAGTTTCGCTGGTCTTGCCGGTCGGCACCCCACTGGCGAGTTAGGCCGTGGCTGCCGAGACCCGGCCACGGGGATCCCGCGCCGGCCGGGATTGCATCGCGCCATGCAGGGAACTTATGACTGTCTCAGATCGTCTAAATCATGTAGGCTCTGGGGGGCTTTTCGAGAGGTCGACCAGGCCGTGGCGATGGCTGCTCGGCAATTCAAGGCGCCTCCCGGCGGAGCAAATTCCTCTGGGGTTTTTCCCTATTTCTCAGGCAGAAGGAGACGTGATCATGACCCGGCTGCTAACTCGACTGACGGCGATTCTGGTGCTGCTGGCACCCGCGATTGCCCAGGCCCAAGGATTGCTGGTGGTGACCGGCCCGAATCAGCACGCAAGGTTGCCCCGGCCGCACATCATCTGGCCGCCGCCACGTCCGCCTCACCCGCCCCGTCCGATTCCGCGTCCCCCCAGCAGCTACAAGATCAAGCAGCTCGACATAAACGTCCGCCTGATCGACCAGGTGGCCCAGGTGCAGGTGTCGCAGACGTTTGTGAACACGGGCAGCCGGCAAATGGAGGTGTCGTTCGTCTTTCCGTTGCCTTACGACGGGGCGATCGAGCGGATGACGCTGCTGATCGACGGCAAGGAGCACCCGGCGAAGCTGCTCGACGCCAAAGAGGCCCGGCGGCTCTACGAGCAGATCGTCCGCAAGAACAAGGACCCGGCCCTGCTGGAGTGGATGGGCACGGGGATGTTCAAGACCAGCGTATTTCCGGTCCCCGCGGGCGCCAGCCGGACCGTTTCGCTGCGATACTCGCAGATGTGCCGGAAGCAGGAGGGGCTTACCGATTTCCTGTTCCCGTTGAGCACGGCCAAGTACACCTCGCACGCGGTGGAGAAGGTCAGCATTCGGGCCACGATCGAGAGCGGGGACGAGATCAAGAACATCTACAGCCCCACGCACGCGATCGAGATCAAGCGGCCCAGTGTCCTTGGGAAAAACGACGAGAACCACGCCACGGTTACCTATAGCAGCCAGAACCAGGTGCCCACCTCCGACTTCCGGCTGCTCTACGACGTGGGCAAGGGGACCCTCAGCACGAAGGTCCTCAGCTACCGGCCCGACCAGGAGCACGACGGCTATTTTCTGCTCTTGGCCAGCCCCAAGATCAAGGCCCCGGACGAAAAGCGGCCCAAGAAGACGGTGATCTTCGTGGTCGACCGCTCGGGCAGCATGAGCGGCAAGAAGATCGAGCAGGCCCGGGGCGCGCTGAAATACGTGCTCAACAATCTCCGCCAGGGCGACCTGTTCAACATCGTGGCCTACGACGGCTCGGTGGAGACGTTCCGGCCCGAGTTGCAGCGGTTTGAAGACAAGACCCGCAAGGCGGCCCTGGGATTCATCGAGGGGATCTACGCCGGCGGCAGCACCAACATCGACGGGGCCTTGCGGGCGACCCTGAACCAGCTTCAGGATTCCAGCCGGCCCAATTACGTGCTCTTTCTGACCGACGGGCTGCCCACCGCCGGTGAGACCAACGAGCTGAAGATCGTGGCCAACGCCAAGCAGGCCAACCAGGTCCGGGCCCGGGTGTTCAGCTTCGGGGTAGGCTACGACGTCAACAGCCGGCTGCTGGACAAGCTGGCCCGCGAGAACTTCGGCCAGAGCGAATACGTCCGCCCCGACGAGGACATCGAGGACCGCGTGAGCCGGCTCTACCGGCGGATCGAATCGCCGGTGATGACCGACGTGAGCATCGAGTTCGTCCTCGACGAGTTGAAGACCGAGGAGGGCAAGCCGGTCAACCGCGTTTATCCGAAGGAGACGTTCGACCTGTTCGCCGGCCAGCAGTTGGTGGTGGTGGGGCGTTACAAGAAGACGGGCACGGCCAAGGTAATCGTGCGAGGATCGGTCGGCGGCAAGAAGCAGAAGTTCGACTTCCCGGCCGAGCTGGTCGGCAAGAGCCACGACGAGACGCAGGGGTTCATCGAGAAGCTCTGGGCGGTCCGCCGCGTGGGCGAGATCCTGGAAGAATTGGACTTCAAGGGGAAGAATGACGAGCTGGTCAAGGAGCTGGTCAAGCTCTCGACCCGGCACGGCATCCTCACGCCCTACACCTCGTTTATGGCCGACGAGAACACCAACGTTCGCGACCTGGCGGCCAATGTCCGGCGGGCCGGCGAGCGACTCAGCGTGCTGAACCTGGCCGACGGCCGCAGCGGATTCGCGCAGCGGTCGATGAGAGGAAGTTTTCAACGCGCCGCCAGGGCACCGGCGGCGCCGGCCGGCGCTAAGCCCGCTGCTGAGGCGGCCGACGCCTTCTTTGGCGGGGCGGCAGCCAGCGGGGTCCTTCGCAGTCGGGGCGGTGTCGCTTTCGGCCGGGACCTGGCCGAGAAGGCCAAACGGGAGGCCGAAATCGTCCATCGTGTGGTCCGCAACATCGGCAACCGCACCTTCTACCAGCGGCAGGGGCAATGGGTCGATTCGCTGGTGACCAAAGAGCAGGAGACCAACGCCACGCGGATCAAGCAGTTCAGCGACGAGTATTTCGCCCTGGCCCAGCGCCACGGCAAGAAGATGGCTCGGTACATGGTCTTCGACGAACCGGTGCTGCTGAACCTCGAAGATCGGGCGTACCTGATCGAACCGTGATCAGGTAGCGGTAAAGAGACGACCTCGCACGCTGGAGAATAGCCCCGCCCGCAACGGCGGGGTTGCTGGAGCATTAACGCCTCCAACCCCACCCTCCCGGGCGGGGCTATCAGCGAAGAATGTGGGCTTGCTCTGGGAGTAGTCCTAGGAAAACGGCGGCTCACCGGGATTTCTGATTCGTCTGAGTTTCCCCGTGTCGATTCTGCCGGCTGGAGCAGTCGTAGCCGGTCTCTCGGTGGACGGCGTCCTGTCGGCTTTGGCTTTCCCGTGGTGGTGCAGTAAGGTACGTTCTTGAAGTAAGTTCAGCCTGAGCCGTCCCTTCCTTTGGCCGCCTACGGGAGAGTGCCGTGGCAAAGAAAAAGACCGCAAAACCGTCGTCCCGCGCTGCTGCGACCGACACCACTGCGACCGACACCGCTGCGACCGACACCGCCGAGCAGGTCGCCGATGTGTCACCCCGGGTGCAAAAGGCCGCCCAGGCCGTGCAACGGGCGGAAGCCGAGCTGGAGAAGGCCCAAGAGCTTTGCCAGAAGGTGCGGCAGGAGGCCACCGACCGCCTGAGGGCCGTGCGCGAGAAGAGCGTGGGCGATCTGATCGACGGCACGCTCAATGTGGTCAAGAAGCACCCCGGCCCCGGTCTGATCGTGGCCGGCTTGATCGGCCTCTTTCTGGGACGGTTGTTCCGGCGGTAGCCCGACCGATGGGTGGTCGGTGAGGAGTAGGCGGTACGTCGTGAGTCGCTGTGCCGGCGACTGCTAAAGGATGTTGATCGACTGTGCCAAACCCAACCTCCGAAATCTGAAATCCGCATGTCATCACGCGTTGTGGATGCCGAACGGGAGCGCAGGAAACGCGATCTGCGGTTGCGGATCGGGCGGCTGCGGCGGCGGATCGACGGTGGCATCCGCTCTGCCGAAAGTGAGGCCCGGCGGCTGGTCTCCTGGCGGACCTACGTTCGCCGCTTTCCCGGCTATGCGGTCACGGCCGCCTTGGGCATGGGGCTGGCGGCCGCGGCGGGCCTTTCCACCGGGCGGTTGTCACGCTGGTTGGGGCTGAGGCTGCTGCGTCGTGCCGCCGAAGGGGCCAGCGGCAGATTCTGGGAGGAACTTCGACAGATCTGGGCCGATTCTGACCCCCGGCCCGCCGCGGCCGAGACCACCGGAGCCGACGATGAGCGAGCCTGAGCGCCCCCTGCTGGCGGACCTCCGCGAGCAGATCGGCTCCCTGGGGGTCGATCTGAGGCAGATCGTTACGCTTCGCTGGGAGCTTGCCAGGTTGGAGATCCAGGCTGCCATCGGGCAGATCAAGCGGATCTCGATCGCCTTGCTGATCTTCGGCGTGATCGTCCTCAGCAGCCTGCCGATCCTGGCGGTGGCGGCCGCGCACCGGTTGGGCGCCTCTGAGACCTGGGGGATTTCCGTCGTCGGCTGGCTGCTGATTTTCGGCCTGGGGCTGTTGGTCGGCGGTGCCGCGGGGGGCTATCTGTTCTGGCGGCGCTTCCGCCGCCGCTTCGTGGGAATCGAACAGACGCTCGAGGAGCTGCGCGAGGACGGGGTGTGGCTGCGGCAGTGGGTGGACAGCGAAGAGGATTCCGCGGAGGAGTCCAGCGGGATGCCGGGCAGAGGTCGCCGTACCGGCAACCGCTAAACGCCTGCCCACGACCTTCCAGCCACTGCCCCCTGACTCCCGCCTTACATATACCCGCAGTCCATGCCGAGGCGTGTCTTCAACTCGTCGAACTGCTGCGTGTAGTGGTCGCTGGATGAGTGGACGTGTTCGGCCTCGGTGATGAACTTCAACTGCTCGTCGCAGTCGATGCTGCGTCGGTGGAGCGTCTCCTCGAACTGGTCGAGTTGCTCGCCGTAGATGATCAGCAGCTTGTGTTCGTCGAACTGGATCTCCTGGGGAGTGCTGGGATTGAGCACGGCCAGTCCGATGCACCCGTCGTTCAACAGCAAGTCCTCGTATTCCCAGAGGATGCTCTTGAACACGGGAACGTCGATGTGTTCGCGGTAGAGGTCGGTATGGCCTTTGCGTTCCCGGTTGTGGCTGGTCTCCAGGACGACGTCGACGACGGATCCCAGGGGGTCCAACAGGTCCAGGAAGGTCTCGAAGAGGTGTTCGTTGGAAACGGCGGCCATCAGCACCGGCACGCTGGTATGATTCTGCTCGTCGTGATAGGAGTCGTGCCGATAGCCCTGGTTGGGGACGACCTGAAGGTCGTAGGAAGGCCGCACGGCATCGGTCAGAGCGAAGTCGCCGTATCGGGAGACTCCCAGGTGGGCTTCCAACTCCTCCTCGCTGAGTTGTTCGAAGCTGCTGGTGCCCGGCGGCATCGAGCCTTCGCGGAATACGTTGCGGAAGAATTTTTTCAAGAAGCCCATGGGTGCTTTCCACTCGCTTGGCAAACGGCTCTTACGGGCAGTGGGGGCGGCCGACCGCAACTGGGAACCTCTAAGAAACCGTAGGTTACGCTTTGGCTGCGAGCCACAAGGCCGGTGGTGGAGTTGCTAGCCGGCGATCATGCTGCCTTCGGCAGAAACAGAACAACCGGCACGCTTGCCACAACCGATCCGGCTGCCGCGCCCAGACATCAGCCGCGCCGAGGTGTGCCCGGCGCCTTGGGCAGACCACCACCACAGCCTGTCTAAGTTAGTCTAGCACCGGAAAAACCACTCGGTGGCCGCCCAGGGCGTTTGGCGGGAGAAACTTTTCGCGGTATGTGCGGGGCTATCCAGATCACGAAGAGTTTGCATGCCTGCCGCCCCCCAAGGTGGGCCGCCGCACCGGTGTACCGAAGAGCCGCAGTCGACGCGGCTGGTCCCGTAAGGAGCCAGCCGGTAAACTGCACTAGCACCCACCCGGTAAAAAGAGGATACGTCCAGTTTGTGCGAAGCACCGTTCGGGCCGTTGAGGCAAATTGAACCTGTCCCCCTTTTCCCCTGCCAACCAGATCTTGGGAGCATCGACTGAGATGAATATCAGCCCACTGCGCGTGATTCGTTTCTCGGTATTTGCCGGCTTGCTGGTCTGCTCGACGTTGGCAGGCTGTTCCGACTCTGCGGCGGTGCCGGCCGGGGAGCCTCAAACGCAGTCGGCCCCCGAACGAGAGACATGGGACATCACCTACATCATGGGATCGCGGGCGGGGTACGTGCGGACTACGGTAGAAAAGGTCACCCATTCAGGCAGCAAGGCGGTGAGGATCGACGCCCTGAGCTACTTGGACGTGAAGCGTTCGGGAGAGCGGATCATGCCGGAAAGCCGCGTGGTGAGCATTGAAACACCCCAGGGAAAGCTGCTTCGGTTCGAGAGCCAGATGCAACTGGGTCCCAGCCCCATGCAGACCGTGGGCCGGGTGGTCGGCGACCGGCTGGAATTGGAGATCAGCACCCAGGGCAAGAAAACGGCCACGTCGATTCCCTGGCCGGCCGGGTGCGGCGGGCCGTTCTCCGTCGAGGAGTCGCTGCGGCGGGAACCGATGCAGCCCGGCGGAAAGCGGAGCGTTCGTACCCTGGTCCCCGGCTTCAACCAAGTGGCCACCGTCGCGATGACCGCCAAGGATTACGAGTCGGTCGAGCTGCCCGGGAGCACGCAGGACCTGCTGCGGATCGATACCGAGCTCCGCTTTCCCAGCGGACAGGTGCTCAAGGGGAGAATGTGGGCAGACCGCAAGGGCGATACGCTGAAAACCCGCCTCGCCGCGATGAATTTGGAAACGGTTCGCGCCACCAAGGCGTTGGCCCTGAAGAAGCTGGAGGAGCCCGGTCTGGATCTGTTGTGGGACCTGGCCGTCAAGGTCCAACGCCGGTTGCCCGACGCCCACGGCACGAAGCGGATCCGCTATCGCGTCCAGCTCGAAGACGACGACCCGGCCGAGGTTTTCGTCTCGGGCGTTTCGCAGCAGGTGAAGTCGACGGGCCCGCACACGGCAGAACTGACCGTCTACGCGCTTCGGGGCGGCCGACCGGGCGGCAACCCGGACCCGCCGGACGACCCGCCGGGCGACGAAGACCGGCAGCCGAACAATTTGATTCAGAGCGACGACCCAAGTATCGTGGCCATGGCCAAAAAGGCCGCCGCAGGGAAAGAGGATCCGTGGAAGGTCGCGCTGGCGTTGGAGCAGTACGTCGGCGAGTTGATCGAGTTGAAGGACTATTCGCAGGCGTTCGCCACGGCGGCCGAGGTGGCCCAGAAGCCGGTGGGCGACTGTACCGAGCACGCCGTGTTGTTGGCCGCTTTGGCCCGGGCCCGGGGCATTCCCGCCCGGGTTGCGGTGGGCCTGGTCTACATGCAGGGCACGGGTTCGTTCGGCTATCACATGTGGAACGAGATTTACGTCGATAGCCGCTGGATACCGATCGACGCCACGCTGGGCCGCGGCGGAATCGGGGCGGCCCATCTGAAGCTGGCCCACAGCAATCTCAAGGGCGCCTCGGCCTACAGCAGCTTTCTGCCGGTGATCCAGGTGATCGGCCGGCTGAAGGTCGAGGTGCTGGAAGTGGAATGAGCCGGCCCCGCCCATGCTGCGGCCCGAAGGGTTCTACCATTGAGTGCAGCGGGATGCCGGCGTGAGGAGCCTGGCTTGACCAGCAAGCCATGCGTCTAGTACAATCCCCGTAGGGATGATTGGTATTGCCACGTCGGCATTGAGACTCCACCCGCGCCCCCGCTTCGCGGTTCAGTTCAACGCGCTCTGTCCAGAATGGTTGCGCTACGACCCATAGAACCCTGTACGCTGGACAATACAATAGACGAAGGGAGGCAGAAATGAGTGCTCGGCGATGCGGCAATTGCGACAAGAGAGTTCCTCTTCTTTTGCCGCGACAACGGGGTTGGAGTACAATGTGCCGATTTGGCGAGGAATGGTTTTGTCCGGAGTGTTGGCGGGAAGAGAGGAAAACCGCGGTAAGTTCTCCCAAAACTGGACCTATCCTACCAGGGTTACGACCTAAAGTCGTGGTCCAGTTTCTTGGGGCCAGT
>SDBV01005315.1_pt1 | contig 18224 bp, 12 predicted proteins | sample 2277081 | NCBI WGS metagenome assembly SDBV01 (sample SAMN10402039, study PRJNA504765) | marine sediment metagenome | isolation source: marine sediment core GS10_PC15, 223 cmbsf | place: Arctic Ocean: Southern Knipovich Ridge | collected 2010 | reverse complement strand
TCTAACCGACTAACAAGGTCGAGTCGCACAGGGGGCTATCACTTCGGTGATAGCCCCCTGTTTTAGTGTATTTCTACCCTGAAGCGTGGCCCAAGCGGGTCTAGCTCAAGGTGATAGGATGCACAACGCTACTCTCGAACATGACGGCAATACAGCCGTCCTTGATCTCATTACATGTTTTGGCCAATCTGTCAGGGTTCCTTGCCAGAAAACAGATGCTGAAACATTCATGTTGACCTACACCGGCGTCAGTGAGATTTCTATAGCCCAAGGCGTGGTCGAAGAAGTTTTCGACACCGCCGTTGCGATCAACGTTGCTGGCCAATCATTCCGTGCTCTCCGCGTTACAACAGACGAATTTGCTATCGGAGAGCTTGCCTGGATCACCGAACATTATCAGCTTTTCATGGAAAATCATCCACCGACATGGATGGTGTCCAAGGCCCCAATAGATGATCCACGCGTTTTGTTTGTTAATGTGGACTGTGTGGATGGTGGGGGAAACATCATGAAACGTTATCGTGTCTGTCCCTTTACTGGGACTTGGCGAGTGATGTCTAATGCCTCCCCTGATTGATGACGGTAGTTTAGTATTATTCTCACCACTCAATGAACCGAGTGGTGTACCTACGTTTGCGAATCTAGCTCCGCGATATATATCTGCTGCCATATCATATGACTGGCATCCGATGATCGCCGGCACCTCATATACAAATGAAGTCTTGAGTTTGCACCCGGGCGGAAGCTTTGTATTTCATGCTCCATCTGGCACAACTGTTATTGGATATTGTGCACAAGGTAATGCAGATCTAGGGGTACAAACTAGCGATCCTGCCAACAAAGCCTTGGCGTGGGGCGTGGGACAGTCTGATGTTCGCGGACTCATGGCACCACCAAACGTAGCCAATAGCGGATTTACGGTGGGGTTGTGGGTATATCCAACATCTGATGGTGCATGGGAATCGGATAAGAATGATAGTAACGAGATCAACGCCGAACGTCATCTGCTACTTGGACGTGGCAATGCCGCTGATGGCTTTGTACTTGGCGTGTCTGGATTATTGATACAGGATGCTCGCGACACTCCCGCCGGTAGTGAGGATGGTCTTACTGCGTTTCTGCACGTCAAGCAGAATATGGTGCATCTTGAAACACCCATTGAACGGAACCGATATACACACCTGACATTTACATATCGATTTGTGGATAGCACGGTGAATGAGTTTGTTCTATACAAAGATGGTCGCGTTGCTTCAAGCGGCACATCCACAGAAGAACTTGGATCAGCCAACACGAGCTATGCAGATCGCGTATTGTCCATTGGTGGTAGTCAAGATGCTAGTAGTGTTGCCGATGGCATTGAGTTTCCCACAGGATGGGGTCATCTCGTTTCTGGTGTGTATGGATTTGACAGGGTATTGCACGAAGGCGAAGTCGCTGGAATGCATGACGATGGCGGATTACAGGTAGGCGGTAGATTTGAGGGCGTTGCGGTATCATTGGAAGATCCCACGCTTGTGGCATATGTGCCCCTCATTGAACCCGCGTTTGTCGATGTGAGCCCTAATCACAACAATTTTCATTCTGATCGTGATCTTGGTGTGGATGGTAGGTTAACCATTTGTCCAGGTCCATTCAATAGGGTTTTAGCATTCAAGGATGATACCAGTGACGACATAGCTATTGCTACAGGTAGCGGTGTTATCAATGCAGTTTTAGCTGGCAATGGTAGTTTTTCTATTGGTGGTTGGTTTTACATACGTGGATTGCAAGGGGTGGGCGATCACGATGCCAATACATTGATGTCGTTGGGTAGTATCGGTACGTCCGAGTTAACCCCCACACGTTTTACTGGTGGATTTCATGTTTCCACGAGCGGATCGACCAATACTCATCGTATTACGGCCAGAATATATGAAGGCGGCATGGTGATTGATGAGGAGAGAACCGCCACCATTACTAGTGCTGACGATGACATCTGGGCTGGTGTATTACATCATGTAGCACTCGTATATGATGCACAAACTCGTGGCATCGCTTTCTATGTTGACAAACGCCAAGCGGGCAGTGGCAATATGGATTCTCCTTTCGAAGACGTAGTTACAAGACTTGCCGGAAGCGGTTATCCGTTTGTGTTTCTGAATGGGGTTGTTCAAGATACCGTTGACAACTTTAGCACGGTGGCGGGAAATGACTGTGCTGCTGGTGAGATGTTTGTTTTTAGTAAGCCACTCGAACCACAAGAAATCATCAGTATCGCCGAGAGCGGCATAGATATCACGCCACTTTATTACACTCGTCATGACCCAAGGTTGCGTGGATATTGGCCCGGCACTGATCAAATAACTAATGACTTCAATTTTCCAGATGAAGCCTTTTCCATGAAAGGACAAGGCGTCCCTGGTAATATGACCAAGGCGTTGACAGATCAACAGTGGGATGTAGTAACCAGTTTTATAGATTCAACACAACATTCTGAGGTCGATCTGTTAAGTGTTTCGCGTGGGTCACAGGGTGGCGTTGATGATGTTTATGATGGTTCATTAGGATTTACATCTGGTTCGTTTGTCGTCATGGGTGGTAGTCTGGGGTTTTTCAACAACAATACCGCCGGTGTCAACAAGCGTACTTCCTCGGTTACAAACCCATTTCGTTATAGGCCCGTTGCCGAAGATAGAGATATTTATTCGCAACACATAATCAACCAATATGTGATTGCGTTCGATGTAACTCCCAGTGGCAATATTCCCGCCACAGCCGATGGTCACACTGATATTCTTAATTCAAACCTTGTGGTGTGGGGAGAGAATCAATCCAATGACAGGCTAATATCATATCTTACCACAGAAGATGGAGCTGGATCCGGTATTGTTATTAGGTTTGATTCCAGGGATGGTGCCGTCCAACAAAACCTTATTCAAGCCTCGTTGCCGTTTGGTTTTCCGAGCCGTGTGGGATTTGTTGCACGTTCTGTTACGCCATATAATGCCGATAGTCATGGTGATAATCACACAGAATTGAGCATTTATGTTGACGGACAGCTAACCAATGTAGTTCAACACGTTAGTAGTGCTGCAAACATGTGGTCAAATAACGGGCTCAACAGTCTCACTAGTATTGACTGGATTTTGAGTATTGGTGGTCGACCAGCACATGATGCCTTTGCTACTCACATGGTCGTGGACGGTGGCTTAGGAGAGATTCATCTTCGCAATATTAGCGTTTGGATTGGTGCATTATCTGATGATGATATTGCTCACATCGTTACTTCTGGTGTACGTGCTTCATCACTGAGCGAATACTCAGATAGTGTAGACATCACGTCCGTCGATACAGCAGATGCGGATCTAAAGGGTTATTGGAGGTTTGCAGGTGAATCCCCACAGTCTGGTGTGTTTGATTCATCTATTGCTGGTAATAATCTTACTAATCTAGCTCAACAAAAACAAGATCAAATTGGTGGCCCCGGATGGACCAACCCTAACAACACATCTGATCTCATTAGGTTTGTTCCCGGGCCGTTTATCAACACTTCACTTGGCTTGCGTGGTAGTGGGCTTACATATGCTAGTTCAGCTCCTAATGCCAGTAATGTTATTGCTCCAATGGCGGCATCTGGCACGGACTTTGAAAGTCCAAATACCGGATTCACGTTTGGTTTGTGGGTTTGTCCACGAGAAGCTACGCCTTCAACCACCAAGATGCTGGTATCATATGGTCCAGTACCCACTTCGACACTTAGTACGGCGTGGGTAGATGCTTCGTGGGCAATAGGTATCAACGAAGTATCTGATATTGTTTGCTTTTTATCACAGGACGGGAGGATGCCTACCGACACAGCGTCATCTACCGACCTGGTGGTGAAGTGTCCAATGATTCGGAGCATTTTCGCTCCGTCGGATAGCTTCAATGTTCATAGAGAGGGTACATATGGTGGTGCACATCTAGACGCTCTTTCGCATATCATATTCTCTTATGATGCGGCCACTGATATTCTTAAAGGATACCTCAACGGAGAACTTGTAACACAGGCTGCTGTACCCGCTAGCGGTTTTCATACTCCGCTCAGCGTTGATGCCAGAATACTATCGTTTCTGACGCCGCAACAGGGTGCACCATGGTCTTATGGCATTGCCATGGACGACCCGAACGCTATCATTTTCGATCCGTTCTACATGAGTAGAGCACTGACAGATGCCGAGGCACGCTATATAGCTACACAGGGTATTGCTGCGGCAGTTACAACACTTGTTTCTGGTGTCATAGGTGGTTACATGCCGACATCCGAACAAGGCACCGGTGTGATTGGTGGCTACATAAAACCGCTTGACCACGGTTCTGGCGTGATCGGCGGTTTTATGGAAGCCACTGACGCTCGTGACGGCACCATCGGCGGTTACTTGCCAACATTGGATCATGGTTCTGGCATAGTCGGTGCTTACATGCCGACGTCTGATCATGGTTCTGGTATTGTTGGTGGATTCTTGCTACCATCTGACTTTGGTAGCGGTATCATTGGTGGTTTTCTTGTTGCTGGTTTCCAGGGAAATGTTCAATTTGATTCATCTTTCGTAGTCAAAGCGATTACTACGTCTGACTTCGACGCTAGCATTACGGTTGTCCAATCAAATAATGCAAGTTTTGACGCACAGATTATTGTGTTCAGATCTGATGAGCCCCCAGTAGTAGACATCATTGTTCCACCCATCACAACCAGCGGAGAACAAGTACCATTTTCCCAGTATTTTGTTGGCGAGGCCATCGCCGCCAGTGGCAAAACTATTGATTCCGCATTCTTTTCGTTTTCTGATTTCGGCGGCACGGTGGCTATTCCCGAGAGTGGCAATGGACTGTTCGCCGTTACAGAAGATCATGTTTTCCAGGCTAGTGGAATAATGATAGTCCGCTTTAGTGTCATTGATAGTGCTGGATTGCATTCTTCTGCCACTAGGATAATTCACTTGGCGTCCGGTATCAGTCCGGTCGAGATCAGTCTTTCTGGTATTCCAGACGTTGGTGTGGCACCGGTGTTGACACAGTTCGATCAGAAGGAAGAAAGTGTGCCTGTCGGAGTAAGCATAGTAGCTGAATTGCTAGATTTTGACGATGGTACAAGTACGATATCTCGTAACGTTATCCATTCGTATACGGAGCCCGGTCTCTATCGCCCGGTGTGGCTTGTCCGCGACAGTCGAGGATTCCTTTTCTCCGATTCGTTGCATATCGGAGTGAACACGTAATGACAGTGCCATATACATCAGGAGCAATCGTAGTCAGCGGAGTTGGCGTCCCATTCGAGGGTATCGTATTCCCGTCTGGACAGTTTCCATCAGGTACAGCGGGTGCAGATTTACCAGCCTTCTTGGCTTCATTAAACTCTTCGTTTGGTTTCAATCTCACACCACATCAATTTTCCCTTGAATGGATTCCATTTGGTTCAGGGCCGATGCACGGTGCTTCCGGACAGTTGCCCCCGGTGGGATCATCATTTGAATTGTTCATCAATCAGTTCTATCTGCGTGGGAATGTAACGCACTCCGATTGGACAACCAGTTCTGCTGGCACCGTCATGAACATGACCGTGGAGGATGATCGCAAGACCCTTCGCAGAGTGAAACTTCACACAGAAGATATCGGACAGACGTCAGATATACCTAGTGGAGTTGTTTCGATTGCAGCCGCCTATCGTGAAATAAATGGCTTATTCAATCTCGACGGTTCTCCATCTGATCCGTTAGTACAAGAATACGAACGTATTTTGAGCTACGGAGGTACATACAACCAGATTCTGGGAGCTATTGATCTAGCATTCAATGCAAACAAATGTGCTATCTCATCTAACGATCTACCGAAGGTAAGTGAGCTTGAGGCTAACATTGGTGGAGAGATTGAGGCGATTCGATGGCAATTCAACCTTTCCCCGATGGACGAAGCTATTACACGCGTTCTTCAAGACACTGGGTTTGATTGGTATTGGGGTATGAATGCCCAGGAGATGTATTTGGTTAACAAGAAGTTGCCATTTGATCTTAACGAAGCCAACCTTCTTGATCTTGTGTCCGAGTTTGGTAGTGCAAGCGGCCTGGATACCACCAAGCAGACCGGCTTTGGGGAAGATGTTGTGCCGGAGGCTACGAGGTTCCGTTTGATCGGCGGACACCAACAAGGTATATTGAACTCGACACTGCTTAGTCCCATTGATGGGCTTGACACAACATCTCTTGATGGTAACATTTCATTCAAGAAGATTTGGGATCAACTTACCGTTGGATTTTTTGATAATGATGGATTCTATCGTACCTATATACCGTTTGAGAAGGAGTTGCAACTTGCGTTAGCTGGTATTGAACAGTGGACATATTTCAAGATCTATCAGAAGAAGGCAGCCTCGCACGATCCACCCGGATACAACCTACCAGGCGATGCCGGTCAGATTGCAGCCAAACATGAGACATTTCAGAGCCGTCTTGATACATTGATGCCTATTGCCGGCAATGCCACTAACAATGGTGGTTCTGGTATTAAGATCATTTCGAATCGTCGTGACGCAGAACACAATTGGGTGTTGGCTTTTTACAATCGCATTCGCAATCATGCATCGACTCATTACGGTAGATCATATATAGCTAGTGGCGTTTTGCATAACGAAGCTTCTGGTCTATTCCGACCGATTAGTGCAGCATGGTGTAATATCGAGAACCAATTGCAAGGCGGTTCGCTTTCTCCATCTGGTTCAATTAGCGGTTTGTTTCCGCTCGACTATGAAATCAACAAACAGTTAGGGCCTATCAGTCCGTTCCTGACGGATGATTTCCGGGTTGCGGCACACTGTATTTTGCCAGCAGACACGGTATATGGACCGCAGGGAGATGATGTTCCTGCTAGCTTTGGCAATTGGACGGAAGATGCACCACCATTCAATCCGTCTGGTGACGGTAGACATTATATTCCGGTGACACTCAGTGTTGTTGGTCAACGCGTCAAAGATATTCGTAGTGATAATCTGTATGCGTTTGAAACTTTTCCAGAAGGCACTTTGTGGTGTCAGCTACCGATCAATGCCGGTCCACAAATAGAAGAGGATAGTGTTCTTAGTAATCTGGCAACATTATTGACTACTAGGAACAAGTTGTCTGGTTCTGGATTACGCGACATTCTCAATCCAGCCACGGTACTTAGTGCCTATGGAGCATTGGATTTTGTTGCTATTCCAGTTGAAGCACGTCAACGCTACGGCCAAGAGTATCCAACGACATGGGTTGCTGGTAGCAATCACTATCAGCGAGACGAAGATGTTCAGCTAGACGATCAATTTGTTCCATGGGCATTTTTTCCGAAAGGTACCAAGACGTCGTTAGATGTGATGACTGATCGTGCATTAAGCCGCATAGAGGGTAAGCTGGTGCCACTTAGTGCATCACGATATGCAGATTTTTCTCAAGTTGGGTTACCGTTGTTTGGATATGATGCTTTTGCGGAACAATCTATTGGTTCTTCGGGGTTGTTTGGTCAGATTTCACATGGTGTTAGCGAAGTTAACATTGCGTTTGGTAGTGAAGGATTTAATACCAGATATAAGATCACATCATACTTTCCGCAATTCGGAAAAGACGCACCGCTAGGCGAGCGGACTCGCGGATTCTTGAATGGAATTATCAACCCGATTGATTTTACATTCTTGAAGTTGGGTGAATCTAAGCCAGCGGATCCGATCAATCCGTTCCTGCCCGGTGAACCGATCACCGGACCGTTCTTCTTTGATACGGAGAAACGTGCTGTTCGCGTGGTCATTACCGAAGTCAACAATGTTTTTACTTTAGCTGACACAGGGACACCATTAGAAGAGCGTTACTTTGGTATTGATGAGAATCAGTATGAAAAACCATTCAAACAAGCTAGTTCATCAGATCTAGACTTTGCAGAAGGTGCCATTTGTATTGATGGATTTTTGAATCCTGATGACTCAGCCATTTATCATACGGATGAATTTGAGTTACCCGGCGAGACAACCATTCTGAGATATTTTACTGGTGGACGTTCGTTTGGCAACGGTCTCATTGTAGAAATAGTTCAACGGTCTGGTTCCAATTACAATGTTACTATTGTGGATCCAACTGCTGCTGCTGCTGGTATTGTGAGAGCTATTAAAGATGTTGAAGTGTTAAACGGCACTGTCGAGGTTGCCGATAAGACAACGCTTGCAGTGCAAGGTGATGCCCCCGTATCTCCAGGTTCAAGCGATGGTACTATGTTCTTGAATGGCACCACGACGGGTGCAGGCATTACTCCGATTGAAATCATTTCTGTTGCGGACCCAGGCACTACCAGTGCTGTTTGTGTCGCTCAAGCACTTGATACAGAAGGTGTGTTAGATCTTAATGCGGCTACGTTTAGTGGCGTCATCGTCGTTCCGTTTAGACAATTTGCGGTTTCTGGGGATCGTGGTTTTCTTGGGTCACCAGTTGTGAACAACATTTCAACAGGTTCTGGGGAGACGACTAATTTTGCTATGATCGTGAAGCCAGCCTTTATCAGATTCGAGCCATAAGATGGTACTACAGTCCGGGGTCATCCCATACGACTATTCATTTAATGTTCCGTTTCAAGCGGACCATAAAGATCTCGCTGTTGGTATATCCGGTATCGTATTTGAACAGGCCGGTTTTGTTCTTGCGGATCTATTCAATCGAGCCGATCTTGCCTCATCATTGTATCCAGACTTTTTTCGATACAAGAGCCTAGATGTTGCCAAGATAGAGTATACACCAAGTGGTACGGATACTAATCTAGCTAGCGTATTGGATCCAGGGTTATCTCTTGTCATTGATCAAATAATTGAATATCGTATAGCTTTGCGTAGAATCTCTAGTAGAATTGGTACCGACACACAGGATACAAAAATCATACGGGATAGTTTTCTACTAGATACAGAAAGCAACACCACACAGCGTGCTATAGCTGACTGGCTGATCAACTCTCACCCTGGTCGTGCACCGAACGCCCAAGCAGCAGCGTCGGACGACAAGTTTACCAGACTTGTTACGGGATCAGATCCAACGCCGGGAGCAAACATTCTGAATATGGACGTGTCGTTACTGGGCGGTTCTGGCGTATTGTTAGATATAGACTTTGGGGAAGTTATCTATCAACCATATCCGTACATTGCTGGAATAAGTATGGCTACACTTGATAACCCACACGACGGTACTCGTTCGATGCATCGCGGCGTCATCGTCAGACCGATTTATCCATCATTCCAGAAAAGTGACGGCTCGGTTATCAGTATCAACAATGTTGAGGAAGACGGTTATGCACTTAATGGTGGCCTCGCTTCCGGCGGCATTCTTTTTCGTGGCGGTAATCTTCACCCCGCAGTAACATATCGGGTTGGGCTTGATGATGCGTTGACAAATACATTTACACCCAACGCTATGTCCACATTGCCAGATTTTGTGTTCCCAAAAGTAGAGAGTGCCAGTTCACCAACGCTATCCGGTATTGTTTTGACGCCAACGGCATTAGCCGTTGAAAAATACAAGGTTGGTGTTGAATATTCACTAGCGTCTTTTCCCAACAGAGGTATTCCATCCGGATTCATTAGTGTCTATCCTAGAAACAATTATCCGTCTGGACAGGCATATGAGGTCTTTGATGATGCATTTTGGCTGTACGTAATTGGCGGACACATGGTCATGTCGCCGCTAACTGGCCGACCATTACATTTTCGAAGAGTGGAATATCAGAGAGATACCAGTTCATCCATTACTGTAAATATCTGGGCATCAGGTCAAGTTAGTCCGATCGAGGTTGGTACAAATCTAGTTACTATCTCAGAAAGTACCAGTCAAGATCCTGCATTTCCAGCAGATGCGAATCGTCGCCTAGCACACTTTTCCAGATACACAACAGGGCTGGCTTTTGTGGCCGAAGTAACAACAGCATTAGACTTCAATGGTGTAGGTGGTGCAGATTTTGATGACATGGTTACGGATGGCACGACTATCTATGCAGCTAGCGATCAACACATTACTACATTTGATACATCATTCGTGTTTATCGATCATTTTACCACCGGTGCATTGACTTTAGATTTACCAATATCGTTTTTCAACAGTAAGTTATGGCATCAATCGGGGGCAGGTCTTATTGAGATACAACTTACTGGAAGTGGCCCCGGTAGCGTTATAGAGGTTTCTCCGGCCAAAACGCTCAATGTTTCTAGTGTCAGAATCAGCACAGTGAATGGTATTCAGTTAGGTATGGATGTAACAGGGTCTAGCACCATTACGAATGGAATTTGGCTGTGGGCGGTGGGGGTTGACTCTTTTAGTGGATTACAGGAAAACTTTATGGTGCGGGTGACAGAATCATCCACAGAATTTGTTGCACAAGAAGTTGTGATTATGGAGAACTTTTCGGAATTGGAATTGGCTCGTAGTGCTTTGACCCCTCATTTAGACCCACCGCTGGTTCCAAACTTTCGACGTATTCTCCATCTGGATGTTGATTAGTGTATTGTATTTTACAGCGACTTTGTAGAGACGGATAAGAAGATGATGAAAAGTAGACAGAAAGAATGGATACCAGAAATTGTGCGTCTATATACTGTGGATTACTGTTCAATATCACAAATAGCTTACAAATCTAGTTCTTGTAAAAAAACTATCAGTGCTGTTCTCAAGAAACAAGGTATAGCAGTTAAAACTAAGCACGATAGACGTCTGGAATTAATTGATCAATTGCCGTATATTATTTCTGAGTATGATAGCGGTAAGTCTTTGGCTAAAATAGCCAACGAAATAAGTTCTACCAAGATAACTCTTTCAGCAATATTGAAAGATGCAGGGATTAAAATAAAATCCTGTAGTGATTATGAATATAACATTAAACGTCCCTATTGTGGAGTTGAATTTGTGGCTGGAAAGCCGCATGCACTTTGTATTGATTGTCGTAAAAAGAAAGATAGAGAATATCAAAGGAAAATAGCTGGATATGAATTAGGAGCTGTAGCAATTTGTAAATATTGTGATATTGAAATGCCAGATGTTCCTATTAATAGAAAATATTGTGATGTATGTAGACCAATACGTAGTAAGCATAATAAGAAGCGGGCATGGAAAAATAATCCAAAACATTATAGGATGATGTGGCGTAAGGATCAACACAATAGACGTGCAAATAAATATGGAGCTGGTGCGGTTCACCTTCACAGAGATCACTTTGTCAAGTTAGAAAAGATATATGATAATAAATGTATTTATTGTGGGGCTTTGAATAATCTGACAATTGATCACGTATTAGCACTTTCTCGCGGCGGAACAAACGAATTTAATAATTTGGTTATTGCTTGTTTGTCATGCAATTCTAGTAAGCGAGACAAAATGCTATTGAATTTTCTTTGGAATCGTTATAAATCATTACGGAGTATATAGCATGGTCAGCGGAATTCGTTTCTCGGCTTGCTCGGGAATACAAAATGGAATTACTTTTGATGACTTTGGAGGCGACCTTCCTCTAGAGATCTTTCAGTATAATTCCAGCTTTCTTGCTACCCAAAACAGGATGGGTTTTTTCGGCTTAGCCGGTGCTCCGTCTAGTCCCGTGATCGTTGGACAGTATCAAGATCGCACGCACGTTACAGACAATGCCGGTACTGACTTTGGCGTCATGATTAACGTCAAATTCATAGGTGCATCCGACGCTTCTGTATCTGGCGTTTCGTTCCCGAATATCGAGGATCTGCCTGGTGCCTCTGGCACACTATTATTGAGATTCCGAGAAGCCGCTGACACATTGGTTGTTACGCAAAACGGTCTTTTCCGTGCTATTGCATTCGTAGCCGACGAACCAAATACCGGAGTGCGTCCATCTGATGTTGAGATTCAAGCATTCGCTGCTGCCGACACACACGGCAACGCCGGAGACTCTTCGTGGACTCAGATTTCAGACGGTGCTGGCGGGGGCTCTGACCTGTCTCTGAGCAACCAGACTGGTGAAACCTCTGTCCATGACTACGTTGTGGCAGTTTCCGCCACGCCTCAGACGATTGGCACTAAGACTGCTTTCGGATTCTTTGCTCAAATAGAGTTCCTGTAATTTTCCGTTGAACATTTCCGTTTTCAGACGCATAACTAGTAGTAGAACAACCGGAGAATAGCATGAATCTTGCCTTCTCGGCAAGCGATGCGTACGTTCCAGAAAATCGCTGGATAGCCTCGCTCAGTGACGGTCGTACCGTCTTTCAGGATGTCCCTCCACACGTTACGTCTGCGTGGAGACGGCTTCAACAGTTTGTCAATCAAGAAGGTGTCACCCTTACTGGGTTACGTCTTCAGGCTTTCGGGCAAGAAGTGACCACGCCTCCTCGACACGAGGTTGATGGGTATTGGCAGGTTTCCAGGCAACAGGCTGCGGTTGGTTCCGAGAAGAACATCCAAGTTCTATCTCGCGGCGTTGGATATATCAAAGACGGCATGATCCACATTACCTGGGTCACGGACGTCGGAGTAATCCAACACGAACAACGAACATATGATCCAACCAAAGACCTTGCTGGAATTCTACATGAGCCAGACTAAATATCCATCCATTACAACGCCAGATATTCAACATAACGCCGCCAACATGATCACAGAGTTGATCCTTCTCAATAGAGAGGGTCACGTCGAAGCATCTCCGTGGCGAGGAACGCACAAGCCATTTTGGGGTAAGACGGTTGGTGCAGTCAGCAAACTGATTCGAGACTTCAAACTTGAACCAGATCAGCTTGCTTTTTATGTGTACAAGTGCGAGCCTACTGAGATTGATGCAGCATCGTTTGCTAAGGCGGCAGTTGTGGCCAAAAAGCTATTCCAAAAATTTGATCTCTTTGGTCTTGTTCAGATCTATCGAGAACGATTTACAGCAGCCAAAGGAGATTCATTTGATAATGTACCACATCGTGCCAAGATCAATAAACACAAGTCTCTCGTGGCGTTTTTGAAGGAGTTAAAGGATGTCGCGTAAGAAGAAAGATGAACCAAAAGAAGCGGGTGAAAGATATGCTTTTGATCCTGTTGAACTTGAATTGTTCATGGCAGACATCAAGAAAGAAGGGGGTATTGAGGTTACCGAACTGACGGAAGTTCAGAATTCTCAACCAAACAAAACTGGATCAGCGTCTCTCGACCTTGATCTCATTACGCCATTTCCAGAAGGCGGTATCATTGAGATTTATGGTGACGAAGGGTCTGGAAAATCCACACTGGCTCTTGAAGGCATGGGTCAAGCGATTGCTGCTGGTAAAGTGGGACTATATATTGATCAAGAGCGGGCTTTGCAACGTTCCTTGGTGCAGAGTATACGCACGTTACGTCCGTATGTAGACGCCATGTTTACTGATGATAAGGAGGCGGCTCGCAAGTGTCCCATCAAGATTCTTCGTGCTAGTAGTGGCGAGAAAGCATTAGAATCAGCCAGACGTTTTGCTGTTGCTTTTCCAGGATCCTTCATCGTGATTGATTCGGTGGACGCACTTGTTCCAGAAGCTAAACTTGCAGGTAACATCGGTGATCAGAGCATGGGGGGTAATGCCAGACTCATGTCTGAGGCACTTAGAACTCTCGTCTATGAAGCCAACGGAGCACTCAGCACCATTGCCTTTATCAATCAAAAACGTGATAAGCTTGGTATCTTTTTTGGTGACCCCAGCACCACCACCGGTGGTCGTGGGCTCAAATTCTATGCTTGGCAACGTATCGAATTGCTAAAGCCATCCAAAGACATGATGATCAAGGATACGGAAGGAGTTATCGTTGGACATCGTGTCCGCTACAAGATCTACAAGAACAAACTTGCACCTACTACAGTAGGTGCCCCAGGAGATTACCCTCTGTTATATGGCAAGGGTATTTGGCGAGAGTTAGAACTCATCGAACAATGTATGAAGTTTGGCGTTATTCAAAGCGGTGGCAAGGGTGGTAAACAGGCTATTGTTCCTGTCATTGACAAGGATGGTAACGATACCGGAGAATGCAAGGTTATGAGTAGGTTCAATGCAAGTCGGCTGCTATTGGCAGACTCTCGTACCGCGACATTCCTATCCAAACAACTGGACGAATTCATGGAAATGATGAAGAAGGTTCCCACAGATGAAACTCTTGACCCTCAAGGGTCGTGAAGTCAGGATTAACCTGCGACCTAGTAGTTATCCAATTAAATCCCGTGCGGCATCTAGATCACACGGGCAGTTCCATCTTGGGCAACAGCTACAGAAGATCTATCCGATTGGATGTATTCTGGAAGAATTTAGTCTTCCAGATTCTCGGCTGTCACTTGACTTCTTTGTTCCCAGCCGCACCATGGCTTTTGAGTTCCAGGGCGAACAACACGATAGGTTCAATGCATTCTTTCATGCTACGCAAGCAGATTTTGTGCAACAGAAGGCTCGCGATGTAGAAAAACGTCAGTGGTGTGACATGAATGACATTACCTTGGTTGAGGTTCGTAATCCCAAGATCAGTGAGGAAGCATTGAAGGCAATGATTGTGGAGTCGTTAAGTGAGTAACATTGCTGCCGAGTCTCTACTGCTTTCGTGTTTCGTACAATTTCCAGATGCATTTTTTGGTGTTGCAGATTTCATGTCGGAAGAAGACTTCGAACACGAAGGACACCAGATGGTGTTTCTTACTTTGAAGTCACTGTATCTTGAGAAAGAAGCTGATAAACTCAGCAAAGTCAAGCTGATCGCGGAAGCCAAGTCTCTTGGTTTCGAGACCTTCAAGTCAGTCACACAAGACTATAGAGTCTTGGACCAGGTTCTTGGCAACACGGTGCAGGCTGGTGATGTTAATGGATATTTCCAGGACGTTAAGCGTTTATCTATCATTCGTACCTATGAAGTAGAATTCTCGCGTCAACGAAAGTATCTACGCGATACGCGTGATGATTTGACCACGGTTATCGGTAACATAGAAGAGGCTGTATTCAATGTTCCTGATCTAGTGGATCATGGTCAACACGGTATCATTTCACTAGCCAAAGATGCTGAACAAATCATTTCGGAACTTGCCGAAACCCCCGGGCAAGTGGGATTGGATGTTGGATTACCAGTGTGGCAAAACCGCATTGGCCAGATTCGCAATGGTGGTGTCACGTTTGTGGTAGCCACGGCCAAGTGTGTTGCTGGTAATACCAAAATATATATGCCGGATAATGGATCGCATGTCAACATTTGTGACCTGAAACGTGGTGATCGTGTTGCGTCTTTTGTTGGTGACCAAACTATAAAACCAAGAAAGGTCTCGGCAGTAAATCATCGTGGACTTGCTAGTGTAATAAGATTAAAAACAGAATCAGGATATTTGGTAGATCTTACCAATGATCATAAAGTCTTGCGTGAAGATGGAGAATGGGTTGAGGTAAGTCAACTTGTTATTGGTGATCACATCAGGGTTGCTCGTAATTTATTTAGTCCTAATACACATACAAATGATGACGTCTTACCGGAACTTTCCCATGAAGTAAATTCAGATACATTTTTTGATCAAGTGACGTCATTAGATGAGGCGGGGGAATGTGATGTTTGGGATGTTACTGTTGCTGGTGATGAAAATTTTGTTGGCAACAATATCATACTCCATAATTGTGGAAAATCCCAACTTGGTTTAGGACGAGGAATCTATGTTGCACACAAGCTGAATTTGCCGGTGCTTTTGTGTGATAGCGAACTTAGCAAGAACGAACAGGTAATTCGCCTTGTAGGTATGATGGCTCATATTCCATACCACGTATTAGAGACTGGATACTGGAAATTGTCTCCCGATGAGTTGAAGGCAGAGGGCATTCCAGATAGCGAATTATCCATGTATGCGGAATACAAGCAACGCATGATGGATCGACAGTTTTGGGATCGGGTGTCAAAGCTGCCTATCGATTATATTTCAGTTTCGGGTCTTCCAATGGAAGAGGTGTTGCCGAGACTACGTCGCTGGGTAATGACCCACGTCAAACCGCATGTTGATGCTAAGTTTCCAGAGTGTCTGATCATATATGATTATATCAAGTTAACGAGCTTCGATGAATTACGTGGTGGTAAACTGGGCGAATATCAGGTCCATGGTTTTAACATGATGGCTTTGCATGAATTCTGTAAGCGTCATAATGTACCGGTGTTGGCGTTCGGGCAGACCAATAGAGAATTAGATACGGACTTTAACTGTATCGCTGGTGCAAAACGCATCATGGATAACGTGACGTCTGCGACTTTACTTAAAGCCAAGACAGAAGAGGAGATTGGTTTTGACCCTATAGGAAATCACTTTTTGCGTGTGTTCGGTGCTCGCTTTGGACCCGCAACTCCATGTGGACATGTTAACATCAATTTTGACAAGAGCAACGGTTCGATTGAAGAGCTAGGCTACGCATCAATGGATTTTGCAGCCAAGAGAGCGGAAAAATTGGAGGCATGGAAGAAGAGTAAGGGTAAACGCAAGAGAGATGATGATTGGGATGACGATGACGACTAATCAGATTGATAAAGACCGACTTAGAGCACATGCCAATAGACACATCACCAAGGTGCTAGATGCACTAGGCGTGTCTTATGTCGAACATGGTCCATTATTCCAGGCTTGTTGTCCGATCAAAAATCACCCTGGCAACGGAGATAATGACACGGCGTGGTCGTGGAAAGAGGGGGCTGATGGTTGGCGATGTTGGACGCACGGATGTGATGATACGTGGGGTGGGGATGTATTTGGTCTTGTTCAGGGAATCATGGAGATTGATTTTCGTGCATCGTTGCAATTTGTCCTTGACATTTTGAGCAACAGCGAGATTGATCTTGATAGTGAAGTCATTGTGCCACAACGGAAGTCTTCTAAGACCCCACATATGCATGTTCCCATTCCAGAGAACTGCTTAAAGTTCTTGGTAGAGAACTACGACTATCCAATCGGACGTACCCTGCTCGACAGAGGATATGATCCGTGGGTATTGAAATCATATGGTGTTGGATATTGGCATCAACCTGGTAGTTTCATGAATGATCGCCTAATTTTCCCGTTACGAGACCACGAGGGTTTTTTGGTTGGCTTTTCTGGTCGCACGGTATTCCACCAAGATCAGTGGGAACGTCGCCGCGTAAGGTCAAAATGGGTGCATGGTCGTCATTTTAGTCATTGGCCACCCAGAAACCCTTTGTCCAAAGATCTTTTGCTTACTGGTTCGATCATTTACAATCTGTTTAATGCCAAAAATCGGTGTCCCAACGGCCATGTCTACGTGGTAGAGGGTCCACTTGATGGTTTGAAACTGGAACAGGCCGGAATCCAAAACTGGATTGCTCTTTTAGGAGTCAAGAATTTCTCACAGGTTCATAAGACGCTACTAATTCAGTCTGGGATCAATCGGCTTTCTCTTGCTTTTGATCCAGACAAAGCGGGACAGAGCGGTATAGAGCGTGTTACCGCACTTGTACAAGATTTTTTTCATGTTGACTCTGTTACATTACCCGGCAAGGATCCTGGCGATATGACCACAGAAGAAATCAAGCAGGTATTTGTATGAAAATGCGTGGCATATCGGCTAGTAGAATCAACACTTATGATATGTGTCTGTTCAAGTATTACTTGACGTATCATCTCAAGGCAGACATGAAGAGTAACTTTGGTGCTCTTAATGGCAGTATCATTCACGCAATTCTTGAACGTTTAGCCAACGGAGAAGATACTGATTGGACAGCCCAATTGTTTCGAGGATATGCCGGAACACTTAAAGTGGTCAACAACTTTGACCAAGACGAGATACTAGAGTCTCCATTGATTTATGCTAAACCAAGGGAATACGCGGAGGTTAAGCCACACTGTAGATCGTGTCCGTTTGCGGAAGAGAGCGTCTGTCGCATTAGCCAAAAACCACTGGATGATCTTCCAGGGTGTCCAAAGAAGTTGTTTGAAGAAACGTTAGACATGCTTCGTAAGGCGGTGGAAAAATACAAGCCGCTGTTTGAGAAACAGTTATTGGCCACCGAAGAGAAAATCAGTTTTCAGTTGCCAGGGTGTCCAGCCCCAATCACATGTATCGTTGACCTTGTTTTGCGTGATGGTGACACAGTTGAGTTGATCGACTACAAGGCTGGCAAATGGACGAAAGACTTTGGTGAATGCAGAGAAGATGTTCAGGTTAAGACGGTGTCTTTAGCTGGTCGCAAGAAATACATTGGTGTGGACGGCATCAAGCATGT
>SDBV01005314.1_pt1 | contig 18225 bp, 16 predicted proteins | sample 2277081 | NCBI WGS metagenome assembly SDBV01 (sample SAMN10402039, study PRJNA504765) | marine sediment metagenome | isolation source: marine sediment core GS10_PC15, 223 cmbsf | place: Arctic Ocean: Southern Knipovich Ridge | collected 2010 | reverse complement strand
CCTCTTTTTTATCATTGATATATTCCTTTGGCTTTTTCATACAATATTTCTTAATTCCTTATACCCTATACCTTATACCTTATACCTTTTTCCCCTATACCTGAATAGTTACAATTGTTATATTGCTATATTGTTAATTTTTGGTCCGCTGTTGGCGGATTTATGAGTTGGTTTATTTCTTTAGGTAGTTTTTGCAATTCGCCAAATATGTGGTTGTATTCTTCTTCTTTTAATTAACAATTCTTATTTTTCTTTATATATTCGGCAATAGTACGGACTGAATAAAAGATTATTTTTCCTTCTTCTGCGGTTTCAATTTTTAAACCATATTTTTTTTCCAGAATTACAATTAATGAAAGAGCATCTATAGAATCCAGTCCAAGTCCTTCGCCAAAGAGCGGGGTATCGGTATCAATATCTTCAGATGTAAGATCTTCTAAATTTAACTCTTCAATAATTTCCTTTTTCAATTGAATAATTAATTCTTCCATATATTTATTTTCTTTTTTCTATTAAATAAAGAATAGATTCATAATCATCATCATCATTAAAATCTATCCATCCTGTAATACAACTTTGTATTTTGTTGGTATCCAGCAAATTATTAACATACTTACAAATAAACTCAGTATCAAATTTTTCAAAAATAAAAAAAGCATTTTCGCCTTTAATTTTATTTCTTATACATATTTCGCCGAGCAAAATATTTGGCAATGTATAAACAAATAATGAAGGATCGGGAAAATAATTTGATTTATCTTTTATGGTATCGTAATATTTAATATCTGTATTTAAACTTGAATAAGAGTTTGCAATTACTATTCCGATTTCTTCATTATTGTATGATTGTATAAAATTATTTTCTTTAAATAAACATTCTGATGTAATAAAAGCTAATTTACTTAAATTATCCATTTTATAAAATTTTGGATATTTTATTTGATAATGTTTATATAAAGATCTTATAAAATCGGTAAAATTAGTAAAATTTTCCTGAACATAATCAATACGGTTATTTATTATAACCTTGTTGTTTTTTATAATACAATGATTTGTTATGTAATTGGGCATTCTTTGTTTGTTTATTAGTTGATTAGTTGGTTGGTTAATTAGAGTTTGTTCATAAAGTTAAGTTCATACTATAAAGCTCCAAGTCCCAAATTCCAAATTCCAAGACCCAAATTCAAAACACTCTTGGAGCTTGAGACTTGGGGCTTGGGGCTTGGGATTTTGTAAAATTAAATATATTCCTGACATTATGAACAGACGCTAATTAGTTGATTCCCCAATATACTAATTACCTAATTTCTTAGAAAATAAAACAGCTGCATTACTTCCGCCAAAGCCTGATGCAAGCTTTAAGCAATTATTTATTTTTATTTTTTTTTCAGCGTTCCGGTGAGCAATTACATTAATATTTTTTGATACCCCTAATTTATTAAATCCTATTGTATTAAATAATATATTTTCCTTTAAAGAATGTATTGCGGCTATTGATTCAATAATACCGGCAGCGCCTTGTGTATGTCCCCAGAAACCTTTAAAGCTATTTACAGGGACTTTCTCCAGCCCTGCAAGGGATATTGCCTTTGCTTCCATTTCATCATTATAAATTGTTGCTGTTCCGTGAGCTGATATATAGTCTATATTTTTTACAGAATTTACTGTGTTTTTAATTGCCAGATAAAGACCTTCGCCTGTTCGTGATGGTCCTGAAATATGGTTTGCATCATTAGTAGTTGAGCCATTTAAAACAGTAATGGGCATTTTACCGGTTGTAAGTTCAGAGTTTGAAGTTAAGATTATTGTTCCGCAGCCATCTCCTAAAGTTAAGCCATTTCTATCTTTATCAAAGGGTTTACAGGGTTCCGTACTAATTGCTTTTAGCGATTGAAATCCCGAAACAGCAAATTCAGAAACAATATCACCGCCTGTAATTATAACATTTTCATATTGCCCGGATTGAATTAGCCGCATACCAACAATTATTGCCACAAGACCTGAAATACAGGCATGAGAAATAACGAGCGGCTGATTAGGGTAAGATAAATGTCGGGTGGAAACACCCGACACCACTTCAAAATATTGCTGGATTAGTTTTGCTGTTTCCCATAAATTAATTCTATTATTATCAAATTTGTTTTTATTTTCCGGAGCTAATAAATCAATATTACCTTTAGTTGTTGAAATAATTAATAATGTTTTTTTGTCTTTTATATTTTTTATTTTCTGTGAAGCATTAGTAATTGATAAAATAAACATTTTTTCCAGTTTAGTAAATCCTGCTTTATTCCAAACTCTTCCTGGTTTTTCAAACTCTGGAAGGTCTGTGAGTTTTTCAAATTCTGAATGTAATTTTTCAGAATCAATAACTGAAGTATAAAACGGTGTTTGTGATAATTTTTTATCAGTATTAATTTTTATTCCGGTTTTATTTTTTTTGATATTCTCTAAATTTTCGTCAGTTGTAAAACCTAAAGAAGTAATGATGTTGTCTGCTGCTATATATACAGGAACCATAGAAATTAGAAATTGATGGGGTATATTGTTAAATTGCTAAATGGTTAAATTGTTATATTGTTAATGGTTAAAGGTATATCCTAATACTAATTGGACAAATATAATAAGTAATGAAAATTATTTTCCAAAAGCACCATAGGTGCGACCTGTTTATAGAAAAAATTTAACTATTTAATAATTAGCTCCATAGGAGCGACCTGATAAATTATAAATTATGGCAAATACATTTTCACCCCGTGGAATAAGCTCTGTTGTTTTTCAGCAGGAAGAAAAAAAAGAGAATTATTCAACGGGGTGAACAGATTAATATACAATTGGTTTTTGCAGCTAGGTGAAGAAAAAATCTAATTCCTCAAATATTGAATAAAAGAAATTAGAGTAAACAGGTCGCACCTACGGAGCTTATTATTATTCGGTAATATTCTTTCTATAAACAGGATGTCCCTACGGGACTTTAATAATAATTGCCGTATTTCAGTTGACCTGTTAATAAATTTAAGTTGTATATCCTAATACTAGTGGGACAAATATAATAAGCAATGAAAATTATTTGCCAAAAACACCAAAGGTGCGAACTGTTTATAGAAAAAAATTAACAAAATTATATATCATTTAGCTATTCATTCATTATCAATAGTCTCCTAAAGTTTCTTCTAACTGGCTTAAAGCAATTTTCATTTCTTCATCATTAGGAGCAACACCGTGCCATTTATGGGTTCCCATCATAAAATCAACCCCCATGCCCATTTCTGTTTTCATTATAATAATAACTGGCTTATGCTTTTTAGTATGTTTTTGCGCTTCATAAAGTGTATTTATTACATCTTCCATATCATTACCATTCATTTCAAGAACATCCCAGCCAAAAGATTCCCATTTAGCTTTTAAATCGCCCAGGCTGATAACCTCTTCAAGCGGTCCATCAATTTGCATTCTGTTGTAATCAATAGCAGCAATTAAATTATCAACTTTACGAGCTGATGCAAACATAGCAGCTTCCCAGTTCTGACCTTCCTGAAGTTCTCCATCACCCACAAGACAGTAAACTAATCTGTTGTCATTATTAAGCTTTTTAGATAAAGCAACGCCAATAGCAATAGACAATCCCTGCCCTAATGAGCCGGTGGCAACTCTAATTCCCGGTAGCCCTTCAGCAATTGACGGATGACCCTGCAGGCGGCTGCCAAATTTTCTTAAACTTGAAAGCTCTTCAATATCAAAATAACCCGAACGTGCTAAAACACTATACCAGGCAGGTGCAACATGTCCGTTTGAAAGAATAAAGATATCTTGATCTTTTCCGTCAATATCAAAACGGTCCGGATTATGGTGTAATATTTCAAAATAAAGTGCAACCATAAAATCGGTACAACTTAAAGACCCTCCGGGATGACCGGATTTTGGAGCATTCACCATTCTAATAATGTCTCTACGGACCTGAGTGGCAATTTTTTTAAGTTCAGAACTTTTACTCACAAATTCATTATTTTTGTATATGTTTTGAGTTTGAGACAGGCACGACAAGTCGGCCATTTTATCTGATTCCCCAGAATTTCCGGGAACGGGTGGACTTTCAGCCACCAATACATCAGAATCTTCCTGATAAGTAGGGATAGTATTTACCATATTTGTTTTAAATTTTGACGTTGTAAAAATACTTTTCCCTTTTTTAATTAATTGCTAATGTTAATAACTTTTTAAAAGTATCTAGATTATTTCAAATGTTGAAATTTGGTTACTATTCAGGTATAATGGTATAGGGTATAGGGTATAGGATATAGGGGGTACACACTCAGCCTTTATTTCCATATACTTTATTTCCTTATATCTCATACCACTAACTCTTTTTGAGATTTAACAAATTTAATATAACCATTGAGAGTTACCTTAGCATCTTTTATCAAAAAAATTTCTTTTTCATACAATATTTCTTAATTCCTTATACCCTATACCTTATACCTTTTTTCCCTATACCTGAATAGTTACAATTTCGTTAATTTCTTTTTTTTAGCATAATACAAAGGTGTTGTAAAAATTAATATAAATGAAACAATCATAAGAGCATTACCAATACCATACCTATCAGCAAAAAATCCTATTAAAAGTGCAATAATTGCTGCAAATAGTGCCTTTGCCTGAGATTCGGCTGATAAAGTTGTTGCAAGTATATCTTTATCTAATACATCTGTAACATAAGATATTCCTATAGGTTTTCTAAGATTTTCTATAAGATAAATCCCTGTATAAAATATTATAGATAATACAGCGAGATTAAGCTCATAAAAAAATCCACTCAATATACCTATAAAAAAACCTATCACCATTGTAATATTAAGCGGAATGTATAAATTTTTAAACCTTTCGGCTGTCTTACCCGAACTTCGTGAAGCATAAGAAGTAAGAATATATATAACAAAATAAACAATACCAATTACTATAGACGAACGTTGTTTCTCATTAAATATTAAAAAAATTGGCAAACCAAGGGCAAAAGTTTTCAAAACAGGCTGTAAATAATCTTTAATTGCCTTATAAAAACCGCTATATACCGATAGATTCGCAATTGCTTTTAAAAGCTCAGGATTTTTAAAAGAAGAAATAAATTCTTTAACAACTTTTTGGAAGTTTTGTTTTATTTTTTTCGTTTCAAGCTGTTTTATGTTTCTGTCCAATTCTTTCGGATATGAAATCATAAGTAATAAATCCAGAACATAAGGAATGGTTGAATAAAGAAAGATAAACTTATAACTGCCTGTGTAAAAAACAATAAATGCTGCAATAAGCGAGCAAATAGCCGAGCCAATTTGCGACCAGCTTCTCGTATGTCCATAATAATGTACTTTCTGGTCGTTCCATCCCTTGATTTTCAGGTATTCAAATATCATTGCCTTATGTGTGCCTGTTCTGAACGCATCACCAAAAGCAAAAAACAATATAGCTATGACGAATAATAAATATTTTGCTGATAAGTAAAAAATAATAAAAGAAATAATGTAGGCAATGAAAGAAAAAATCATTGTTCTTCTTCGTCCAAGTGAATCTGCAACAATGCCTGTAGGTATCTCAAGAATATTTATAGTTATTTCACGTATGGCATATAAAGTTCCTAACTGAAAAAATGAAAGCCCCTTTTCAAGAAAAAAAAGTATCAAAAATGGTTCAAAAAATCTCAGATTCTTTAAAAAACCATACATACAAAATTTGTAGTATTGTAAATCTTTATTAAATTTTTGAGGCATTTTAATTTAATAATAAAAAAAAGTAGTTTGGTCGTTTCATTGTTTTAATTTTATGAAGAAGTTTTAACCTGCTCAATCACTCTTGGTTTGCCGGGATAACAAGTTAGTATTACTAAATCATTGCAAGATAAGAAAAAGTAATTAATTTTGTTTTAAAAAAATATCGTGTTAATATGCATAGAAAGAAAAAAGTCATCATAATAGGTGCGGGTTTAGCCGGAATGTCGGCTGGCTGTTATTTACAAATGAATGATTTTGATACTGAAATATTTGAAATGCACACCACTTCCGGTGGATTATGCACTTCCTGGAAACGAGAAGATTATTTAATTGATGGCTGCATACACTTTATGGCAGGAACATCACCTGGAGAGTGCACCTACCGGTTTTGGAATGATTTAATTGATATGCAATCAATTCAATTTGTTTACTATGAGACTAATTCTGTAGTTGAAGATGAAAATCAAAACCGAATTTATTTTTACAGCGATGTAAATAAATTGAAAGCTGAATTGTTAAAAAAAGCCCCTGAAGATAAAAAGCACATCAATGAGTTTATTAGTGGAATTAAAAAGTTTGTGAAGATGAAGCTGCCAACTTATAAGCCAGTTGGGCTTATGACGTTTACGGAAAAGCTCAAAGCGGGTTTTCAATTATTACCTTACTTATATAGAATTTACAAGTATATGAAAATCACCAATAAAGAATTTGCAGGGAAGTTTAAAAATTCTACTCTTAAGCGTGCCTTTGAAACTGCTTTTATTGATGATTTACCTTTGTTTTATTCAATGATGCCATTAGTATGGCGACACAAAAAAGAAACCGGATATCCTCAAGGTGGAGCCATTCATATTTCCCGTCTAATAGAAAAACAGTACAAAGAGCTTGGAGGAAATATTCATTTTGATTCTAAAGTTACCAGAATCCTCGTTGAAGATAATATTGCCAAAGGAATCCAACTGGAGAATGGTGAGGAATACTTTGGAGATATTATTATTTCTGCGGCTGACGGACATACAACGATTTATGAAATGCTGGCTGGCAAATTTAAGGATAAAAATATCATTGATAGATATGAAAATAATGTTTTTCAAACTATTAGTAAAACGCTTTTCGTTTCTATTGGTGTTAATAAAGATTTTTCTGAACAGCCTCACTGGTTGTATTTTCCACTCCATAAGCCTATCAAAGTAGATCCAATGACTACTTTGGATTTATTAAGAATAAAACACTATTGTAGCGACCCTTCAGCTGCACCTAAAGGAAAATCATTATTGACATTAATGCCTGATGCAAAGGATTGGGAATACTGGTATAATTTAAGGAAAAACGATAAACAAAAATATTATGGAGAAAAAGAACGCATTGCTAATGAGATTATTGAAGCATTAGATAAACGCTTTGGCAATATAAAAGAAAATCTTGAAATGGTTGATGTGGTTACACCTGCAACCTATATTCGTTTTACTAACAATTGGACAGGCGGACAAATAAGTTGGAAAGCCACAAAGAAAACTTTCGGTAAACCTACAGCATGGCAGATTAAAAAATTATCAAATTTTTACATGACAGGACAATGGGCAGGAATATCGGGTGGTCTTAATAATGTTGTAATGATGGGGAACCATCTTACACAAATTATTTGTAAAAATGAAGGAAGGAAATTTAATCGTAAAAACACAAATTAATATTGTATTTTTGTAATATCTTTAATCCATTTTAAAAAATTATATTAATTTTGCCCATAGTTTTTGGGATTAAAAATTTTTATGATGTAATAAAAAATGCGAGAATAGCTCAGTTGGTAGAGCACGACCTTGCCAAGGTCGGGGTCGCGGGTCCGAGTCCCGTTTCTCGCTCCAATTCATTTATTGATTTAAGAATTAATTGATTTTATGACACCTGAAGAACTGAAAAATCGCACACAGAAATTTGCGATAAGCATTATTAAATCAAAAAATTATCAAATAACCAAGCCCAGATGGCGGAATTGGTAGACGCGCTGGACTTAAAATCCAGTGACCATTGCGGTCGTGCCGGTTCGAGCCCGGCTCCGGGTACCTGTCCCGCACATAATTATGTGCGGGTTTTTTTTATTATTAAAAATATATTATTATTTCACAAAAGTTTAAACAATTTTTTAAATTTGCAATCTTTGTTAATTTGATATTGTTTAGAATTTAGGATTTAGGCACTTGAAAAATCGTTATTGATAACATGTTAACGATAATTTTGTTGATGTTAACTGTTAACATACAAGTTGGCAGTGGGCAATAGGCAGTTGGCAAAAAAAACAATTGCCAACTGCCAACTGTGGACTGCCAACTTGCATGATTATATGGTAAAATGTATTTCCCGCTGAAAGCGGTTTTTATTAAAACTTGTTTTGAATAAATCTAGATATTAGAATTTAACATATATGAAATAGTTAACGAATTTACAAATCATTACATTAGGAGGGGTTAAATGAAGTATGCATTAGTTACAGGCGGTTCACAAGGAATTGGCAAAGCCATAAGCTTAAAATTAGCTGAAATGGGATATTATGTTTTAATTAATTTTTGTTCAAATTACAAAGAAGCTGAAAATACACTTAAACTGGTTAAAAAAAATAAAGGTTCCGCAGAATTATTAAAATTTGACGTTTCAAAGCAAAATGAAGTAGAAAATACATTAGGCAAATGGATTGAAGAAAATAATGATAAATATATTGAAGTTCTTATTAATAATGCAGGTATAAGAAAGGATGTCTTATTAATGTGGATGAAAAATGACGAATGGCATGATGTATTGAATACCAATCTCGGGGGTTTTTTTAATGTTACAAGATTGTTATTGAAAGATATGTTAATTAATAAATATGGAAGAATTATTAATGTGGTTTCTTTATCAGGCCAAAAAGGTTTACCCGGGCAAACTAATTATTCAGCTTCAAAAGCAGGAATAATAGGTGCTACTAAAGCATTGGCTCAGGAAGTGGGGAAAAAAAATGTTACAGTAAATGCAGTAGCTCCGGGATTTATTAAAACTGAAATGACAAAACAATTGAACGAAAACGACTTTAAAACATTAATTCCATTACAAAGATTTGGATTACCCGAAGAAGTTGCAGAAATTGTCGGTTTTCTTGCCTCTGAAAAATCATCCTATATAACCGGCGAAGTTATTTCTGTTAACGGAGGGATTTATACTTGATAGAATGGTTGAATTGTTGAATTGCTTACTGCTTGACTTTAGATGTTGGATATTGATGGATATTAAATGGATATTCATAGAAATATCAATGAATTTCAATGTATATCAATAGTTTAATGTTACCAATTTATTAAAAATGTTTATTAAATATCGATGAATATCTACAAATATTTTTTTAATTTTTACTTTTTAATTGAACTATGAACAGAGTAGTTATAACAGGTATAGGAATTTATTCGTGTTTAGGTGAGAATCTTGAACAGGTAAAGGAATCATTGTATAAAGGCAAATCAGGCATAGGAATTGATGATGAAAGGAAAAAACTTGGATTTCGCTCAGCATTGACAGGAATAATTAAAAGACCTATGCTAAAGGGTAAATTACAACGAAGATTACGGATTGGATTGGCTGAACCAGGAGAATATGCTTATATAGCTACTTTAGAAGCACTAAATAATGCAAAAATTGATGAAGAGTATCTGATAAAAAATGAAGCAGGAATCCTTTACGGAAACGATAGCACGGCTGAACCTGTAATTAATGCTGTTGATATTATGAGAGAAAAAAAAGATACAACATTATTAGGTTCAGCAAGTATCTTTCAGTCAATGAATTCAACTGTTACAATGAACCTGGCGGTTATTTTTAAATTAAAAGGAATTAATTTTACAATAAGCGGTGCCTGTGCAAGCGGTTCACACGCTATTGGAATAGGATATTTTTTAATAAAAAACGGCTTGCAAAAAAGTATTATTTGCGGTGGAGCACAGGAAGTCAATCCTTATTCTATGGCAAGCTTTGATGCACTTTATGCCTTTTCTGTTAGAGAATCCTCCCCCGAAAAAGCTTCGCGTCCTTTTGATAAAAATAGGGATGGACTTGTTCCAAGCGGTGGTGCAGCAACTGTAATACTTGAAGATTATGATTCGGCTGTTAAAAGAAACGCACCTATCCTGGGCGAAATTATTGGTTACGGCTTTTCTTCAGATGGAGAACATATTTCTGTACCTAATGTTGAAGGCCCAATAAAAGCAATTGAGATGGCATTGAAAGGAGCAAATATTCATTCAGGCGAAATTGATTATATTAATGCCCACGCTACTTCTACTCCTGTCGGAGATACAAACGAAGCAAAAGCTATTGACAAAATATTTCGCGACTCCAAACCTTTTGTAAGTTCTACAAAATCTATGACCGGACACGAATGTTGGATGGCAGGAGCAAGTGAAGTAGTTTATTCTTTGTTGATGATGAAACACTCGTTTATTGCTCCTAACATAAATTTTGAAACCCCAGATGAATATTCTGAAAAAATAAATATTACCAGCAAAACAATCAATAAAAATATAGATATCTTTTTGTCAAATTCATTCGGCTTTGGAGGGACAAATGCTACATTGATTATAAAAAAATTATGATATTTTCCTTGCAAAACTCATAAAAAAACAAATATAAAATGCCACAAAAACACTAAAACACCAAATCCCACAAAATATTTTTAGTAAAATTTAGTGATTTGGTGTTTTAGTGGCAAGATGATATTTTGTAGTTTATAGACAAACTTTAATTAAATTTAATTTTATGTTTTATAAAAAAATTATACCTTTACCCCGTTGAATAAAACACTAAATTTCACAAATATTTTTAGTGAGATTTTGTGTTTTTGTGGCGAGATTTTTTGTCATATTGTGAGTTTTTCAAAGGTTCCTAATTATTACACGGAGATAGTCTAATGCAAAAAAAAGAAATCATAAAAAAAACTAATGAATTCTTAGTCGACGAATTTGAAATTGAAGAAAATCTTATAACTCCAACTGCAAATTTGATGGAAACCCTTGAGCTGGATAGTCTTGATTTAGTTGATTTAGTTGTTGTTGTTGAAAAAAATTTTGGATTTAAAGTTAAAGGTGAAGATTTTGCTGATATAAAGACTTTCCAGAATTTTTACGATTATATCGCCAATCATATAAAATCAAAGAACATAACTTCGTAATTTGATTAAAAATGTCTCTCGCAAAGACGCCAAGCACGCAAAGAACGCTATGATTAATTAAAATTAAACTTTGCGCCCTTTGCGCCTTTGCGAGAGATAACATTGAAATTCCGATACAATTAATTAGCGCACAAACCCCACTACGTGCCCACCACCAATACTCTGTGTGTTGGCTGTGCAGGATAAAATATTATTTTTTCTTTGCGACCTTTGCGTCTTTGCGAGAAAAAAAATTATTTTCGTATGAAAAACCCGAAAATCTTATTAGTTTCAGCAAACCAACTCCTCATACCTTACCCTGTTTATCCTATTGGTTTATCTTATATAACAACCTATTTAAAAAATAAATTACCCGATTATGAAATCCGGATATTTGATTTTGTTTTAAATAATAATGACGATTTTAAAAAATATTTGAATGTTTATAATCCCGATTATATCGGTATCTCCTTACGAAACATTGATAATATTAATGTTTACAATAAGGAAAGTTTTATAGATGGATATAAAAAAATTGTCAATGAAATTAAAAACAATTATAAACAAATTTATAAATCTAAAATAATAATTGGCGGTTCGGGTTTTTCTATCTATCCCGAATTACTTTATAAACTTCTATGCCCCGATTTCGGAATTTCCGGTGAAGGTGAAGAAAGTTTTTATAAATTAATTTATTGTCTGGAAAATAACAAGAATTATTATGATATAGATGGCTTGGTCTATAAAAAAAATAATAAAATTATCCTGAACAAAAGAAAGCATTTTTTTCAGAACTTAGATTTAAACTTTGACAGTAATTCTATTGATTATTACTGGAAAAACAGTGGGATGCTGAATATCCAGACTAAACGCGGATGCCCGAAAAACTGTATTTATTGCACTTATCCCTTAATTGAAGGAAAAACCGTAAGAACTTTAAATATTGATAAGATAATAGAAACACTTTCAGAATTATATTTTAAAAAAAATATTAATTATGTATTTTTTACTGATTCTATTTTTAATTTATGTAACGATTATAACTATGAACTTGCAGAACGCATCATAAAAAATAAGATTCATATCAGGTGGGGAGCTTATTTTTCCCCGGAAAACCTTGATGAAAAGTTGTTGCAGATATTAAAAAAAGCGGGTCTTAGTCATATTGAATTTGGAACAGATTCAATTTCTGCTCAACAATTAAAAAATTACAATAAAAATTTTACAGTTTCCGATATTATTGAAAAATCTGAATTATGCAATAAACTGGGTATTTATTTTGCTCATTTTTTAATTCTCGGCGGTTATGGTGAAACCGAAGATTCATTAAATGAAACTTTTGAAAATTCAAAAAAAATTAATAACGCAGTCTTTTTCCCTTTTGTTGGTATGCGCATTTATCCGGGCACAGAACTTCAATCTCTGGCAATTAAAGATAAAAAAATTAACAAAGATGATAGTTTGCTTGAGCCAAAATATTATATTTCTGATGATATTGATATATCAAATTTAAAGGAAAAAGCATACAAAACAGGAAAAAAATGGGTGTTTCCCGACGAAGACAATATTGAACTTACAAAAAATTTTAGAGAAAAAAATAAAAAAGGTCCGCTGTGGGAGCTTATAAGGTGATACTATTAGAGACCTTTGCAAAACCCGTAAAATGTCATTCTGAACGGAGTGAAGAATCTTTTTATTTCATTGGTTATCAACATTATAAGATTTTTCGTTTCACTCAAAATTACAGCTAAAAGTTAGTTTTGCAAAGGACTCTATTAAGTTATGTGCAAGTCAAGATATTAGATATGCAAATTTTAAATGTGCTTTGTACTTAAAGCATTAAAAACAAAGCACAAAAAACAAAGTACAAAAAATAAATATATAAACTTAGTGAAACTTCGTGCCTTTGTGCCTTGATGGCAAAGATTTTTAAAAGATTCCAAGATGATAGTTGAAGGTAAAAAAATATTAACGCTTATCCCACAAAAACCTCCTATGGTTATGATTGATAAGCTTATCTATTGTGATGAAAAAGTGACCAGAACAGGTTTATTCATTAAAGAAAGCAATATTTTCTGTGAAAATGGTGTTTTTTCTGAACCCGGTATAATAGAAAATATTGCTCAAACTGCTGCAATACAGGTTGGTTATCTATATAAAGAAGATTATAGCGAAATCCCTGTTGGCTATATCGGGGCGATTAAAAATTTGAAAATATATTTTTTGCCAAAAGTTAATACTGAAATTATTACTGAAATAACAATTGAACGCGAAATATTTGACTTTACTTTAATATCAGGAAAAGTTAAATGTTTTGGTAAAATAGCCGCCGAATGTGAAATGAAGATTTATTTGAAGAAGGAATGAATTTTATGCCACTAAAGCTCTAAAACACTAAATCCCACAAAAATTTTTAGTGAAATTTTGTGATTTTGTGTTTTTGTGGCATATAATTAAAGCATTAATAATGAATAAAAAAACACTTATTGCAAAAACCGAAATATCAGTCAGATTCAGTGAAGTTGATTCTCTAGGCATTGTCTGGCACGGCAATTATGTAAAATATTTTGAAGATGGGCGCGAAGCATTTGGAAATAAATATAAAATAAATAATCCGGATATTTTAAAACACGGATTTATAGCACCAGTCGTAAAAATGAATTGTAATTTTAAAAATTCATTGAAATATGGCGATAAGGCAATTGTTGAAACTCAATTTGTTGATTGTGAAGCTGCTAAATTAATATTACAATATAAAATTTATAGAAGCTCAAATAACGAAATTATTACAACCGCGGAAACCGAACAGGTTTTTTTAAATGACAAAGGCGAGCTTAATCTTACAATACCTGATTTTTTTGCTAAATGGAAGAATAAATGGTTATATTGTATCGTCTCAATAATTAATGGTAAATCCCATATGTACGACCGCACGAAAGCATGAAGGCACGATTGCACGATAGCTTGACTGCGAGGTTGCCCGACTGCACAATTATACGACTGCACGAATGTATGATTGCACGAATGCACGAATGCACATAACTCTATCTTGCTATCGTGCTATCGTTCTATCGTTCTTTCTTGCTATCGTGCTGTCATTATATATTAATACCATTACTTTTTGAGCGGATACGTTATATTGACCTTCCAGAGTGCAAAGCACCTGGAAGAGTCTAAAAACACCGTCATTGCGAACCCTGACATAAAAACGCTATCTTTTCAAATCACAATAAATCGGGGTGAAGCAATCTCAAAGTTATAAAAATGTAAAAATTATTATGAAACGAGGAGGAGCAAAATTTTATAAAAATATAAGAATTAAGAAGTCTATATTAAATTTTTTTTTGATTATTTAAGAAATTATTAAATTTGTAAAAAATAAATTAAATATATGAATACTACAAAAGTATATGAAGAAATTATAGATTTTATTGCAGCAGGAACAAGACCTGATGATGTAATTGTATATCAACCATCAGAGTCTACAAAAAAACGCGTAGCAAACTTAATTAAACGAGAAAAAAATATAGGTCTTACACCTGATGAAAAATCAGAATTAGACCATTATATGCAGTTAGAGCATATTATGAGATTAGCAAAATCGCGCGCATACAAATATATTTAAAATGAGTAGTTATATAAGTAACAATCTTCGTAACTTAGTTGCTAAACGCGCTTCCTTTTTATGTGAATATTGCTTGATTCATGAAGATGATACATTTTTAAAATGCCAAGTTGACCATATTATTAGCCTAAAACATGGTGGCAAAACAGAAATTGAAAATTTATCACATGCTTGTGTTTTTTGCAATAGAAATAAAGGTAGTGATATTGGTTCAATTTTACAGTCTGATGGTAAATTTATACAATTTTTTAATCCTCGTAAAGATTTATGGACAAATCACTTCAAGATTGAAGGAGCTATTTTAAAACCGCTTACAAAAATTGGTAAAGTTACTGCTCATATTTTGGGTTTCAACCATCCTGATCGTATTATTGAACGACAATCCTTGATTGATATTGGTAAATATCCATCTAATGCGGCATTGGAAATTATACGAAAAGTACAAATTTAATAATAGGATATTGACCTTCCAGAGTGCAAAGCACCTGGAAGAGTCTAAAAACACCGTCATTGCGAACCCCGACATAAAAACGCTATCATTTCAAATCACAATAAATCGGGGTGAAGCAATCTCAAAGTTATAAAAATGAGTCCACTCTAATAAGTCAAAAAAATTAAAAATGCCACTAAAACACCAAAACACTAAATCCCACAAAATACTGAAAATCATCCGTCAGCTGACGGATTTTAGTAAAATTTTGTGTTTTTGCCTGTCCCATAGGGAAGTATGACCGTATCGGGATGATTTTGTGGCAAAAACTACTTTTTAGAGGAGACTCAACATTTGAATTCCAAGCAATGCCGCATGGCTATATTGATTTTTAAATTTATTGATTATTTTTGTATGAATTTTTTTAAACCTGACAGGTTTCCAAAACCTGTCAGGTTTTTAGAACCGTAAAAAATTATGAAAAAACTAATCTTAACATCCTGCTTTGCCTGCCGAAACATAGTGAAGGCAGGTATCTTTTTACTTGTCATTTCGAGCGTCAGCGAGAAATCTTTCTCGCAAAATACGAAAACCGACAGCTTAAAAGCCGAACTAAAAACCGCAAAGGCAGACACCACAAAAGTAAAAATACTAAATGAGCTTTCCTGGGAATTAAAAAGTAACAACCCCGCTCAAGCACTTAAATATGCCGGTAGAGCACTATCATTATCAAAAAAGCTTTCAAGCTCATTTAATAAAGCTATAGCAAAATCAGGCAAAAAAGGAATAGCAAACTCTTATAATAATATCGGAATTGTTCACGATATACAGGGCAATTATGAAAAGGCGATTATGTATTATCAAAAATATTTAAAAATCTGCGAAGAACTTGGTGACAAAAAAGGTATGGGCAGTTCTTTTGGTAATATCGGAATTGTTCATCAAAACCAGGGCAATTATGAAAAGGCAATTATGTATTATCAAAAATCTCTTAAAATAAAAGAAGAGCTGAGGGACAGGAAGGGTATGTCCACAAGTTACAACAATATCGGCGCAATTCATCAATATCAAGGCAACTACCCCAAGGCACTGGAATACTATCAAAAATCCCTGAAAATCAGAGAAGAGCTGGGGGACAGGAAGGGTATGTCCGGAAGTTACAACAATATCGGCTCAATTCATAATGTGCAAGGCAACTACCCCAGGGCATGGGAATACTTACAAAAATCTCTTAAAATAGATGAAGAGCTGGGGGACAGGATGGGTATGTCCACATGTTACATCAATATCGGCAATATTCATTATTATCAAGGCAACTACCCCAAGGCATTGGAATACTATCAAAAATCTCTTAAAATAAAAGAAGAGCTGGGGGAAAGGGAAGGTATTGCTATGACAATTGGAAATATAGCCGGCTTAAATATAAAACTTAAGAACTACACAAAAGCAATAGAACATGCAAACAAAGGGCTAAATATTGCAAAAGAAATAGGTGCTTTATACATTGAAAGAGGTACTTATAAACTTTTATTCACTGCTTACGAGGGCTTAAACAATACAGATAAAGCACTGAAATATTACAAATTATACACAGAGGCAAAAGACAGCTTATTTAATGAAGAAAAAAACAAGCAGATAACCGAGATGGAAACCCGCTACCAAAGCGAGAAAAAAGAGCAGCAGATAAAACTGCTCAATAAAGATAAAAAGCTGCAAAAAACACAGTTAGACAAACAAAAGCTTATTATCTGGTCAGGTGCCGGAGGTTTATTACTGGTTCTAACACTTGCATTTTTTATTTACAGGGGTTACAGGCATAAGAAAAGGGCAAATGTATTGTTAGCACAGCAAAATGCAGAAATTAATCAGCAAAAGGAAGAAATTACATTTCAAAGAGACGAGATTGAAAAAAACAGGGATGAAATAGCCCTGAAAAACAAAGACATTACAGATAGTATCAATTACGCAGTCCGCATACAGCAGGCAATATTACCGACTGAAGATTTTACAAATGAGATACTCGGCGAACATTTTATCCTTTTTAAGCCCAAAGATATAGTAAGCGGCGATTTTTACTGGGCAGCAAAAATTAAAAACTGGCTTATAGTTGCAGCAGTTGATTGCACAGGACACGGAGTTCCTGGTGCATTTATGAGCATGCTTGGTGTATCTTTCTTAAATGAGATAGTAAGAAAAGAGGAGATAACACAGCCAAACCAGGTATTGAACGAGTTGCGGGAATATGTTATCAGCTCATTACAACAATCGAGCGATAGGGATGACATCGCTCCAAGTTTACCCCGTAGGGAGGAACGACCGTACTGGGGCGATGTCATCCCTCGCATGCCCGCAAACCACACCCAAAACCTGTCAGGGTTCGGAGAACCTGACAGTGTTTCGAACAAGTCTTCCAAACCTTCGGCACAACAGGACGAGTCGTCGGACAAGGTGAAAGACGGTATGGATATGGCGTTAATTGTTATTGATACGGAAACAAATAAGCTGCAGTTTGCCGGTGCTAATAATCCGCTATATCTGATAAATCCCAACCGAAAAGAATGGCCAAAAGAAGTCCTCCCCTTTGGGGAGGATTTAGGAGGGGCTGAAATAAAAGCCGACAAAATGCCAATAGGCATACACGAAGAAATGAAAGAGTTTACAAATAATGAGCTCCAATTACAAAAAGGCGATACATTATATATATTTTCAGATGGATATCCTGACCAATTCGGCGGTGAAAAAGGAAAAAAATTAAAATACAAGCCGTTTAAAAAATTATTCTTAAACATTCAGGACAAATCAATGAAAGAACAAAAAGCGGTACTTGACAAAACCTTTGAAGACTGGAAAGGCGATCTGGAACAGCTGGATGATGTGGTGGTTATTGGAATAAGAGTTTAGTATTTATTGTCATTTTGAGAGAAGCAAAAAATCTATCTTATTTACCCCGTGAAATCTCTTTTATTTCACTGGGGTTCAGTGCAACAAGCCAGAAAGATTCCTCACGGAGACTGTCCTGAGCGATATTATTAAGATTCTTCACTCCGTTCAGAATGACAATAGCGAAGGGTTCGGAATAACAAAAAGCGAAGGGTTCGGAATGACATAATGACAATATAACAGAGACCTTTGCAAAACCTGTAAAATGTCATTCTGAACGAAGTGAAGAATCTTTTTATTTCATTGGTTATCAACATTATAAGATTTTTCGTTTCACTCAAAATGACAGCTAAAAGTTAGTTTT
>SDBV01005313.1_pt1 | contig 18227 bp, 10 predicted proteins | sample 2277081 | NCBI WGS metagenome assembly SDBV01 (sample SAMN10402039, study PRJNA504765) | marine sediment metagenome | isolation source: marine sediment core GS10_PC15, 223 cmbsf | place: Arctic Ocean: Southern Knipovich Ridge | collected 2010 | reverse complement strand
GGAATATAAAGTGGAAGATATTCTTGTGAAATATAATGCTCAAAAAGAGGTAGTGGTATGAGATATAAGGAAATAAGGTATATGGAAATAAAGGCTGAGTGTGTACCCCCTATACCCTATACCATTATACCTGAATAGTAACCTTGAATTTAAGTCATCTTTATTTTAATTTGGGATTTATACAAAAGGTGATTTAATATTATAATTCATTATCTTTACTGCTCATTTTTTATCCGTCAGTTGACAGATAAAACAATTATACTTTTGATAAAATTATTATATATATTTGTCATTCAAAATTAAAGAAAGAAGAGGAAAATAAATTATGAAAAAGATAACAGCAACAGATACTCTTTTATTATCTATCCCCGAGAGGATTCAATTAGTAGAGGATATTTGGGATACCATAGCCGCTAAGGCTGACTCCATCGAATTATCCGAAAAGGAGAAAAAGATGATTGATAAGCGATTAGAATTATACCATCTGAATCCTAATTTGGGTTCAGCATGGGAGGATGTCTTTAAAAGAATAGTAAATAGTTATGAAATATAAAATTTAACAATTCAATTTTTTCATACAATTTATTAACAATTATATTCATGCTAAAATTGTTTGATAAAATAATAATAAAGGCAAAAGAAGTAACATTACCCGGGTTTGACCGTATGCCCATATATGATGTAGGTGTTTTTTTTGTAAATGGAATAAAAAAAGGTTCCCTTACAACACGTGCTTCTTCTATTGCTTTTAATTTGTTTTTAGCTGTTTTCCCGGCAATTATATTCTTTTTTACTTTAATTCCTTACATCCCTGTTGAAAATTTTCAGGCAGAACTTTTAAAGCTTTTACAAAATATTCTGCCTGAAAATGCTTATCTATCAATAAAAGGAACGCTTGAAGATATTATAACACATCAGCGCGGCGGATTACTTTCTATTGGTTTTATTGCAGTATTATATTTCTCTACTAATGGTATTAATGCTATGATTGGTGCCTTTAATGCAACGTATCATTCTTTTGAAACCCGTTCGTGGTTAGCTCAAAGGTTAATTTCAACATACTTAGTGCTTATTTTAACATTTCTTATTGCAACAGCAATAGTTTTGATTGTTTTCAGTGAAACAGCATTACAATATTTAGTTGAATTTGGAATTATGAAAGTTAATATAACTTATTATCTTTTGATTTTTGGTAAATGGCTCATTATTCTTGCATTGTTCTTTTTTGCAATTTCATTTCTTTATTATTTTGCACCTGCAAAGAAAACAGAATGGAATTTTTTTTCAGCCGGCTCAACATTAGCAACTATACTTTGTATTGTAATATCTCTGGGTTTTTCTTTTTTTGTCAATAATTTTGGACAGTACAATAAATTTTATGGCTCAGTTGGAACATTAATAGTTCTTTTACTATTGATGTATTTTAATGCTATTATTTTACTGATTGGTTTTGAGCTTAATGCAAGCATTAAAGATGCTCATTTAGAAAAGAAAAAAAACAAGGAATTTTGAATGATGAAGTATTTTTTCACTTCAAAATTCGTAAGCGTTCACACACTGCTTTAAATTATTATACTAAAAATGGTTAAATTGTTATATTGTTAAATTGCTAAATGATTAATTTTTGGTTTGTGAAATGAATGAACTGGTTTAATTCTTGTGGCAGTTTTTGTAGCTCCCCAAGAATATGATGATATTGTTCATCAGTAAGCAGCTTTCTCACTTTTGACTTTTCGTTCCAGTCAAAAAATTCTTTTACATATAAACAATTTAACCATTCAGCTATTTATACAGCTTATCTTAAACTGTGAACGGTTACGTTTATTCTACCAATATCTTCCTCGTGAGCACATTATAAGAAGTGATAACTCTGAGAAAGTACATTCCTTTTGAAAAGCTGGAAATATCCAATATTTTGTTCAATTCATTATTTACAGTAAGCTGTTCTTCTATTACTCTTCTGCCTTGCATATCTATAATAGCAAGCTGAACTTTTTCATTTTTAAATCCTGTAAATGAAATTGTAAATACGCCTTCATTTGGATTTGGATAAACATTAATCTGCTCTGTAGCTATGTTATTTTCAGCAATTCCTGTAGTTACAGTAACCGGGATTTTTATAGTATCGCTGCCACAAGGATTGATTGCAACAAGCGTTACATCATAGGTGCCGGCAGTCGCATAGATATAGGTCTCGGATGTCATCGTAGAAGTGCCTATGCCGTCGCCATAATCCCAAAAGTAAGATGATGCTTCCAGAGAAGTATTGGTGAATGTAACCGATAAACCTGCAGTGGTAAAAATAAAGAAAGCTGTTGGCCCGGTGGATACGGTTACAATGATCGTATCATTAGCTGTACATCCTGTGGCAGTGTCTGTTAGCACAACGCTATAAGTTCCTGTAGTATTAACAGTGATTGTTGGTATAGTATCACCAGTTGACCAACTATAGGTCACACCTGTGGTAGTTGCATCCAGTATAACGGTATCACCCACACAAACGATCGTGTCATTGCCTAAGTCAACAACAGGTACAGGAATTACAGTTATTGTAACCGAATCAGATACATTTGTACACGCATTGGTTACATCTACTGAATAAGTGCCTGAAATGCTAACGAAGATAGTTTGAGTAGTATCACCGGTACTCCATGCAAAAGTGGCTCCGGGATTTGCACCACCATCAAGCACTATACCGCCACATATAGTAGTATCAGAGCCAAGGTTCACCACTGGTGGACCTGAATTGATAATTACATCTATACTATCTCTTGTAGTGCAGCCACCCACAGTTACATCTACCCAATAAGTCCCTGAAGTACTTACTGAAAGTGTTGGATTCGTAGAAGCATCTGACCAGTAATATGTAGCACCTCCAGTTGTAACGTCTAATAAAATACCGATGCAAACTGTAGTATCACTACCCAGATCAACTATGGGGGAAGGATTTACAGTCACATTTATTGTGTCATAAACCGGAGTACAGCCGGGAAGTGTTACTTCTACAAAATATGTATCTGAAACAGCAGCAGTAATTGTCTGAGTGATTTCAGCGGTTGACCATAAATATGTTGCGCCAGGGTTGCCGGCATCTAAAATAATACTGTCACAAGCAGTAGCATCAGGTCCTAAGTCTACTGTTGGAGCCGTAATATTATCAACTGTATAATTTGTAGTACTGTCGTTAGCATTATCAATATCACCTGCAAGGTTGGTCCATGCATCAAAAATATAAGTTCCGGTAACAGAGAGATCAGCTGTAGTAGTAAAAGTGTATGCTGAGGTATCTCCGGGAAGTATTGCAGGAACAATTACTTCTATAACAGGTGCTCCTCCGTTGATACGGTAAGAAACCGGAACGGTGCTTACTGTATCACTACCCAGGTTTTTAACTCTAACTGTTACACTTTCACCGACCGTTAATCCGCATCCTGAAATGGGTGCATCAATAGCTATTACGCTTACATCTGCGCAGGAATTGATGGTTGCGGTAACTTGCGTTCTGGCACTCTGGCAACTCATAGTTGCAATTGTCATATCATAATAGAAATAGTAATAGCCAGTACCAGCTGAAGTGTTTGTAATTGACATCAAACCAGAAGCAGTATAAGGGTAAGCTGTTCCTGAATCATTTCTATATAAATCAGTATTGCTATTAGAGTTTAATCCCAATCTTAAATTGTTACCTACAGGCAGATTTAATCCAATATTGACAACGCTTTCGCCATCCGGTACAAAAACTGTTACATTACCCAATATACTATTGCTTGCATCCCTCACCTCAAAGATCCGATTACCAGCGCCAGCAGCATAAAATCTTGCTGATTTTAATACTACGGGCTGTAAGACATCAATAATTAAATAAGCATCATTAGTAGTATAATTTGCACCTGTACCTATTGTATTGTCAACAGGACCGATATTTACAAGTCCCCCCAAATTTACACCCTCAACATAATAATCTGTTGTGGTTGATAAATAGGGCGTATAAAATGTATTCCCGGCTGCAACCAGGCTGCCACCTGTAAGGGAGTCATACCAGAAGAATCCATCGGCTGTTCCTGCTACTGACAATAAAATAGAATCGTCAGCACAGGATGAAGCATTATTTGCTGTTGGAGCTGCCGGTATAATTACAGACTCTACAGTAGCAAAAGACGAATCATTTGAATTGTCAACATCACCTACCAAACCTGTCCACGCATTAAAAGTGTATGTGCCTGGAACAGACAGAGCAGAAGTGGCTGCGAAAGTATATGGTATTGTATCACCCGGGTTAAGCGGACCGGCAATGGTTTCAGTAACCGCTCCTGTCCCATCATCAAAGGAAACAGGGATAGCACTTTGAGCAGCACTGCCAAAGTTTTTAACCCTAACCGTTACAAGTTCGGTTGCAGTCAAACCGCAGCCGGAAGTTGGGGCATCAATGGCGATAACGCCTACATCGTCAGTGAGAACGGCTGCACAGTTATAATAAACAATACCATTGAAAACACGGGGGACATTAATCAGGTTAAATGGATAAGTCCCACCGTGCCCTTCAAGGAATTGTATGTTAGCATCAGATGCAAAAACTGCACCCTGAACAGTACCATCTGTATAATTCAAATTAGCACTCTGGTTGGTTACATAAAAACCAACTGTATCTCCAGCTAATATGGGAACATTTACAAGTATAGGAACAGGGGTTGGAGTTCCAAACGGATTTGCAGTTACGTAAGCTTTACCAACAAAGTTCCATCCTGCCGAAGTGGTTTGAAATCCGAGATAGCTCCCTGTCCTGTAATAAATTTCTATGGTATCATTGCTAATCGGATGAGCATCAAAACCGGTGATGGTTACGTTATTAATGGCAACAATATCAAACATATTACCATCTTGACTATTACCTCCTGCGAAGGTTGTGGTAAGCAAGCTATTATCAACAGTATAATTTATAATACTATCATTACCATTATTAACATCGCCTGCCAGGCTTGTCCATGCATCAAAAGTGTATGTGCCCGGAACAGACAGATCAGAAGTAGCTGTAAAATTATATGTTATGGTATCTCCAGGGTTGAGGGGACCTGCAATGATTTCAGTAATCGCTCCTGTCCCATCATCAAAGGAAACAGGGATAGCACTTTGAGCAGCACTGCCAAAGTTTTTAACCCTAACCGTTACAAGTTCGGTTGCAGTCAAACCGCAGCCGGAAGTCGGGGCATCAATGGCGATAACGCCTACATCGTCAGGCAATGTTGGTATGCAGCTGCCACCCACAAATACAGACAAGCGTCCAGATCCATAAAGAGTCCAGGAAACGCCTCCATCATTAGAATATTTCAAGTTTTCACCTGTATCAGTAGTGTCTCCAGCAACATTAGACTTTCCTGCTCTGGCAGTACCAGTAGCTCCTGGATTCATACCATCTAATAATACCCAATATTTTGTACCCACAGTGACGGGGATACTCAACCCGCTCAAAACAAACCATCTGCCAACAGGTTCAGGATTGATAAGTGCGCTTTGCCATAATACTGCTGTTTCATCGGGATTTCCCAATCCATCGTCAGGAGCTATTGCAATTATTACTTCTCCTTCAGCAACGATTTCTTCCAGCCATACTCCAGCCATTGTTATAGTATCAATATCTGCAATAAATGATTGTCCGTAGAAATCACTTCCACCATCCCCGCCTGCTCCCCCAATCGAGCCAACTGTAAGGGTTTGTGGTGTAAATTCATCTATCCCCTGCACCTGATAATAGACAGTACCATTCCATACACGCGGAACAGCAGGGGGGAATCCAAAAGGATATGTATTACCATTACCTTCTAACAGTTGCAAATTGGCATCGGAAACGTAAACTGAACCTTCCAGCGTGCCGGTAGAATATTCGATATTAGGAGAACCGGTTGTTGTAATATAAAAAGCAACCGTATCTCCTGCCTTCACGGGTATATTTACAACAATAGGTATGGGTGTAGCTACACCAGCGCCATTAGTTACTATACCGCCAACACTATCAATACGTGCCCAGGCGCCCGGATTACCTTCGTATCCCTGGTAGCTTCCTGTTTTGTAGTAAATTTCTACTGTTGCCGTACCTGCAAGGATATTTCCATCAAAACCTGTGATGATCATATCATTCAATGCTACGATGTCAAACATATTACCATCAAAAGTAGCAGTAGGACCGGCAAAAGTTGTGGTAATTGATTGGCAGCTCTGCGGAATTACATAATACATTTCAACTCTTGAAATGGATGTTCCCCCAGGCTCCTGCCACACATCATAAGCAGCTATTGTTTGTAATTGATCCTGGAAACCCAATCTGGTGAGTGTAACAGGAAATCCTGCAATAGAGGTTGAATATGGATTGGTGCCATAAGAGTTTACGGTTCCTCTTACGCCCAAAATGCCTATTATATCGCCTGCTTGTATTACAATAGAAACAGATATAATAGAAGCTCCGGAAACATTTTGAAATAAGGCAAGTGTTGTAAAGTTGTTGGTTACAGTAGCAAACACAGGGGGAATAGAATTAAATTTAACCACCTGTATATTTTGATCCAAGACACTGGCATCAGTCGGCACACGAAGCCCTGTAATAACAAAGTCAGTTGGTGCGGTAAACCAATATCCTCTTGTATTTCCTATATTAGTACCGGTTTGGGGACCCACGTCCATTAATGTCTGCGCAAATGCATAATTTGCCCCATTAGATAATATTACAACAACAAATAAAGTCTTTAAAAAAGATTTTACCGGCTGTAGTTTTAAACTCCGCCCCGCAGCAAATGATTTAACGGGGTAAACAAACAGAGGAGCGAATAAAAGAGAAAGTAATTTTTTCATGATTGATAATTGTTTAAAAGTTTTGTTAAATTAATCACCAACAATTTTTTTTATTGGTGGGTGCAAATGTAAAGTATTATTTTGTTAAAAAAATATTTTTTAATAAAAAAAATTAAAATGCAAAATTAATTCTTAAATGGTTAAATTGTTATATGGTTATATGGTTGGATGGTTGAGGGGGGGGGCTGGTTATCTTTCAATTTGTCAGTATAATGCCACCGTATGACGATAAATTTTTAAATTATTTTTAATGTTATCAAAAGTGACTTTTTAAGTGCCTATTCAAAATTTATAGGATACGATTACACAAAAACAACTATTTATATATTGCTCCACATTACGGAAATTATCACATAATTTTTATTTTCTTTTGAATAAACAACTTTAATTGTGCCATTTTCAAAAGTTTTCCATGCCAAAGAACGATTTTGATAACCTGTGCCCCGTCTGTCTGGATTACTCAATGCCTTTTCCACCATTTCTTCTGTTATACTTCGAACTAATATCCTATGTCGGGCATGGTGAGTATAAAGTATTTCCATTATTTTTTAGTTGAGACAATAGATGAAATAGTCAATGGCATCTGAATATCAACTCTTGAGAGATCCTCTGGTTTAAATCTTGTCGTTGCTTCCAGAATTTCAATACCTAATATAGAGCCATCTTTAGCAAAGTCCAGAATTATGCCTTCTTTAACCTCTTTATTGCTACCAAATTCTCCATTCTGAAATTTGATATACATAGCGTCTGCTTTTATGTCGTAAGTAATTTGCATTTTAGATTAGATTTTTTTACAAAGAAAAATAAAAAGAAATTAAAATGCAAAAATAAAAGTTGAATAATTTTAGGTTATGCAAAAGCAATAAAATATTTATTAATATTTATTTGCAAGATAAATGGTTATATTGTTAAATGGTTATATGGTTAAATTGTTGAATGGTTAGAAGAAAGAGTTACTAAATCTCAAAGAGTTAGGAATTTTGCCGCACTACTGTCAACTTTAAGCCATATAACAATATAACAATTTAACCATTATCTATTGAACTTTTGCCTTGGGTATCCGGAACTACGATTATGTTTCAAAATCAATTTGTTATTTCAGTAGTTACATCCAGTGCAAGAATCTATCAACTAATTCTCTTATTTCATCATTTTTTCCATATAAGCGTTCGCTTAAATCTTTATCGTGAAAAAATTTCAAATTCTTAATAAATACATCAATTGTTTCAGGAGGAAAGATATTATTTTTCTCAAAAAACCGGCGATGCTTTTCAATGCTTTCTGCTGATTCCCAGCATGAAGTTGGCAGAGATTCTAATTTTTCTGATATTTTTTTATGCTCTTTTTTAAAGATATCAACATCAATATATAGTTTTTCAGCTTTTTTCAGTGCATCTTTCATTTCAAAACCATGCTGTGCTGCAACCACCAGCCCTGCTATAAGAAGATAAATATCAGCAGCACCGTCGGGTGTTCTGAATTCAATAGTTTGCTTATCGGAAAAATCGTGGTCATCACTTATTTCTTGCGGATTAGCATCTTTAATCATATTTTTAGCATCTAACCATCCTAAAGGAACTCTTACCAGCACAGAACGGTTTCTATCGCCCCAGCATATATTTACAGGTGCTTCCTGATGAGGAACCAGTCTGAAATATGATGTAGGAATTGTGTTCCCGAAAGCTGTTAAAGGAGCAGCTAAATCTAAAAAGCCGGTAATAACTTTTTTTGCAGTATCGCTTAATTTGTTATTCTTTACCATCTGATTCTGCCCGTCCTTATTCAGTTTTACATGAATATGCAATCCACTGCCTGCCTTACCTTCTGTAATCTTAGGTGCAAAGCTTATGTTCACCCCATATTTATTGCCAAGCATTCTTATCATCCATTTTGCAATAATAATCTGGTCGGCTGCATCTTCAACTTCAACAGGTATAAATTCTATTTCGTGCTGTTCAAACTCTTCGGTTTCTGTAGAGAAATTTCCAACTTCAGAATGTCCATATTTGATTTTTCCCCCTGACTGAGATATAAGCTTCATGGCTTCTAATCGCAAATGTTCCCAGTTGGTAAATGGTGGTGCAGTATGATACCCTTTCTGGTCAACCACCGGATATAAATGTCCTTTTGGGCTTATTACATAATACTCCAGCTCTCCCATTGCCATAAAAGTATATCCTGTTGCACGTTTAAATTCACTATGAGCTTTTTTCAAGATATATTCAGGTGAATTTTCCAGAGGTTTACCCTCACTCGTGTAAAAAGAACATAATATGTCAAGAGTAGGAACCTCTGTAAAAGGGTTTACAAAGGCAGTCTTATATCTTGGCACGACATATAAATCACCTGAGGCAGAGCTAACGAATGAAAATAAGCTTGAGCCGTCAACACGCTCACCCGAAGTCAATATCCTGTCAAGATATTCTTTACTGGTAATTATAAAATTCAAGGTTTTTAACTTCCCATCTTCGGCAGCAAAACGAAAATTTAACATTTCAATTTTGTTCTCTATTATAAATTTTATAATATCATCCTTAGTAAATTCTGAAGCCGGTTTCTTCAAATATCTTACTAACTTATTCGGATTTAATAAAATTTCTGATTCTTTCATAGATTTTTTTATTTTAATCACTAATTAAAGTCCGTCATTGCGAACATTTTTACGAAGTAAAACCAGCAATCTCAATCGTATATCTTGCTGATAATGAGATTGCGGAGCCTGTTCTGAACGAAGTGAAGAATCTCGCTCCGAGTTTGCTTCTCCGCCTAAGGCGGATCGCAACCGCTCCGCTTCTCGCAATGACGCGTTTATTTAGCGTGCAGTCAGGTGGAAACACCTGACTGCACATAAGTATCCAGCAACCAGCTACATATTCCTGCGGTACTGCCCGCCTACTTCAAACAATGCTCCTGTAATCTGACCTAAGGAACAGTATTTTGACGCTTCCATTATGCTTTCAAATATATTTTTATTCTTTACAGCAGTTTTTTTCAAATCATCCAGAACGATTTTAGATTTTTCTTTATAAGTGTTATGTAATTCTTTTAACATTTTAATCTGGTATTTTTTTTCGGTTTCAGTAGCCCTGATTACTTCGCCCGGTATAATAGTGGGTGAGCCTTTTGATGACAGGAATGTATTAACACCCATTATCGGCAGTTTACCGGTATGTTTCAATGTTTCATAATAAAGCGACTCTTCCTGGATTCTACTTCTTTGATACATTGTTTCCATTGCTCCGAGCACACCTCCGCGTTCTGTAATTCTGTCGAATTCTATCATTACAGCTTCTTCAACTAAATCGGTTAATTCTTCAATAATAAATGAACCCTGGTTAGGATTTTGATTTTTTGTTATTCCAAATTCATGATTAATTATCATCTGAATGGCAAGAGCTCTTCTAACCGATTCTTCTGTTGGTGTAGTGATTGCTTCATCATAAGCATTGGTATGTAATGAGTTACAATTATCATAAATAGCATAAATAGCCTGTAAGGTTGTTCGGATATCATTAAAATCAATTTCCTGTACATGTAATGAACGTCCTGATGTTTGAATATGATATTTCAATTTTTGTGAAAGAGCGTTTGCTTTATATTTTAGCTTCATTGCTTTTGCCCATATCCTTCTGGCTGCACGTCCGATTACGGAATATTCCGGGTCAATACCATTGGAGAAGAAAAACGATAGATTAGGAGCAAATTTATCAATATTCATTCCTCTTGATGCATAATACTCAATATATGTGAAACCATTGGCAAGTGTGAAAGCTAACTGCGAAACAGGATTTGCACCTGCTTCTGCAATATGATAGCCGGATATAGAAACAGAATAAAAATTTCTTACATTATTATTTGTGAAATATTCCTGAATATCGCCCATCATTTTCAGAGCAAAATCGATTGAGAATATGCATGTATTTTGTGCCTGGTCTTCTTTTAAAATATCTGCCTGAACAGTTCCCCGGACTTTTGAAATAGCATCAGCTTTAATTTTTTCATAAGTATCTTTTGGCAGAACCTGCTCACCGGTAGTTCCAAGCAGCATTAATCCCAGACCGTCATTTCCGTCAGGTAGCTTTCCCTGGTAGTGTGGGCGTACTGTGCCTTTCTTTTTATAAAGAGCGTTTATTTTTTTTACTATTTCTTTTTCAATACCTTTCTTTTTTATATATAGCTCACATTGCTGGTCAATAGCAGCATTCATAAAATAGCTTGCCATAATGGGTGCCGGTCCATTAATGGTCATTGAAACGGAAGTCATCGGGTCTGCTAAATTAAATCCTGAATAGAGCTTTTTAGCGTCATCAAGGCAGCTGATAGAGACGCCTGCATTTCCTATTTTTCCATAAATATCAGGACGCACATCAGGGTCTTCGCCGTATAGTGTAACAGAATCAAAGGCAGTTGAGAGGCGTTTGGCAGGTAATCCCATTGAAACATAATGAAATCGCTTATTTGTTCTTTCAGGTCCTCCTTCGCCGGCGAACATACGGGTTGGGTCCTCGCCTTCGCGCTTGAACGGGAATACTCCTGCTGTATAAGGAAATTCTCCGGGAACATTTTCCTGTAAATTCCATTTTAAAATGTCGCCCCAGCCCTTATATTTCGGTAAGAGAATTTTCGGTATCTGTAAATGTGATAATGATTCGGTGTGAGTTTTAATTTTAATTTCCTTATCCCTTACTTTAAATGTATAATATTCTTTTTTGTAAGAATTAATTTTTTCTTCCCAGTTTTTTAATATTTTTTTATTGTGTCCGTCTAAATTTAGCTCAGCTTCATTATAAGCATCTTGTAGTTGTTTAGCTAAATCATTATTATTAATAGATTCAATGGTTTGTTTAATGCTATATAATTTTTGTGCAACATTTGCCTGTTCATCTGACCATTTGTTATAATTTCTGATTGTATCGGAAATTTCCGAAAGATACCTGGTTCTGTTTGGAGGGATAATATATATTTTTTCGGGTGTTTGCTCTGTTATTTTTCCTGATGGAGTTTTAAAATCAACTTTTGTTTTATCTTTTATTTTATCTATTAAGGCACTGTATAATTGATTAACTCCGGTATCATTATATTGAGAAGCAATAGTTCCATAAACAGGCATATCATCAAAGTCTGCCTCCCAGAGTTGATGGTTACGGGCGTATTGTTTTTTTACATCACGTAAAGCATCAGGGGCGCCCCGTTTATCAAATTTATTTAAAGCGATAAGATCGGCAAAATCAAGCATATCAATTTTTTCAAGCTGAGTTGCAGCGCCGTAGTCGGGTGTCATTACATACATTGATAAATCGCAATGGTCAACAATCTCGGTATCGGACTGTCCGATGCCTGATGTTTCCAGAATAATTAAGTCATAGCCGGCTGCTTTAACAATGCTTACCGCATCTTTTACATATTTTGACATAGTAAGATTACTCTGTCGCGTAGCAAGAGAACGCATATAAACCCGTGGGTTATTAATAGAGTTCATTCTAATCCTATCGCCAAGCAAAGCGCCGCCAGTCTTACGTTTTGAAGGGTCAGCAGAAATTATTGCAATGGTTTTATTGTGCGTATAGTTAAGGAATCTTCTTACGATTTCATCAATCAAAGAAGATTTGCCGGAACCTCCTGTGCCTGTAATGCCTATAACAGGGGAGTTTTTGCTTTTTGCTTTTTCTCTTATTTTATTGATATGATTTTTTACTTGCTCAGGATAATTTTCAGCAGCAGAAATAAGTCTTGCAATTAATGTTACATCGTGCGGTTCAATTTTATCGGGGAGCCCATCTAAATCTTTACCGAGCGGGAAATCAGCCCTTTTGAGTGTATCGTTAATCATTCCCTGCAGTCCCATTTTTCTTCCATCATCGGGCGAGTAAATGCGGGCAATTCCGTATTCGTGCAATTCTTTAATTTCTTCGGGAAGAATTACGCCGCCGCCTCCGCCTGTAATTTTGATATGCTCACATCCTTTTTGCTTTAATAAATCATACATATATTTAAAAAACTCAATGTGCCCACCCTGGTATGAAGTAATTGCAATGCACTGGACATCTTCCTGAACAGCACAATCAACAATTTCCTGTACCGAACGATTATGACCTAAATGTATGACTTCAGCACCGGTTGCCTGGATTATTCGCCTCATTACATTGATAGAGGCATCGTGCCCATCAAATAACGATGTAGCAGTTACTACCCTGATATGATTTTTTGGTTTGTATATTTCTGTTGTTTGCATAATCACCCTTTTTTATTATTTACAAAAGTAATAAAATTTTTAATAAATAGACACGAATTTAGACACGAATTTATTCACAAAATGATATATTTTTAAGGTGTTCATGAATCCCGATACATCGGGCTTACACGAATTTACACGAATTTAATTATGGAAGAAAAAATAACACACACGAATTAACACTAATGGTTGCTGGGGTTGGTGAAGTAGTGAGTAGTGATTTAAGATTGTTTTTTGGAATTTAATTAAAAATATTTAGGTTTTTCAAAGCATCCTAACAATATAGCAATATAACAATATAACAATATCTTTTGTTAAATTCAGTGTCTATTATTTAACTTGCTAATTTTAGGTTTTAATAAATATTTTTTATCTTTTTATTATTTTTCCTGTTTTCAAAATATTCGTTTCACTTTTCACTCTGTAGAGATATAATCCAGCTGGCAGATTGTCAGTATTAATATTAATTTTTCCTGTTATTAAATTTTCTAATCTAAACAAGGGGTTGCAACCCCTTGTTCTGCCTAATATGTCAAATAGCTGAAATGTAAATTTCATTGAATAATTTTCTATACATTTTATTTCCAGAGTTATTGTTTTACTGAAAGGATTGGGATAGACTAATATTTGATAAATATTTTCAAAAGGTTGATTAATATCTGTTGCAGTATTACATTCGGCATACCCAATTCCGGCATCTTCCGGATTAATAATTGGCGGCTCGGTATTACCTGCAAACCACATTTTTCTAATTCCGTTATCATTAATAACGGTTGGTGCGCGAATTTCCATAGCTGTCCAGGTAAAATCTGTTCGTTTAAAAATTGCTGTAGAATCTTCCGTCCAATTATAGCCGTCTGAAGAAATTGCGTGATGAATTGCTACCTGCCGGTATTCATCCTGTAAACTAATATATTGATAAACATCATAATAAAGATGGAATATTGAGTCTTCTATATATACATAAGGTGTTGAGTAGCCCTCATAATAAAGACTGTCGGGATACATAAGTCCTTGAGTTAGAACTTGTGCAGGTGCCCCGAAATTTGTGCCGTCAGTTGAAGTAACCAGTCCTATGCTTCTGAGTGCTTTTATTGAGCTTGAAGCAGGATAAGTGGAACAAAGCGAATCCCTGCAGCCGACTGCTGTAAAGAATAAATAAAAAATGCTGTCTTTTACCACAATTGCCGGTTCTGCTACCTGGGCGCCATTCCAATCCGTAATTGTTCCTGTTGGGCTTATTACAGGATTATTTGCATCTTTTGTCCAACCATTGTCAATATTTACAGAAGTTGCATGGCTGATAGTAAAAATGTCATCAGGGTCAGAACGGGAAGTATAATACATGTGATATAATCCATTGTTCTTAATTACAGAAGGAGTTTCAACTTTATAGCCATCATAAGTTCCTGCACCATTGCCGGTAAAAAGAGCCGTAGTGTTGATGTTCCAGGATAATCCGTCATTTGAACCTGCATAATATGGAAGAGTTGAGTTTAAAGCACCAAAGGGTAAAGTTATATCTCCACCCGATAACCACATATTATATGTGCTGTCTTCTTTTAATACTGACGGGTCGTTCCAAAAAGTGTTAGGGATAGATTGTTCATAAACAATTACAGGATTAAGGGTTTCTGCAACCCAGGTGCATTGGGCATAAGAATTAAGAGTTAATGCAAAGAAGAAGTACAATTCAATTAGTCTTTTCATAATTACAAAGTTAAAATAATTTTTCCGATTTTCTATTCTACAGTGATGACATCGCTTGGAGCGATGTCATCACTTACATAGTCGCAATCCTCTTTAAGTTGAATCATTTATTCCTACAATCATTGCTTTAAGCATAACTCATTTCTCTAACAATAGCCATTTCCATACGGGAATTATATATATTTTGAATTTCATCAAACACAATATAATCAAAACTTTTATATAATTCATAGAAACATTCTATCACCAGATTTAAATCTTTTGCAAATATTATACAATATTTGCGTTAGTATTGCAAATATATATTTTTTGTTCTGACAAAAATAACATAATTTTTCTAATTTTCTAATACGATTTTCTTTTTATTTAGAAATCTTTGGTAGTTATTTCGTAGCAATCCTCTTTTACTACATGCGTGCCACGGTTTAAAACCGTGACACGTATTGTCGCCTTAAAAGTAGTCAATCATTCTTACCATTTCTTAAAAAGGTTGGAAAATTATTTTAATACAGTAGTTTATTTTATTATATTTTTCTACTATTTAACTAAACACTGACAGGTCTTTCAGGCACTGTCAGGTTTATTAGCAATCTTCTTTAATAACTTTAATTTTTTTCATACCTTACTTCAATAATATAATAATTCTTTATCTTTGCCCTAAATTCGCATTAAAATATTTTGTCAGGTGGAAATCTACCTGTCGGCAGACATGCACCTGACAGCACAGAAAAGTTTAAAAAAATATGTTCTTCATTTTATCAAAAGTGCTGCTGTTTCTTATTTCTCCGATTGTATGGATAATCGGTCTTTTGATTTATTCGTTGTTTACCAAAAAAACAAAGTGGAAAAAACGCGCTTTCATAATATCGTTAGCTATGCTTTTGTTTTTTTCTAATTCGTTTATTTTAGATGAATTTATGCGTATGTGGGAGATTAAGGCAAGCAGATATGAAATTTTGAATAAAACTTATGATTACGGTATTATCCTTGGCGGAATGATTACTTATGATGGAGATTATGAACGTTTAGGCTTTCAACGAAGTGTTGACCGGCTCTTGCAGGCGGTTGAACTATATAAGCTAAAGAAAATCAAAAAAATATTTATATGTGGTGGTTCGGGCAGTATAGTTAATTATGAATTTAAAGAAGGTGAAATACTGAAGAATTACCTTGTAACAATAGGGATACCGGAAGAAGACATTTTGATGGAGTCAGAATCAAGGAACACAAGGGAAAATGCAATTTACGCTGCAGAGGTTTTGCAAAATCAGGAGGAGGATGCCAGTTACCTTTTAATCACTTCTGCATATCACATGAGGCGGTCAATCGGCTGCTTCAATAAGGTTGGCATTTATGCAGACCCTTATGCTACCGACCGCTACTCTGGACCGAGAAAATATATTATTGACCATTTATTTGTACCTGATGTTGAAGCGATAGTAACCTGGAGCTTGTTAATTCACGAAGTTGTAGGGTATGTTGTTTATTATGTTGTGGGGTATTTGGAATTTTAGATTGTTTATAAATATTCACAAAGTTAATCATTTTTTCGTTATACTTTAATTTTTGTTCTTTGTACTTTGTTTTTTGTACTTTGTTTTCAGTGCTTTGTTTTTAGTACTTGGGAAAATGTATATTACAAATCAATTGGAAGAACAAAAACGATATTAAATTAATTAAGATTAAAAAAAAAACAAAACACAAAGAACCAAGCACAAAGCACATTAAAAATCCGATACAATAAATTATCCGCTTCAGGCGGATAATCAACTGTTTAAACTATGTGAATGGTTACATTTTTTCTAATGAAAATAAGATTTATTTATCCTCGTTTTGAAAAATTTGTAGATTCCGGAAAAGAATTGGCTTTTCTATCCACGAACAAAAATATTGGAAACTTCCAGATGCCTCCTGCTCTTGGTATTCCTATTTTGGCAGCTTTAACACCTTCGGAATATGAATATGGAGTATTTGATGAAAATATTGAAGAAATAGATTATAACGATGATTCCGCTCTTATTGCAATAAGCTTTTTTACACCCCAGGCTAATTTTGCTTACCGGATAGCAAGCCGGTTTAAAGAAAAAGGGAAAACTGTAATTGCCGGTGGTATGCATCCTACGCTGATGAAAAATGAAGCGGCAAAATACTTTGATGCTGTTTGCATTGGCGAAGTAGAAAATGTATGGCTTGATATTCTTAACGACTTTCAAAATCAAGAGCTAAAACAATTTTATTATGGCAGTTATCCGGATTTGAGCAAAATGCCGGTTCCTGAAAGAGATATTTTCAAAGACAAAGAAGGTTATGACTGGCAGGCAAATCTTGTGCAGATTATGAGAGGTTGTGCATATAATTGTGAGAACTGTATTATTCCAATACAATGCGGTGAAAAATTCCGTTTCAGACCAATTCAAAATATCATTAATGACATAGAATCAATTAAATGCAGAGAATTACATTTCACTGACGATACCATTGTTCTTCCTAACAAAAAATGCTATGAGTTTACTCATAAATTGATGAAAGCTACATCAAAGCTTGAACCAAAGCCACGAATATTCATTTCAGGGTCATTTAATATGCATACAAATCCTGAGTATTTAAAAATGCTGGTTGATGGAGGAGTAGTTTGTGTATATATTGTATGCGGATGTGACCCTTTTTCTATTAAAGCATTCCAACGAAATGAAAAACGTTTTTTTGAATGGGGAATAGAAATTGTAAAAAATTTACAAGATGCAGGACTTAACGTATTTATTTCTTATGGACTGGGATTTGATTTTCAGGATAAATATGTATTTGATGCAAGCTTGGAATTTTCCCGCAAAGCAAATATTGATACTGCCGAATTTTATATATCCACACCCTTTCCTCAAACACCTTTGTGGCATCGTTTCAGAAAAGAGAACAGGATTCTACATTATAACTGGACCAAATATAATACAGCAAATGTTGTATTTAAGCCAAAAAATTTTACCGAACAGGAACTGATTGACGGATATATTTACTGCTGGAAAGAATTTTATAAAGAACATAAGCTTGACAGAGCCTTGAATATTTTTACTAAAAATTTCTAATTAGTGCCTGTCCATAATGTCAGCATAATATTTAAAAGTCCCAAATTCCAAGTCCCAAATCTCAAATTCAAAGAAAAAAAAGAAAAAACACAACAAACTACAAATGAGCAATAGACAATGAATAAGGGCATTTTTTTTTGGGACTTGGGGCTTGAGATTTGGGGCTTGGGTCTTTCATTTTTGAAAATCTTTGACTTTAAAGACAGACTCTAATTAGTCTGTTCATAAACTATTAATAAACGCGTCATTGCGAGAAGCGGAGCGGTTGCGAGGCGTAGCCGAAGCAAACTCGGAGCGAGATTCTTCACTTCGTTCAGAACAGGCTCCGCAATCTCATTATCAGCAAGATATGCGATTGAGATTGC
>SDBV01005312.1_pt1 | contig 18231 bp, 16 predicted proteins | sample 2277081 | NCBI WGS metagenome assembly SDBV01 (sample SAMN10402039, study PRJNA504765) | marine sediment metagenome | isolation source: marine sediment core GS10_PC15, 223 cmbsf | place: Arctic Ocean: Southern Knipovich Ridge | collected 2010 | reverse complement strand
AACCTGTAAAATGTCATTCTGAACGGAGTGAAGAATCTTTTTATTTCATTGGTTATCAACATTATAAGATTTTTCGTTTCACTCAAAATGACAGCTAAAAGTTAGTTTTGCAAAGGACTCTAGCAATTCAACAATTTAAAAATATATGGAAAAACAATTATTAAAAATTACCGTTAATAATGAATACCACGAACTATACGTAAAGCCCAAAAAGCTATTGGTTGAGGTTTTAAGGAATGAGCTGGAGCTTACTGGCACAAAACGTGGCTGTAATACCGGGGCATGTTGTGCATGTACAGTTATTTTAGATGGTGTTGCCGTTAAGTCCTGTTCAGTGCTGGCAATGCAGGCAGACGAAAGTGAGGTATTAACTGTTGAGAGTCTGGCTGATAGCGGGGAACTGACCTCTCTTCAAAAGTCATTCCTTGATCATGGTGCATTTCAATGCGGATTCTGCACTTCAGGAATGCTGATGTCGGCAACAGCACTGTTAAATGATAATCCAAAACCAACAGTAGAACAAATAAAAGAAGCTCTGCATGGTAACATTTGCCGCTGTACAGGATATAACAGTATTATCAGGGCAATTAAAGCAGTAGCTGATGGTAAATACATTGCAGTTAAAAATTAGTGTATTGTAACTGTTACTGGGTGCTGGGTGCTGGGTGCTGAGCTGTAATCCAGAACCCAGAACCAAGAACCCAGAACCAAGAACCAAGAACCCAGAACCAAAAAAGATAAATTTTAATTAGTATGAATAAATATAAAGTAATAAACACCCCTGTTCACAATATTGATGGAATTGCAAAAATCACAGGGAGGGCAGAATATACCTTTGACGTAAAGTTACCAGGTATGCTTTATGGTAAGATTTTAAGAAGCACTTATCCACATGCAAAAATTCTCAATATTGATACAAGCAAGGCAGAAGCTTTGCTCGGTGTAAAAGGAATCGTTACCGGTAAAGATACTCTTGGGATAAAACAGGGAATCTGGAGGCGTTTTAAAGAGCTTTGCGATGAGGAGATACTTGCAAGAGAAATAGTCCGCTATATAGGAGAACCGGTGGCAGCCGTAGCTGCGGTTGACGAAGATACTGCTGAAGAAGCACTGGATTTAATAGAGGTTGACTATAAACCTTTGCCAGCAGTATATGAGCCCCTTGAAGCAATAAAGGAAGAAGCACCGCAACTCCATGAACATGCCGAAAGGAATATTAACGTAACACGTCATATAGAATGGGGTGATGTTGATGAAGCATTTAAGAAAGCAGATTATATCCGTGAGGATTGGTTCAGATGCTCATCACAGGCTCATATGTGTATGGAAACACATTGTGCTGTGGCAAGCTTTACTCCTGATAAAAAATTAACTGTATATACATCCACCCAAAGCCACTACTACATCCAGGTCTTATTAGCCTGGACTTTAGGATTAAAAGAAAATGATATCAGAGTGATTTCACGGTACACAGGCGGAGGATTTGGAAGTAAGTTTGAACTTGATTCAGCTCAATTCTGCAGTTCGCTTTTATCCATGAAACTGTATAAACCAGTTAAAATCGTACTCACACGTGAGGAAGAGTTCATGGCAACAAAGCGAAGGACCTCTATGTTCTATTACCTGAGGACAGGTGTAAAAAAGGATGGTTCATTTGTAGCAAAAGAAGCAAGAGTATTTACTGAAGGAGGCGCTTACACATCTATGGGTGCAACCGCCCTTTATCTTACAGGATTTTTCCAGGCATTTCCTTATGTTTGGCCAAGTTATAGATATGATGGATACAGGGTATATACCAACACTGCACCTTCTTCAGCAATGCGTGGTTTCGGTGCACCACAGGCAACTTTTTGTGCTGAAACTCAAATTGACTTAATTGCAAAAGAATTAGGAATTGACCGTATAGATATCAGGCGTAAAAATGCAATGTACCCTGGCTATGAAGTTCCCGGACAGGCAACAATTCAGAGCTGCGGCATTACTGAATGTCTTGATAAGATTGAAGAATGGATTAAATCAAAAGGAAAACTTCCTGAAAATCATGGTATAGGCATTGCTGCTTATGGTTTCATGTCAGGTGGAATATTTAACTGGTTTGATACACCTTATGCCTTTTCTTCAGCAATAATAAGGATAAATATTGATGGAAAAGTTGACCTTTATATTGGTTCTCAGGATATGGGACAGGGTTCTAATACCACTATGGCTATGATTTGTGCAGAGGAGCTGGGAGTTAAAGTTGAAGATATTCGTATTCACATGGGTGATACTGATAATTGCCCGGTTGACATAGGAGCCTGGGGAAGCCGTGAAACTCTTATGCAGGGTAATGCTGTTAAGAGGGCTGCTACCGATGCAAAACGACAAATCATTGAATTTGCTGCAGCGAAGTTATCTCCCAATATCGTTTATGACTTAGATATTAAGGATCAGTGGATACATCTCGTAGCCCGTCCTGAAAGAGGACTTTCATATTTTGATGTTGTTAAGGAAGCTATTCGAGCCAGGGAAGGTCAGACCATTATTGGCAGAGGACATTATACTCCTCACCGTAAAGGTATGATATCACCGGCATACAGTTTTGGAGTACAGGCTGTCGAAGCAAATGTTGATCCTGATACAGGTAAAATTACACTTAAGAATTGTGTTACTGCACATGACTGTGGTCAGGTGATAAATCCGATAGGTGTTGAAGGACAACTTGAAGGAGCTATGGCAATGGCTGCAGGATATGGATTTACAGAAGACCTGCCCATGGAGGATGGAAAGATAATGAATCCGAATTTAGTTGATTATAAAGTCCTAAGGTTTACTGAGATGCCGGAAACAGAAATTATTGAAGTTGAGACTTATGAACCTGAAGGACCATTTGGAGCCAAGGAAGCAGGTGAAGGTCTTACAAATCCAACAGCAGGAGCTCTCAGCAATGCTATATACGACGCAACAGGACTGAGTATTAAAGAGCTTCCTTTTACACCGGAAAAGATTCTTGAAGCGCTAAGGGAGAAAGAAAACAGGAATAAGAAAAAATAAAATAACTAAATTTTTTCCAAGACTTTGCTTTTAAAAAAGCCTTTCGGGGAAAGAAAAAAATTAATTGACCTAATTTCTAATTGACCTAATTGACCTAAAAAATGTCTAATGTCTAATACCCAATGCTCGTTGCCTGCCTGATAAATAAGGATGACTGAACAGGGGCTAATCGGATTTTTACATTAGAAATTGGGATTTGGGATTTGATTAGATCAATTAGAGTAATTAGAGCAATTAGAAATTCTATCTAGAATATAAACAGAGGAATCAATATATATAATTAGTCACAAAAAAGTAAAGGAGGATACAATTATGGGTTACAAATGTCCATCATGCGGCAAGATTTGGCCGGATACAATGAATCTGGCTCGGCATATATTTGGAACCGGAGACCAGGCTCATAAAGACTGGGTGAATTCAAAAGGGCTAAATTTTATTGAGCTCTTGCTTATTCAAACTATGGAACCCGGAAATAAGGGCTATAAGACTCTGGCAGATCTGCTGGAGAAAGAAGCTGAGAAAGTGGATTAATACTGGGAGCTGGGAGCTGGGTACTGGGTGCTGGGTGCTTGGTACTGAGCGCTGTAATCCAGAGCCCAGAGCCAAGAACCAAGAATCAAGTACCCAGAAACAAAAAAGATAAATTTCAATTATTGATTAGAATTAATAGCTATAAAGTAAAAAACGGAGCAATTATGTTATTAGAAGGTAAGTTTACATTAAAGGCACCCATTGAAAAGTTATGGGACTCAATTTTAGAACCGGAAACATTACGCGCGTGTGTTCCTGGTGCAGAAAAGGTTGAACGTATTGATGAGAAAACATTTGATTGGGTAGTTAAACAAAAGGTCGGACCAATTGGTGTTCGGTTCAAGTTTAAAACAATCTTTACAAAATTAAACCCACCTACTTATATGGAAATGGAAGGGGAGGGGGAAGATATTGGAAAGGCAGGTCGTTTTACACAAAAAACTACCATAGATTTAAAGGAAACAGGAGGCGGTGAAGTGGAGCTTTCCTACAAGTGTAATGCCAACATAGTAGGTAAACTGGCAATGTTTGGAAACAGGATTATGCAGGCGAAAGCAAAAAAAATGCAAGCCGAGTTTTCAAAAAATCTTAAAGAAAAACTTGAAAGTGTTGCTTGATACCAAACTGCTGTTAAGTTAGTTAAAATAATGACAGTTAATTTTGCATAACTAATTCATTTTAAGTCGGCAGTCCACAGTCTTCAGTCTGCAATCCGTCAGCTGGCGGACTCACTATTTGCCGACTATCAGCTTTGTGTTTTTTTAAAAAGTTCGCATATTTGCGAAACCATTTTGTATCTTTTGTGTATAATATTTTGTTAATTAACGAAATATCCAAGCACTATGAATAAATATGCTAATGACATAATACCGGATCACTTAACACATCCTGGGGAAATATTAAAAGATGAGTTAGAAGCCAGAGAAATGTCTCAAAATAAATTAGCTAAAAAAGCAAAACTTACAAAATCACAGGTAAGCCAGATAATCAACGGTGAGAGAAACATAACTACTACTATTGCCGTTAAAATAGAGCACGCATTAGGAATTGAAGCTGAATTTTGGGTTAAAATGCAAAACAGGTATAACCGCTTAAAATCCCTAAAAGAATTACCAGAACTGCGGAAAGAAATTGTATTTGCATAACTCATTCATTTTAAGTCGGCAGTCCACAGTCCACAGTCATCAGTCTGCAATTATTTAATGTTTCCATATTCCATTCATATATATATACATTTACAGTTTCTTTTTTAATCCCGAGTACTCAGGACGAAGTTAAGTTCTTCCTATTAAACCAACCACGTTTTTGTATAAGCAGAGCCGATAGCACCTTTTTTAAATTGTTGTGTGGTCATAAAGCTGCTGGCTTGCTTTGACTGTATTGAAAGAGCTTCTGACGATGGCACACTGCATGAATTCTGTACACAATCAATGATAGCTTTTCTGGCGTATTCCATAACAGCATCACCTGTATCTTCCAATCGGGGTACTTCTCCCTGTACATTTTTAAGCTTATCTTCATTAAATTCGCGCTTTTTTAATCCATGTTTATTACCTGCAGCAATTTTCCATGCCATCTTTATTGAATCTTCCATAGTGCCGGCATAATCTATCAACCAACCTATTGTTTCTTTAGCTTTAACAGGTTTCCCTGTTAATAGTAACCTGAACAGGTTTTGATAGTTTTCAGGTTTAACTTTCCTGAACGGCCAGTGGCAGAACTCCATACCTGGTATAACAGGTAAGGTAACCTCAGGCATACCGAGTGAAGCATTCTCTTCTGAAACAAGATAATGACAGTGCATCATAAGCTCCAGGAATCCGCCCAGGCAGCGTTTCCCATTAATAAATCCTACTGAAGTATCAAAATCGTTATGCAGTCTTCGGGCAGTTTTTGACCATGAGCTGCAGAGTTCCGTACCTTTTGCCACATCTTCTATGCAAGGAAAGAAATCAGTAGTATCAGCACCTATCATCTGCGTTGAAAGATGGAAATCGCCTGTAACAATAACATTCTTAATACCCTCTGATTTTAGCCAGTCAATAGCCCTGTTCAATTCAGCGTTTACATGATGGTTATAGCTCTCACGGCTAATGGTAATGATACCAACATTATCGTCGTGTTCGGCATTGACATACAACTGCTGCCACCCGGGTTCATTCATTTTCTCAAACACAGCAGGATACCAGCAACTTTTACCTGCTTCAGGGTGTAATTTATGGTATGCTTTTACTATCTTTAATACCTGGTCAGAGCCTAAAGCTCTTATGTCTGCTAATATTCCGTGGCGAAACTGCGCACACAACTCACCAATAGCGTTGATATTAGAAAGATGCGCCCGTTTTTCATGAAGCAGAAGGCTTGTCATCTGCAATAATGCTCCTAAAATCCACGTGCGGAACTCCTCTTCCTCGCCATTTTCAAATTTCCAGTCAACCAGTGGACGAAAGTGATTTAATGGATACCAATTCTGACCGCTGTCTTTATACTCAACCAGTTCTGGCGTTGGGGTGAATAATTCGCCATAATGCTTGCTGAGGTCATTTAAGCATGACCATGTAAGGAAATTTGCTCCTTTGGCGCCAATTGCATCGTGTGCCCTGAAAGGATTCGGTCCGAGAAGTTTCCTGATGAATTTATCAATTTTCCAGAATGGCATATTAGAGGCACGGTGATATCTCAAGCCTGCCAACGTCAGACCGCAGAACAGAACATCAAGAACAAATGACCAGTTATCGCTAACCTGAATAGGTGTCAAACCTAAAGCCCATAAAAGATGTGTAATTGAAGAAGGTTTTGGTTCAACAATTTCCCATACTTTATTTATTTCATGAGGAAACGCCGGATGTGCAATTCCTACTCCAAGCTTCGAACCTGGAAAGCCAGAAGTTACCGAGCGAATTTCAATGCCAGGAAATGCTTTACGGAAAACCTCATAATGAGATTTCTTAATATCAAGAATTTCAGGAATGGCTTCAAGCAAAAATCGCGGATTAAACTTTTTGAGCTCTTCGGGCAGATGAGCACCATCATAATGCAGACGGATTATTTTCTTCATAATTGCGTTAGCACCTTCTTTTCCAAAGGCACGTTCTAATCCAGGGTATTGTTTACCTATTCCGTCAGGAACACCTGGAAAATCTAATGCTACGATTGGAATACCAAATGGCTGAAGCTTTGCACCAAGCTGCATAGATTTGCCAGCTCCGACAATACCATTAGCCCCGGAAATAACTACTGAGCCACGATTGTCAACATTACCAAAAACCTCATTAACAAGTTCACCGGTATTTACCGGTAATTTTCCTTTTTGAAAAATATTAATTACTGTCCCCAGACCCAATACCTGGAGAGTTGATTGTCTGATTGATTTTGTCATTGTTAATTATTTAAAGTTTATAAATTAAATGTATCACGCAAAGTCCGCAAAGATTATAAATTAAATGTCTCTCGCAAAGACGCAAAGAACACAAAGTTTATAAATTATTTACAATTCTTTTTATGCCATCTTTTATTAGATTTACACCTGAATCCGTGAATGTATTCGTCATTGCGAGGTACGAAGCAATCTCTCCGATTATAAAGGGATTGCTTCGGTCGCTGCGCTCCCTCGCAATGACGGTGTGTTTATAATTTCATTCACGGATTCAGGTTACATTAAAATTAACAAGAAAATATTAACTAATATTTTTGCTATTTCATTTTCTGTCATAATAAATTCCTTTGCGTTCTTTGCGTCTTTGCGAGATAAATTAAAGGCAAGCTTTAATTAGTTAATTTTAAAAATAGCTGCAATACCGACATCACCTGCGGCACAGCCGAACACCATCACATAACCCCCGCCAAGGTCAACTGCTTCTTCAAATGATTCTATCAATACTCTGGTTAAAGTTGGTCCCTGTGGATGCCCCCAAACCAATGGACAGCCGGTAGTATTCATTTTATGCCAGTCGTAATTTAGCACTTTAGCGAAAATAACATCGTTTATTGCAAATGGATTGTGGTTTTTTACAACAACCATATCATCCATTGTTAGCCCTGTTTGTTTCAAAAGCTTTTGAACTGCAAATGCTGGTGCTGCAGGCATAAAACCGGGTTTTGTTCTTACCTCTGCTTTGGCAATGAACTGAATATCAATTTCAGGCTTTTTACTAAGCTTACGTGCTTTTTCGCGGGTAGTTACCAGCAAAGTTGCCATCCCATCGGAAGCATGAGTTTGAGTTCCACCTGTTACGCAGGTGTCAAGCTCAGGCATTTCTCTTAAACCTTGTAAGGACAACTGACGCACACCTGTATCATCATCAATCCGACCTAAATGACGACCCTGAATATTTAATACTTCAATCGGGAAAAGAACACGGTCGAGGAAACCTGAATTTTTAGCTTTAAAATACTGCTGATAACGATAAAAAGTAAGCTCGTCCACTTCTCTTCTATCAAGTTTATATTTTCTGGCAGTTACGCCGGCACAATTTATCATTGCTTTTTCAGTTGCCGGGTCAAAACCAAAGTTGTCCCACACATCGCTGATAGCAAATGTTCGCTGATGGGCACGACGTTCAGGGAAAACCCCAACAGGCGAATCGCTTGTTCTATCAAAAGTCAATACCCCGACCACATCGTTAGAACCGATTTGCACTTCAGAAGCTGCTAAAACTACAGCTTGTAAGCCGGTTGCACATGCTTGTTCTATATGAAAACCTGCTATACGATTGCCCAGACAGTTCGCCACTACTGTGGCATTCCAGAACTTCCAGTGCCATGGGATAGTTGAACCGATAATGAGATATTCTATCTCGTTTTTGGAAACTTTTCTTTTACCCATTATTAAGTTCATTGCTTCTCCGGCAAACTGTCCTATATTTACTTCAGCAAGAGGAGACATCTGCCATGCGGGGAAAAAACTGCTTCCCCACGTGCCGTAAGGAATGAATGCTTTTGGAAATATTACATCTTTATTCTTCATTGTTATTTTATTATTATATTGCAAAGAAAAAAAAAGTTATTAATTTAAACAAAAATTATTATTATTATAAGTTTAATATCAATATCCTATTAGTGAATAAATTAGTGATTTGATTGTTAAATTGTTATATGGCTATATGGTTGGATGGTTTTTCTAAATAACGCTTTGTTGGCTGCAGTACGAAAAATTTAGTCTATTATTAATTTCCCATGACCCATTATTTTTTATATTTGACGTTGTTAAAAAACTAGCCGAATCTGGTAAAAATAGGTAAATATTTTCTTGAAAAATTGATAATGTAAAAATATTACAATAAGAAAACGTGTAATTCTATAAAAATTTAAGAAGTCTGAAGATGGATAAAAATGTAATAATACTATTTATTCCAGTTGGTTTTAAAAAGCTTCCATCTATCCCTTATGCATTATTATATCTGGAACGAATGATTCGGGATTTGAATTTAAAAATTATCATTATTGATGAAAAGCTCAACAATAATTATTTTCCTGTTATTGAACAATACAAGAATAATCTTTTACTAGCCGGTGTTAGTTCAATGATTGGACAGCAAGTAATAGACGGTATTCGTTTTTCAAAAAAAGTAAAAAATTGTTCTGATGCCAAAGTAGTTTGGGGAGGATGGTATCCGAGTGTAGCCCCTGAAGTTATTTTAAAAGAAGATTTTGTTGATTATATCATAGCAGGGCAGGGAGAGAAACCTTTCAGAGAACTCGTCATAGCTTTGATGAATAATAAAAACGAACACCACATAAAAGGATTGGGCTTTAAAGAAAATGGAGAGAGCAGAATTAATCCACCTGAGCAATTAGTAGATGACAACCAATTTCCAAATGTAGATTATAGTCTGATAGACCTTAATAGAATTGTAGAAGTACGTAAAAACGTACAACAAAGAGATCGTTCATTAAACTATATCGCTTCAATCGGTTGTCCCTATAATTGTAAGTTCTGTTGCCTGGCTCCGGTATGGGGTAGTAAATATTATCATAAAAATATCAATACCATCATAAATGATATTAAATATTTTAAAGAATACGCAGGTATTAGCAGACTCATTTTTTCAGACGATAGTTTTTTTACGAACCGTGAATTTGTTTTAAATCTATGTAATGAATTAATTAAGAATAAGATTAATATTATCTGGAATACTGCTGCTCATGTTCGTTCGTTTTTAAAAAATTATAGTGATGAAGATATCAGGTTAATATATAGGTCCGGTTGCAGAATGCTCAAGTTCGGCGTTGAATCAGGAGATCAGGAAGTACTTGATAGAATCAATAAAAGAATAAATGTGAATGAGGCATACCAAATTGCCAAGCTACTGAAGAAACACAGGATTAAACCAATATTTAATATAATGTTATGTTTTCCATGGAACCCCGACAGGGACTTTAAACTAAGTCTTGATATGCTTGGAAAGGCAAAGCTGATTAATCCATCCCTGGAAGCCTCTGTCAATTTTTTCGTTCCCCTGCCTAACACAGAGCTGTATAAAGAATCTTTAAAATATGGTTACAAGCCATTAACTTCAAATCAGCAAATTATTGATTTAATTAGAGGCATATATAAATATAAAGCACCCTGGTGGGAAAAAAACTACAGAAAAGAATTATATCTGTTTATACAGTTTTATTTTATATTTGCCAATCCCCGGTATTACAAATTTGTACCATTGAAATTCAGACCTTTTGCTTTAATAACCGGGCTCATTTTCTATCCTTTAATATACCTCAGATTAAAGTATAAATTCAGAAAATTTCCTCTTGAAGCGTGGTTATTTTCTGTAATAAAAAGACTAATTATCTATATTATCTCTGGTAAAAATAAAGAAACCGAAAGCATAGTAAAATATCATTCGCTTCCGGAATACTGGTACAGATACAGCTTTTAAACCTTTTTATAAATCTAATAATGCAAATAACACCTGATAAAGATAAAGTAAAATCCTTACCTTTTTTCTTTATAATAGGACGTCCCCGTTCGGGAACAACTTTATTAAGGACTTTATTTGATGCTCATCCTGAGGTAATAATTCCTTTAGAAAGCCCTTTAATAATAGACCTTTATAATAAATACGGAAAGGTAAAAATATGGGATAAAAAAAAACTCTTATCATTTTACCAGGATGTACAAAACCAACGAAAATTTGAGAGCTGGACGATTGATAAAGACAGATTAAAAGACGATATATTTGCTTGTGAAGGAGAAACTTCTTTTCAATTGCTGTGCAAAATAGTATATTACAATTATATATCGTTTTTTGACAAAAAAGATATTAAATTATTAGGCGATAAAAACCCTGTTTATTCTCTTTATTCATTTTACACAAAAAGGTTAATAAAAATATTCCCGGAAGCTAAATTTATTCATATTACAAGAGACTACAGAGATAATATTCTTTCTATCCAGAAGGTTGATTTTGAAGCTCCAATTCTACCTTTACTTGCATATAGGTGGAAATATTCTACTAAACAAATTAAAAAAGTGAAAGACAAACATCCGGAATCATTTTATACAATTAAATATGAAGATATGGTTAAAAACCCAGGTCGTCATATTGAAAAATTATGTAACTTTTTAGGAATTGAATATACATCTTCTGTGCTTGAGTTTCGTAGAAAAAAAGATGAGATTTTAAAAGTATATTCAAAAGAACAGGTAGAAGAATATCATAAAAATTTGTTTAGCCCTATTAATACTACTAAAATTAATTTATGGAAAAAGCAAATGTCTGAAAGAGATATTAAAATCGCCGATATGGTAGTAGGAAAATATGCTGAATTATCAGGGTATTCAAGAAAATATAAAAAATTAAATATACTGATTTATTTACTTATTTTACCTGCAATTATTTATGGACGATTATGGTATCTGCTAATAAAATTTTTTATTGACAAACTTCCTTATAAGACAAGGTTGCGGATAATTAAAAAAGAACCGGTATTAGCAAAATTATATCGGAAGTTATTTAAATATAAATAATTTAGTCATTGTTAAATCTCAAAAAAAGTTAGTGGTATGAGATATAAGGAAATAAGGTATATGGAAATAAAGGCTGAGTGTGTACCCCCTATACCCTTATACCTGAATAGTAACTATTAATAATAAAAAACCTTCTCTTTATTAACCATTTTATGCTTAATTGGTAATTTTGATGAGTGAATTATTTTTTCTATTTTTTGACCTATTCCATTAATATAATCAATTTCTTCCAGTATAAGATATGCAGTAGGGTCATTACCTGAAATTTTTAATGCTGTTTTTCTTAATTTATCAGCTTTTTGCTCAAAACTTTGTTTAGTTAGAACATATAGCTGATTGTCAATATTTTCCTGATTATCGCATAGGACATAACCCAGATTAATATTATATTCAATAGCTTTATGATTTGTTTTTAAAATTTTAATGAATGATTTTTTCCACTGAAGAATATAAAATGCCATTTCAATTAAGCATAAAGAAGTTAGAACAGGGATAAAAGTATTATAATATTTTGTTTCCCAGAGAAATAAACCTGATTCAGAAGTTTTTTCTTCCCAGTTCATATTTTTATCGTTTATCAAGCCGATTATTTCATTTTTATATTCAATTAAATAATAAAAGTTATTGAAATTATTGATTGATTTGAACCATTTCTGTTGCATTTGAAGAGTTATATATTCCCTGTACTCCATATATTGATTGATTAATGGGGAATTTCTCCATTCGCGTACCATTTCAATATCATTCTCAGTTAATCTTTTAAGTGTAATGCCGTATTTTATAAGTTTCATATTGATACAATTAAAGTATAAAGTATGTTTCAGGTCTCAAGTTTCAGGTTGTGTTCACGTGTTCGTGTGTTCAAGTTTTATATCATTTTTGTCATTAATAATTTTTCCTAAATTTAATAAGAAATATTTGTTTTTAAATCATTATTTTTGCAAAAAAATTAAAAAATGAATAAGAAAATAAAAGTTGGCATTTTAAAGGAAACTAAAATTCCACCTGACAGAAGGGTCGCTATTGCCCCTGAACAAGGAGTAAAATTATTAAAAAAATTTCCTTCGGTTGAATTATTTATTCAACATAGTGAAAATAGATGTTATTCAGACAAAGAATACAGCAATTTAGGTCTTACTGTTAAAGAAAATTTAAGCGATTGTGATATTCTAATTTGTATTAAAGAAGTGAATATTTCTACTTTTATTCCAGATAAAACATATCTTTTCTTTTCTCATACTACAAAAGAACAACCTCATAACAGAAAATTATTACAGGAAATTGTTCGTAGGAAAATTTCTTTAATTGATTATGAACATTTAACAGACAAAGACAATATTCGTTTAATATCGTTCAGTCGCTGGGCAGGTCTTATTGGTGCTTATAATGGATTGATTGCTTATGGAAAAAAAAAACGTGCTTATGAGTTATTGCCTGCTCATCAATGTAGTGGTATGGAAGAAATGTTTACAGAATTAAAAAAAGTTAAGCTGGATAATATTAAAATATTGATTTCAGGCGGAGGTAGAGTAGCTTATGGTGCAATGGAAACATTAGCTCCATTAAAATTGAAAAAAGTAAAACCTGCAGAATTTTTAACTGAAACTTTTAACGAACCTGTCTATTGCCAGATTGACCCCTGGGATTATGTTAAAAGAAAACAGGGTGAATGGATTGACCTTGAACATTTCTTTAAGCATCCTGATGAATATGAATCTACGTTCTTACCATATACTAAGGTAACTGATTTTTTTATTGCCTGTCATTACTGGAATCCAAAATCGCCGGTATTCATAACAAAACAGGATATGAAGGCAAATGATTTCAAAATGTATGTTATTGCTGATGTAAGTTGTGATGTAAATGGTCCTATTCCTTCAACAATACGTGCTTCTTCTATTGCTGAACCTTTTTACGGATATAATCCAGTTGCAGAAAAAGAAGCAGAACCTTTCAATAATGAAAATATTTCTGTAATGGCAGTTGATAATCTGCCCGGTGAATTACCACGGGATTCATCTGTTGATTTTGGTAAACTGCTGATTGAAAAAATATTTCCGTCATTATTTGGTAATGATAATAAAGGTATAATTGAACGTGCAACAATTGTTAAACAGGGTAAACTGACTGAAAAATATGCTTATCTTGTGGATTATGTTGCAGAAAAATAATAATAAAATATCATGTTTAAATTAATAATTTTTTTACTCATTATATTCTTTTTTAATTCTGGTTTTACCCAGGAAAAATACTGGGTATTCTTCAACAACAAAAAAGGAGTAACATTTGAACCTTACGCATATTTTGACTCTAAAGCCATTGAACGTAGAGTAAAAGCAAATATTCCTTTAATAGATTCTACTGATTTTCCATTAAATGAAAATTACATTAATTCGGTAAAAGAGATTGTTGAAGATGTTACTTCGCAGAGCAGATGGTTTAATGCAATAGCCGTTTGGGCATTTCCCGAACAAATTAAAGAAGTTGCAGAATTAAGCTTTGTAAAAGATGTTAAGCCGATATATTTACAAACTTATGTATGTTCATATAATTACAAGACAGAATTATCAGAAAAAGAAAAAAAACTTTTAAAGAATCAAACCCGGCGAATGGGCGGAGATTTATTTGAAGAAAACGGGATTGATGGTAAAGGAATTCGTATAGCTATTTTTGATAATGGTTTTTATACAATTGATAAAAGCCCTGTATTTGAGCATATTAGAAAAGAGGGTCGTATCATTAAAACTTATGATTTTATAATGAAAAGAGAGTTTGATTACGGTTTTAGTTTGATACCATCACATGGCACAATGGTTTTCTCGTGTATTGCAGGAATGATTGATGGACAAAAGATGGGGCTTGCAACAGGAGCAGAATTTCTTCTGGCACAGACCGAAATAATGCGTGAACCTTTTTCGGAAGAAGAAAACTGGTTGGCAGCTGTGGAATGGGCTGATAAAAATGGTGCTGATATCATTAATAGCTCATTGGGATATACCTATCATCGTTATTTTACCGGGGATATGGATGGAAAAACCAGTCTTGTTGCACGTGCTGCAAATATGGCTGCAAGGAAAGGAATTTTAGTAGTAAATGCTATGGGAAACGATGGTGCAAATAAATGGAAATACTTAAGTACACCAGCCGATGCCGATAGTGTTTTATCTGTCGGCGGCATTGACCCCGATACTGATCTTCCTGTTTCATTCACTTCTTTTGGCCCTACTGCTGATAAACGAATGAAACCCAATGTCTCTGCTTATGGAGAAGCTGTTGTTGCCGGAAAAAATAGTCTGATTACTGCTCAGGGAACTTCTTTTTCAAGTCCTTTAATTGCAGGATTCGCTGCTTGCGCCTTGCAAACCAATCGCAGCCTAAGTAATATGGAACTGTTTAAAGAAATTGAAAAATCAGGCGATTTATACCCTTATTATGATTATCTAAACGGATTTGGCGTGCCGCAGGCAAGCTATTTTATAAATAAAATGGAAAATTCCACCGCAGGTACTCAAAGTCAGGAAAAAAATGAAATTACTTGCCCACCCTCCGGGTACGCGGGGTTTGGCAGGCGGGAGAAAACTTTTGAGCTAAATGTTTTAAATGACACTTTATATGTTGTCGTAAACGATAATTTTATAATTACTGATTCTACCCCTGTAGCCCGGCTTTTATTTAAAAATCTTTTCAAGCATAAATATTTATACTATCATATTGAAAATAAACATGGCGTATTAGATAAATATACTATTATTAATGTTTTTCAAAAAAACGCCTTACAAATACCTATTAAAGAATTTAAAAACAATGAGATTATTAGGGTTCATTATAAAGGATTTACTGATACTTATAGATTTAAAAATTGATAATGTTGGATGCTGGGTACTGGGTACTGGTTGCTAGGTACTGGAAGATAAAATTAAAATTAAAAGTAATTGCTTGATATTGGATGTTTGAAATTTGTCGCCTGAAGCGACTTTGGCGGGAAATTTGAAATTGGGAAAAAAGCTAAGGGTATAGAGCATGAGGCATAGAGTTTAGTGCTTATAATTTAGAATTTATCCATTAGTGGTAATTTAACTTTAATAAATGAAAAAAATATTAATCTCATTAGTTCTATTTTTGAGTGTTTTTCAACTAACTGCTCAAGTATTAGATTCAAACTCATATTTTGGGATAAATATTGTACCTATAAGTGGTTCAACAATTGAGCTGTACTATGAAAAAAATCTTAAAACGTTTCTTATTCTCTCCCTTTCGTTGGGATATACAATCAACAGTAAAATAAGTAGTGTTTTAAAAGTAGGAGAAGGAAATTTTATCAAAAAAACGGGTTTATTTCTAAAGATTGAACCAAAATTGATTATAAGAAGAAATATTCAAAAACCTGGTCTATTCCTTGGAATGAATATTAATAATTCAATTATAGATGAAGAAACAGATCTTATTAAGAACAATAGTTACATTTTAGGAATTTGTGGAATTTTCGGTGTTAATTCTGGACAAATATTAAAAAGATTATCAATGGATTTAGGTTTTCAATATGGATATAAAGTAATCGGCAAATTAATCGGAAGTTATCATAGCTATATTCCAGGAATGGGAGTCGGACATCTTGGAAAGGCAAGAATACAGGGAATTTTAATAATCAAATATAAAATAAAAAGTTAAAAATATCACCCCCCTTACTTTTGAGCCGATGTTGTGCGTATATGCTTTTCTTTAATTTACTCTGGACGATGTTTTTCCCAGTATTCTCTTGGTGTCACAATTTTTGTTCTCTTATATTTCTTCATTGTAAAGTCATTCGTATTTCCCGTGATTATGTAATTTGCATTACTTACGCTAGCAAGTTCTAAAAGTTTATTATCGTCTTTATCACTTATGATATCAACTTTTGTTTCGGGGTAAAATTTTTGTGCTATTGCTTCAATATCAGTAAGTAATGTTTCTGCTTTATTTATAAAATCAGGGTATTTTGAAAACTTATTTCGGTTTATAACTTCATAATACTCAGCGATAAGTTCGTTCGAAACACATATTAAAACTTTATTTTCAATAACAAACTCGTTGATTATTAGGTAAGGATAACCATGTTGAATTAGTGAAGAAATCAAAATATTGGTATCAACAACGATTCTTTGCATTTTTTCTTACTGCTTTTACTTCTTTATTAATATCTTCAATTGTCATTTTTGAGAGTCCATATTTTTTAGCAAGTTCCAAACATTTATTTAATGTTTGTCGTGTCAGTTCTTTGCTGATAATGTCTACAAAATCCGAAAAGGGCAGATTGTCGGTTTTTAATCCGAATTTATTGTATTCAAGATCAGAAATTGAAACATTCAGTGTTCTCATTTTTTTTTGTTTAATTTTTCAAAATTAGTAAAAAAATTCAAAATTTAAAATTTAATTTTAATTTTGTTGCATTCTAAAATTTATCATTATGAAAAAATTATTTACAACTCTGCTAAGCATCATTTTTCTCAGCACTTATGTTGCGGGACAGGATGTTTTACTTGAAGAAGATGTTAAAGCTGATACCATAAAGCAAACTGTAGGTCCAAATTTGAAACATTTTACACATCTTTATTTAGACCTTGGTTTTATTGCCGGAGAATCTGAAACAACAGGTGCTGATATAAATTATGGCAAATCTTATACCTTTTCTATTGGTTACAGGTATAAAAGAAAAATCTGGAATTTTTATGCTATTGGTTTTGACATAAACTATTATTTGATGTCATATAATTTAAAACAGAATATTTTTAAAATATTGCCTAACGAAAGTATTCATAATAAAGAAAAGCTTATTTTTAATAACCTGGGTTTAGAATTATATAACCGTTTCAATTTTGGAAAAAGAGGTAATTATATTGGAACTTTTATTGATATCGGTGCTTATGGAAATTGGGCATACAAAGTGAAACACTATACTAAAGATGAGCTTGATAATGCTGACATAAATAATGCGAAAATTAATGAAGTTACTAATACAGGTCTGGTTTATCCCGAAGAATTAAATTATGGCGTAAAAGCACGAATTGGTATAAACCGTTTTGTGCTTTCTGCAACTTACCGTTTGTCTGACTTATTTAAAGAAAAATATTCATATTATCCTGAACTGCCCCGCTTATCAGTTGGTTTGCAGATAGGTCTGCATAAATAAATGAATATCATAATAATCTGAGAGAGATATTGGAATGATATTAATAGAGTCCTTTGCAAAACTAACTTTTAGCTGTCATTTTGAGTGAAACGAAAAATCTTATAATGTTGATAACCAATGAAATAAAAAGATTCTTCACGCCTGCGTGCCGAAACACAAGCCAGCCTTCACTATGGCGTGCAGGCACGGAGCCTGTCCTGAGCGGTCTCTTAAGATTCTTCACTTCGTTCAGAATGACAATAGCGAAGGGTTCAGAATGACATTTTACAGGTTTTGCAAAGGTCTCTAATACTATGCTTTGAAAAACCTAAATATGTTTGATTAAATTTTGTAAATATCCTACTGGGTAAATCTGTGGCTAAAAAAAATAAACTGCATATTTAATATCACTCTGTTTATAGAATAGAGCCAAAAGTTTTTATTCAAATTCACCCTGTTAAATCTTTAACCTAATTATTCAACAGGGTAAATACTAAAAACTCCTAAAATAAGTTAATTAGTTAAAAGAAAAAAACAATGACAAATCGGTAAG
>SDBV01005311.1_pt1 | contig 18232 bp, 14 predicted proteins | sample 2277081 | NCBI WGS metagenome assembly SDBV01 (sample SAMN10402039, study PRJNA504765) | marine sediment metagenome | isolation source: marine sediment core GS10_PC15, 223 cmbsf | place: Arctic Ocean: Southern Knipovich Ridge | collected 2010 | reverse complement strand
TACGGTATAGCTATGTATTTAGAGGCTTCGCCTCAATGTAAGGAGATTACTATAAATAGCTATACTTCGTATAGCACACATTTATTCACCTGCTTTACACATCTTCATGAAATTAAATTGCTCAATTTAGGTATTATAGACTATTAATAGCTTAAAGTTAAGAATTAAAAGTTAAATTTGTAATACTTGCTCTTTATCCTTCATTTTTAACTTTCAATTTTTAACTTTTAACTTTCTTCTTAACGCGGGTGTAGCTCAGCTGGTAGAGCACAACCTTGCCAAGGTTGGGGTCGCGGGTTCGAATCCCGTCGCCCGCTCCATATAAAACCGTGATGAGTGACCGGTAATGAGTGACGAGTAAAAAATTTAAACTGATTACTGATAACTGGTTACTGTTCACAGGTTACTGTAGTTATTGGCGGCGTACCCAAGTGGTTAAGGGGGAGGTCTGCAAAACCTTTATTCAGCGGTTCGAATCCGCTCGCCGCCTCCAATAACTTGAGAAATACTATTCACCACAAAATTCACAGAAGCCGCCAAAATAGGGAAAATGAAAATAATCGCATTTTTAGGAAGTCCAAGAAGGGAAGGAAATACAGAGCTTCTTTTAAGTGAAGTAATTAGAGGGATCGAAGATAGTGGTTCAGACGTTAAGGTATTTGATCTGAACTCTATGAATATCCAGCCCTGTCAGGACTGCGGAGGGTGCGATGAAACAGGTGAATGTATTATTCATGATGACATGGATAATGTGTATAGAGCAATAAGGGACTCTGACAGAATTATACTCGCATCACCAATATTCTTTTTTGCTCTGAGCGCTCAAACAAAAACCATGATAGACAGATGCCAGAGTTTCTGGTGTGAGAAATATGTTCTAAAAAAACCTGTTCCCGGTGGCGAGTTTGGAAGGAAAGGGCTGTTACTGCTTGTTGGTGGAATGAAAAGGGAAGTAGGGGTTCAATGCTCGGAATCATGTGCAGCAGCGTTTTTCAGGACTGTAAGTGTTCCCGAACACCGCATATTGAGCTTTCTTGGTATTAACAAGAAAGGCGAAATTTTGCAACATCCAAATGCCCTTCAAAAGGCATACGAAGAGGGCAAAAAACTGGTAGCTTTTTAAAAAGCTAACGTAGTTAACTGATTGACGACTATAACTTATTTTGATATACTCATAAATGTGAAGAGGGGCGAGAAGAAAAAATTTAATCTGAAGTCCAATATAGTATTCCTATCTCTTATTTCTTATTATAATAATAATTATGTTGATGACAATAATGAAACACTTGTGTCTCAAAGAGACACAAAAAGAACAATAAAAATTACCACTTCCCCATTCCCATTCCCGATGCGTCGGGAGAGGATGAGAAAGGATGTTTTATGAAGTCCATTCTTATTATTGATGACTCAGCAACTACCAGATCAATGATCAAGTCAGCTGTTGAGGAGATAGAGGACATAGATATATTTGAGGCTCCTACCGGTTTTGAAGCCCTTAAAATTTTACCCTCGCATGCTTTAGATATGATTTTTATGGATATCAATATGCCTGATATAAATGGGCTGGAACTTATTAATTTTATAAAAAACAATGATAGGTATAAAGGCATCCCTGTTGTAATTGTGTCAACCGAAAGCAGTGAGGAGGACAGAAAAAAAGGCATGGCACTGGGGGCACTGGCTTATTTAACCAAACCATTTAAAGCTGAGGAGCTTCTTGGCCTTGTTAAAAAGACGCTGAGTTTATGAAGACATCAAAAAAAGATTTTATTGTAGAGGCAGAGGAGATTATTGAGACTGTCAATAATTGCCTGTTAGAGCTTCAAAGTGCTTTTAACCCGGATACATTGAATTCTGTGTTTCGCGCCGTCCATACCCTGAAGGGCCTTTCGGGGCTTTTTGGTTTTAAAGGCATAACTGACCTCAGTCATAGTTTAGAGTCTATCCTTGATGATTTAAGATTAGGTAAAATTGAATTCACTGATAATACTGTAAACTTTATTTTTGGCAACATAGATATTCTCAAGAACCTTGTAACTCAGGCAAGTGAGGATAAAGAGACTGATGATATAAGTAATGCTGTTAAGGATATAGAGTCATTCAGAGAATCGGCCAAGTCTGAAAGTAAGGATTTATCTCTTGAAGATTTAGGGATTAACCCTTCTATTGTGAAAGTTCTTTCTGAATATGAAGAACACAGGCTTAAAAGCAGTATTAGAGAGGCTAAAGGCATATATCTTGTTAAAGCGGTTTTTAGTCTGACTGACTTTGCCACCGGACTTGAAGCTCTTAATTCTAAAATGAAAGAATCAGGCGAGATAGTGGCAACCCTTCCAAGTTCAGAGGGAGTCCCTGAAGGTTCTATAGGATTCAATCTGCTGTTTGGCAGTGCTTCAAAAATAGATGATATTAAATCAAAGGCAGCGCCTGCAGATATAGAGGAAATATATTCTCCTGAAAAGTCAGGGCCAGGGGCTAAACAGCCTGTGCCAAAGACTCAAGGGCTGTCATTAAAAAGTGCCTCTAACACAATAAGGGTAGACATAGATAAACTGGATAAAATTCTTAATACTATAGGGGAGCTTGTGCTGGCTAAAGGCGCTGTTGTAAGAATTGGAGCTGAACTGGCCGAAAGCATGGGTTATACTCCTTTAACTATTGATGTCCACAAGATTGCCCATACCCTTGACAGGAAACTTGCAGAACTCCAGGATTATATCCTGGAGTTGAGAATGGTTCCTTTTAGCCAGATTTTTATGCGGCTCTCACAGGTTGTAAGAAGATATATAATAGAGATTGATAAGAAAATAGAACTTAAACTTTTTGGAGAAGATACCGAAATAGACAAACTATTGGCAGAGGAAATAATAGATCCATTGATACATATTATAAGGAATGCCATTGACCACGGGATAGAGCCAGGCGATAAACGAATTTCCCTCGGTAAAAATGAGGTTGGTACAATAACTCTAAAAGCCTTTTCAAAAGGCAACAATGTAGTAGTTACGGTTCAGGATGATGGTGCGGGTATTGATCCCGATAAAATTCTCCGTAATGCCATTGAGCGCAAACTGATACCTGAGAATCAAGAGCTTAAACCCAAAGCAATAATCGATCTAATCTTTCTTCCGGGTTTAAGCACTAAAGAAGAGGTAAACGAAGTGTCAGGCAGGGGCATGGGAACGGATATTGTAAAGGAAACGATAACGTCACTGGGAGGATTTGTGGATGTTGAATCAGAATGCGGCGCAGGAACCAAATTTACTCTTACTCTGCCAATAACACTTGCCATAATCAAGGCATTAATAGTAGATGTGGCAAATGAGCAATTTGCCATACCTCTTACATCAATCCTGGAAACATTCAGCGTTCAACCTGAAAAAATCCAGACAATTGAAGGGAGAGAGGTTATTGAATTAAGAGGTGAAATGTTGTCTCTGCTCAAGGTCGCTGATGTATTAATGCTTGAGGAAAAACCGAAAAATGAATATTTTGCAGTGGTGATTGGCATTGGAAGCAAACGGCTCGGGCTTTTAATAGACAATCTGTCAGAGCAGACAGAAATTGTTATTAAACCTCTGGGGGAAAATTTAAAAAACATACGGGGTTTTGCAGGAGCTGCAGAGATAGGCAGACATAAAATAGTTCTTGTGCTTGATGTTGATGCTATGATGGATGAGGCCTTTTCAATAAAAAATGTATCCTCATCTGCGCAAGAGACAGAAAGTTAAAATTACAGATGATTACACAGATTAAAAAACTCAGATTACACAGATATCCCAAAGTCTTTAATCGGTGTTGTCGTTTTATATAAAATCCTGCGGAGCTATCTATGTACGAGAACTTTTTTGGTTTAAAAATAAGGCCTTTTAGCAAAACGCCAGATCCGAAATTTCTCTTTTACAGCAGATCTCATGAAGAGGCTTTAGCAAGGCTCCAACACGTGGTAGAGGAAAAAGAGTTCATTCTTCTGACTGGAGAAGTCGGGTCAGGTAAGACGACGCTTTCACGTGCGTTGATGGATTCCCTTGGTCGGGAGTACAGGATAATCTCAATTTTAAATCCTCGTCTTACGCCGGCACAGTTTTTAAGGTCTGTTGCTAAAGGGTTTGACATTAATACTATACGCTCCAAGGATGACCTGCTCGAGACAATTTATGAGAGAGTTTACGGGGATTACACCAAGGGCGTAACACCTGTGATAATTATTGATGAGGCTCAGCTTATCCCGTATAGAAGCACTTTTGAGGAGATTCGGCTTCTTACAAATTTTCAGCTTGATGATGAAAACCTTTTAAGTCTGATTTTAATCGGGCAGTCAGATCTCAGAAAAAGGCTTGAACGAAGGGTATATCTTCCTTTAAGACAGAGGATTGGACTTAGATATCATCTTAATAATCTTAACAGTGAGGAAGTAAGGGAGTATATAGCGCACAGACTAAGAATTGCCGGCAGAGATGAGCCGTTGTTCAGTGAAGAGGCAATAGAGGCGCTGTATAAATTCTCCGAGGGTATTCCAAGGAATATTAATAATATTGCTTCTAATTCTCTGCTGGAAGGCTTTGGTAAAGAGGCGCACCTGATATCAGAAGAAATTGTATGTGATGTGGCACATGAGTTGGGACTTAATGGGGTAAAATAAAATACTTATATTACAAATTACAAATTGAAAGGAACCTTTTAAGATTTTAAACTGATAAATATAAAATTTTTATTTAAGGGGAATTATTAATGGATTTAGCTAAAATTAGAAAAAAATTAAAAAAAGCAGTAAAACCTGAAGATAGGGCAGTTAAAGATGCTCCTGAAGAAAAGAAGGCGGATAAACATATAGAGGACGAGTCAGGCCGGGATGCAGGTATTGAAAAAGCTCCTGAAATTGCTGGCGTAAAGGCTGAGACAAAACAGGAGGAGACAGAAAAAACAGGAGAGGATGGCAGAACCGGGTTATCAGTACCTGAAGCTGAAGCAGAAACCATGACGGTAGAGGAGACTGAGATTCTTGCTTTTAAGCTTGCTAATGAAGAATATGCTGTAAGGGTTTCTGAGTTACAGGAGGTGCTGAGGAATCAGAAAATTACTGCCGTGCCGAGGTCTCCGAAATATTTAAAAGGCATAACATCCATCCGCGGTAAAATATTGCCTATTTTATGTCTTAAGGAGAGGTTGGGACTTGAAAGAGAAAATACAGGCAAAGAAAAAATAATTGTCCTTTCCGGGAGTAAAGAGCCGATAGGTGTCCTGGTGGATGCTGTTTCAGGTGTATTCAGATTTCCATCCAGCGAGCTTTCTCCTCCTCCGTCGACCTTAACTGTTGAAGAAAAAGATTTTATAGAGGGGGTTGTAAAGATACACAACAAATTTACATCTATCTTAAAAGTTGATGAGATGCTCAAAATTAAGACATCATGAAATTGTTAGATACATTATATAATGTAAGTCTCAAAGTTAAAATAGTTGGATTCGTTACTGTTTTACTCATAATAGTTTCTTTAATTGCAGGTTTTATAAGCGCCTCATTTATCCGTAAAGATGTATTAAATGTCGCAAATAATTATTCATATAGTATAGCGTCTTTGATAACAAGGGATATCAGAACCCAGGCACTGGTAAAAGGCGATTCTGATGTAATCAGGAGATTCATCAGTGAGTACCCTTTTAGTCTTAGAGAAGTTGGCTCCATAAGTGTTTTGGATTTAGATGGTGTGGACAGTGTTGTTAAGGAGAGTCGTGAAGAAGACATTCTGGCTCTTAATGAGATTAGAGAGGGCAAATCCGAGGTTGTTCGGATAACCAAAGGAGCAATATTTTTCTATAATCCGCTCATAAACGATGCAGAATGTATTGGATGTCATAAGGATGAAGCCGAGGGGAGTGTTATTGGAGCGGTAAAGGTTTCAGTGCTAACACAGAATGCCTATGATATAGCTACCAACAGGATTAAAATTATTATAATCGGTTTGTTTTTGGGTCTCTCTCTTTTAGCTGTGTTGTTGTTGCTGGTTTTAAGGATAGCAGTAATAAAGCCAATCATAGAGCTTGAAAATGCTTCAAGGATATTATCTGAAGGAAATTTGTCATTCATAACCAATATTTCCAAAAGACATTTAAAAGATGAAATGAACCGTTTGAGTAACAATTTGGTAAAGGCAATAGGAGACATTAGTAAAATCATCATGAGGGCGGTTGGGGTGGCGAAAAGGGTTAAAAATGTAAGCAGTGAGGTTGAAAGAGATTCAAAGAGTGTGGTTGATGGTACACAATTGGAGTCCGAGGCTGTAGAAAACATATTCCGTTCAATAGGGGACTTAGATAAATCTGCAGAAGAAATTAGTGAAAGCGTTTCAGGGCTTTCTGCATCTTCAGAGCAAACAGCTGCATCGGTTGATGAGATGGTTGCCAATACTGAAGAGATAACCAAAAGCACTATTAATCTGTCTACATCTGTCGATTCAACATTAACCTCCATTGAACAGATGTCAGCGAATATAAAAGAGATATCTGACAAAACTGAAGAGCTGAGTATTTCTGCGGAGGAAACCTTGAGCACGATAGAAGAGATTAATTCAGCTATAAAAGAAATAGAATCAAATACGAGGGAATCAGCAAGGCTTTCAGGAAAGGTAACATCAGATGCTTCAAGCTTTTGTATGGCGGCTATAGATAAAACGGCCCAGGGGATGGAAAGAATAAAAACAACTGTTCAGAAAACAGCTGAATTTACCGGGAGACTGGGCGTCAGGTCTCAAGAGATAGGAAAGATTCTGAATGTTATCGATGAAATAACCGATCAAACAACCCTGCTTGGCCTCAATGCTGCAATCCTGGCAGCGCAGGCAGGGGAACATGGAAAAGGTTTCTCTGTAGTTGCCGATGAGATTAAGGCCCTTGCCGAGAGAACATCTGTCTCAACTAAAGAAATAGCATCCCTTATACATGCGGTGCAGTCAGAAGTTAAAGGGACCGTGGATGCAATGGCAGAAGGTCTGGAAACTGTAGAAGAGGGCTCAAGACTTTCAAGGGAGTCCAGGGTTGCCCTTAAGAAAGTTATTGAGAGTGCGAGCAAATCAACTGAGATGGCTGCTTCTATTGAGAAGGCCACGTCTGAACAGACAGAGGGAATCAAGTTTGTTTCAGAGGCGGTTGGAAAGGTAAAGGATAGGGTTGCCAAAATTGTTAAAGCTACTTCTGAACAAACAAAAGGCACAGCTCTGATGATGTCGGCAGTAGAAAACATTAGTGATATAACAAAACATGTTAAAAATGCCACGTTTGAACAATCCAGAGGCGGCAAACAAATATATAAAGCAGTAGAAGACGTGTCCATGAGAATCCTGAATATATCAAAGTCACTTGAAGAGCAAAAATCCGGCAGTAAAAAGATATTAGCTTCTATAGAAAGAATAAAGAGCATTCCAGAGAACAATAGAAAGACAGCATTCAGTATGAACAGGAGCCTGAGGACTCTCCATAAAGATGCTGAACTCCTTACGACAGAGCTTAGCAGGTTTAAATTTACTGTTGATGAGAAGGAGATGGATTTATTGAAGATGGGTGTTATACCTTTAGAATCCCCGGCAGAGATGTACAAGAAATTCACGCCGCTTGCAAAATATCTTTCCAATAGATTAAATAAGAGGGTTATGCTTACGATAGCAGTGGATTTTGAAAAAACCATGGAAGAAATCGGTACGGGGATAACAAATATTTGTTATATGACACCGTCAACGTATATTACTTCGAGGAATAAATATAATGTTGAGCTGCTTGTAAAGGCCCTAAGACATGGGAAGCCATATCAGCATACAGTAATTATTGTGAAGGAAGGCAGCAATATCACAAAAATGGAAGACATAAAGGGCCATTCCTTTGCATTTGGAGATATACATTCTACCTCAAGCCACATAGTGCCAAGGGCAATGCTTTACGAAGCCGGGATTGACCTTAACGACCTGGATTATTATGACTTCCTTGGGCATCATGATGAGGTTGCGAAGGCAGTTCTGAGGGGTGAATTTGATGCAGGCGGAGTTATGGAATCCACGGCGATAAAATTCAAGAGTCAGGGATTGAACCTTCTCAAATATTCACCTGATATACCCGAATTCAATATCTGTGTGAATAAAGAAATGCCGGAGAAAGAAAAAGAACGGATAAAACAATCTCTCACGGAAATGGATGACAGTGTTGCTGAAGACAGGGAAGCCCTGCAGTCAATAACATCTGCCTATACAGGGTTTGTTGAAGCCCGGGATAGTGATTATGAAGAAATAAGGAGGATGATGCAAAAACTCGGATTAATGTAGCCCCATAAGAAAGCTTGAGCCTCTGGGAGTATTTTTTATAATGGATTCAGCCATATATTTTTTAAACGGCTCAAAAGGACAGAGCCTTCTTTTTAAAAGGGCGGTTTGGGTTTAGTATTGAAAGTGCTATGAAAAACAACAGATTCTTTGTAAACACATTTACTATGTCTCTCTTTATAATATTTCTTATAGGTCAGGGGTTCGGTATGTTCCTGTTTATTTTATTAGCACAGGGCGGCCTGATTGAGTCACTTAATGAAAAGGTAGTCTTTCTGGCTGCATATCAGGGAGTTCTATTACTAGTTACCATTCTTTTAGTAACAGCTTCTTTTAACAGAATAATTAAAAGCCCCCTCTCAGATCTTAATGTTGCTATAAACAGTGCAGACGCAGGTGACCTTACAGTTGCAGTACAGCCTGCAAAAAATCCGGAAATGGCTGCCCTGACAATAGGTTTTAATTCCCTGATTGCTCACATTAAAGATACCCTTAAAAAAGTGTTTTCCACCACAAATGACGTAAGCGCGGCAATTGAGCAGATAAACCTGATTATTGACAGGGTTACCGGAGGTACTCATAATCAGGTGGAAGCTACAAAAGCAGTGCTTTCAGCCATGGAAGATGCCGACAAATCACAAAAAGAAATTTTGGAGAGCACACGAAATCTTGGTGAATTTTCCGAAGAAAATTTCAGCTCACTAGTTCAGATAAATACTACGTCAGAAGAAATTACTGCAAGCTCCGAACAGCTATTCCAGACTTCCTCAGATGCACATTCCACAATTGCTGAAATATCCTCAGTAGCAAAGTCAATTGCAAAGAGAACTGAAGAACTTTCAACATCTACAGAAGAGATAACTGCATCTATTGAACAGGTGAGCGCTAATATTAAAGAGGTAGAGAACAGCACAAGGGAATCTGCCAGTCAGGCAGAGCTTGTAAAAGAAATTGCTTCAGACACAGGAATGCTAAACGTAGCCGATGCAATGGAAGGCATGGAAGAAATAATAGATTCTGTAGATAGAACGCTTGAGTTAGTAAACAATCTCAAAACAAAATCTGCTGATGTAGAAAAGGTCCTTACAGTGATAGATGATGTTACCAAGCAAACCAATTTATTAAGTGTGAATGCTGCCATTCTTGCTGCTCAGGCTGGTGAGTATGGAAAGGGGTTTTCAGTAGTGGCGAATGAGATTAAAACGCTGGCGGACAGAACAGCTTCTTCTGCAAAAGACATAACGGGCATCATAGAGTCTATTCAAAACGGGATAGTAGAGGTAACGCTTGTTACCGAAAACAGTAAAATAAAAGTTACAAATGGCAATGCCCTTGTCATAAAAACCGGTGAGGGATTCAGTGAAGTAATTAGCAGCGCCCAAAAGTCTGCTGAAATGGCTAAAACTATCCGGAATGCAACCGAGGAACAGGTTAAAGGGATTGACCAGATGAAAGAATCAATGGATATGATATTACTGATGGTTGAGCATGTCACTAAAAGTACCCGCGAGCACGAAACCGGCTCAGAACATTTAGTAAGTGTTACCGAGAGGGTTAAAAATGTATCAGAAGTCATTAAGAGAGGCATGAAGGAGCAGACTGCAGGAATACGTCTTATATCAAAAAATCTTGAGCTTACGAATACCAGGATTAATCAGATTGCCGATATAGCATCAAAGCATGGTAAAGTTAATGAGGATGTTATTTGTGCAGTGCAAAAGATAGAGGGAATCTGCAGTAGTACCCTTACGATTGCGGAAGAAATGTCCGCATCTTTTAATACTCTTTTACAAGAATCAGAAATACTTAGAAAAGATATGAAAGGGTTCAAGTTTGAATAAACTTACTGTATTTACAATTGCAGGGGAAGAATTTGGAATTGAACTGAACAGGGTTGTGGAGATTGTCAAGCCGCAGAAGACCACCCCGCTTCCAAACGTCCCTGGTTTTATCAGTGGAGTAATTAATCTTAGAGATACTGTAATATTCGTAATGGACCTGAGAAAGCGCCTTAATGTAAAACCCTCATCTGAGCGAGAAAAGATTATAGTTACCAGCATGCATGGGGAAAAAATTGGGCTTCTTGTTGATACTGTCAAGGAGATAATATCTATTGAGGAGAGACAAATCTCACCTCCGTCTTCTGTCTTTAAGGGATTAAAGGCGGAATACTTTAAGGGTATTGGTAAAGTCGAAGATAGATTAATAGTAATTCTTGATCTTGACAGCCTGCTGTCCGCTGAGGAGATGATATTTCTTGAGGAAAGCAAAGAGGAATTGTCATCTGACGAGCTTTCGGAAAAATAGAGACATTTTACTAACCTCAGTAAGTCTGCCAGGGCGAAAAAAAATCAAATCAATCAGACGTAGTAAAATTATGCCGGGGGAAAGAAATTGGCTGACAAATTTGCAAACTTGCTGAAACACCCAGATACAGAGGTCAGAATACAGGCATTAAGGAACGTAAAAAAACGTGAGAAATATCGTTCTAATGTTATTTCCTTTCTTATAAAGGGACTTGGAGACAAAGACTGGCGGGTCAGAAAAACAGCTGTTGATATGCTGATTGATATTAAAGGAATGGCGGCAATAAAGGCGTTAATTAATACCTTATATCTTGAGGATAATGCTAATGCAAGAAATTCAGCAATTGAGGCCCTTGTATCATTAGGTTCTGAAGCTACCAATCTTCTTATTAACGCATATAAGGGTTCCGGCGAGGATGTAAAAAAATTCATTATTGATATCCTTGGTACCACCGGGGATTTAAAGGTGCTTCCCTTGTTGATGAAGGCGCTTGAGGATAAGGATGAAAACATAAGGGCATCAGCTGTGGAACATCTTGGTAATATACGGGGGAATGTCTCTGTTGTTAATGCGTTAACTGGTGTTTTAAGAAGTGAGAGTGCATGGGTAGCCTATTCAGCTGCTGATGCCCTGGGCAGAACAGGTGATGCAAAGGCAGTCGATGCGCTTGTTTCAGTATTGCCGCAGAAGGATTTAAGAGAGCCTGCAATAAGGGCTCTTGGCCGGATTGCTGACGCCGGCTCGCTTCCTTCAATTGTACCTTTTCTTCATGATAAATCAAAAGTCATAAGAGAGGAGACACTGGAGGCTATAGAAAAATTCTTTAGAAGAGGGGTGCCCAATGCAATAATAGTAAAGAGCGTTAAAAGCGTTCTTGGCAGTAAATCGCTGAATTTTCTCCTGCCTTATGCCAGAAGCAATAAAAAAGCAGTAAAGGTTGCCGCCATAATTCTGCTTGGACTTCTCAAGGATAAAAAATCTATTGTACCCCTTCTTGAGTTGTCATTGGAAGAAGACTACCGTGAAACAATAGTAAAGGCGTTAGTCTTCATCGGAAAGTCAATGCCCGGGATGTTTATACCATTTTTTAATGTGAGTGACTCCTATAAAAGAAGGATTGTATGTGAAGTAGCGGGCAAAGTTGGAGCCAGCGATTTTTTTGAGCATCTTGTTGTCTGTCTTAAGGATGAAGACGGTCATGTAAGGGGAATCTCTGCTATTGCACTTTCAAAATTAAATGACCCGAAGGCAATAAAATATATCAAACCTCTGCTTCTTGACGAATATGAGAATGTTCAGGAAGAAGCAATAAAAGCCCTATCGAAATTTAAAAAATGGATTAATTTAAATGAGATAATAAAAGGTCTGTCTGACAGGAATCCTGCATTGAGAAAAAATTCAGCACTGCTTTTAGGGCTTCTCAAGGAGCAAAGTTCGTGTGAAGTCCTCGGGATAGCTTTAAAAGACGGTGATATTGCAGTCAGGAGGGCCGTGGTTGAGGCGCTTGGAGATATTGGCGGGCCAGGCTCCATGAAATTTTTAATTCAGGCGCTTACAGACGAATCTCCTGAAATACGCCTTATTGCCGCTATTGCAATTGGCAGAATGCGTTCTGAAGCGGCAATAGAATATTTGATGGTTCTTCTCGTTGATTCCGATATAAGGGTTCGGGCTGCAGCGGCAAAAGGCCTTGGTAATACAGGCAATAAAAAGACAATTGATTCATTAATAAAGTTGCTGTCTGACGAGTCAGGTTTTGTAAGGATAGCCGCTATAGAGGCGCTCGGCAATTTTAAGACAGAAAAAGTCAAGAATGTCCTTCTGAAGCTTCTCAATGAAAAAGATGACGAGATAAAAAGTGCAGCGATAGGATCGTTGGCAATCTTTGATGGAATTGCACAGGACATAATACTGCTTTTAAAGGATAAACAATGGTCTGTCAGAAAAAAAGCTGTCGATGTTTTGGGTAGTTTTTTTAAAGATGAAAGTTATGCTTATCTAAAGGAAGCTGCAAATACAGATGAAGATTCACAGGTGAGAGAAACTGCTGAGAGGTATCTTAGTGTTTGAGGAAGAGAATATACTGCTTCCTGTAGATGTTTTTCGCCTGATAAGGGATTTCATAAGGAATTACTGCGGTATATATTTTGATGATAAAACAAAATATATACTTGAGCGCAGGCTTAACAGACGTTTAAAAATCCACCACATGCAGGACTTCAGAGAATATTATCGTTTTCTTATGTATGATAAGAACCGTGATAAGGAACTGCAGGAAATAACTGATATCCTGACTGTAAATGAAACTTATTTTTTTAGGGAGAAGAACCAGCTTACCGCTTTTAGCGAGGAGATTATTCCAGAGCTGAAACAGCAGAAAAAAGATAAAAAAAAGATAAACATATGGTCTGCAGGATGCTCTACCGGAGAGGAACCCTATTCCATTGCTATATTAGTGCTCGAAAACAAAGGTCTTAATGATTGGGATATCAATATACTTGGCAGTGATATAAGCCGTAGGGTTCTGAAAATTGCAAGAGAAGGTGTTTATAAAAAAAATTCATTCAGAGCGACTGATTCATATTTTACTAAAAAATATTTTCAGGAACAGCAAAACGGTGACCATAAAATTTTGGATAAAATCAAAAAGCCCGTAAATTTTAACCATTTAAATTTACTTGATTCATTCAGAGTTAAACTTATTGGGGAAATGGATGTAATTTTCTGCAGGAATGTTTTAATATATTTCGATAAGGATACAAGAAAGAAGGTTATTGAGAATTTCTTTAATTTACTTACAGAGGGCGGTTATCTTCTGCTTGGCCATGCAGAATCACTTATAAATATAAGTACCACCTTTGAACTTAAACACTTAAAAAATGATATGGTTTATCAAAAACCCTGGAAAAGCAGGACAATTTAATGTCAAAAAGAGGTAATACAGAATGATACGGGATGGCAAGTTAAGGCCGGTTAAGGTTTTAATAGTTGATGATTCTGCCTTTAGCCGTCAGACAATAAAGAGGATTCTGGAGAAGACGCCTAAAGCTGAGGTGATAGGTGTGGCTACTGATGGCCGTGATGGCATGGAAAAGATTATAAGGCTTAATCCTGATGTCATCACGCTTGACCTTGAGATGCCCGAAATGGATGGGTTTGCCCTTCTTCGGTGGTTAATGAAAGAAAGACCATTGCCCGTTATAGTGGTAAGTTCTTATGGCGATAAGCCTACAGTATTTAAAGCTTTAGAATTAGGTGCGGTGGATTTTGTCGTAAAACCGTCAAAAAAGGCATCCTTGGAACTTAAGGATATCGAAAGTGATCTGTTAAGTAAGATTTTTGAAATTTCCTCTCTTGACATTAAGAAAGTCAAAAAGAATATATTACTTTTAGAAAGCAAGAAACTTATAGATGATGATTCTTCATTAAAAGATAGCAAGATAGACGTGATTGCCATAGGTTCCTCCACAGGTGGTCCTACAGCAATCCAGAGTATAATAACACGGCTTCCAGCCAATTTTTTCGGAGGAATAGTTATAAGTCAACATATGCCGCCGGGCTTTACCAAGCAGTTTGCTAACAGAATTGACAGTATCTCTTCACTGAATGTCAAAGAAGCTGAAAATGGCGAGCCGGTTGAGCGGGGCAAGGTGCTTATCTGCCCTGGAGGGAACCACATGGTTTTTGAGAAATTGAAAAATGATGTTTTTGTTGTTATAAAGGATTCCTCTTCCAATGACAGGTATATACCCTCTATAGATATTATGATGAAGAGTGTTGCATGCATTTATGGGGCAAGAATAATGGGTATAATTCTTACCGGAATGGGAAATGACGGAAAGCAGGGAATGCAGGAAATCAGAAAAAGAGGAGGCTTTACCATAGCTGAATCCGAGGAATCCTCTGTTGTTTTTGGAATGCCTCGGGAGGTTATTTTATCTTGCGGTGTTAATAAGGTGCTTTCTTTGGGAGAGATTCCGTCTGAGATTCTGAAGAGGATGAAAATGGAACATTAACGTTGAGAAAAGGTAAAAATATTCAGCTAATTTTTGGAGCAGACCAGCAGTGCAAAGATAAGATTTTACAGCATGAAAACACTATAAAAAACATTAAAGAATGAATTTATGAAAATAAGAATAAAGAGATGAAATTATGCCTGATATAATAGTTATTGAAGACTCTCCGACAATGAGACAACTGATAACATTTGCCTTAAAAAGACTACCGGACTGCAGTGTTGTAGAGGCTTCAAACGGCATGGATGCACTTAAGAAACTGTCTTCCGGCTTTTTTGACCTGATACTTGCAGATATCAATATGCCGGTAATGGATGGTCTTAAACTTGTCGGTATTCTCAGGAATGATCCTAAATATAAAAGGATCCCTATTATTATTATTACAACTGAAGGAGCAGAAGAAGACAGAAAAAAGGCAATGGCAATAGGGGCTACTGCATATTTAACCAAACCAATACATACTAATGAACTTTTAAAAATGGTCTCTGAGTTTATTGGGAAATAACAGATATTCAATCAGTACGATTTGCGGTGCAGGTTATTTCGACGCGCCGAGCTGACCGCACGCTGCAGAGATATCCTCTCCCCTGCTTTTTCTTATTATGGCTGTTATCCCTGAATTGAGTAAAATCTTTTGAAATACAGATATAGTATCGTCTGAAGGTTTTCTGAACTCAGCTGTTTTTGAGCATGAGTTGTATTGTATCAAATTTACCTTTAACTTTATTCCTCTTAATAATTTTACAAGTCTTAATGCATCATCTTTTGAATCGTTTACACCATCTATCAGTACATATTCAACGGTTATTCTTCTTCCCGGTGCAAGGGGAAATTCCCTGCAGGTTTTTATTAGTTTTTTTATAGGATATTTTCTGTTAACTGGCATGATTTTATTCCTTACCATGTCTGTTGTTGCGTTGAGAGATACGGCCAGGCTTATTTCCGGCCCCTTTTCCGCTAGTTCAATAATCTTCGGTATAATTCCGGCTGTTGAAAGGGTGATTTTTCTTTTGGAAAAGCCGATAAAATTTATTATCCTCCGGAGGGCTTCGATAACCACGGTAAAATTATGCAGGGGCTCGCCCATACCCATCAGGACAATATTGGTGATTTTTTTACAATTAGATCGGTACGTCTTTATTTCGAAATTATGATTTAAGTGAATACTGTTGCTGTCAATAAGTCTTTGCACTGCTATAATCTGGTCAACGATTTCATGGGCTTTCAGGTTTCGCCTTAAACCCAATCTGCCTGTAATACAGAATTTACAACCCATAGCGCATCCGGCCTGGGAGGAAATGCATAATGTAAGGCGATTTTTATCTGGTATTAAAACGCTTTCTATTGTTTCGCCGTCTTCAAGTGCCAAAAGAAATTTATGTGTGCCATCTTTTGAAATCTGTTTTCTTATGAGTTTCATATTACTTATAAGAGCAGTTTTCTCAAGCAATTCCCTGAAAGATTTTGACATATCTGTCATCTCTTCAAAAGAAGTTGCATACTTCTTATATATCCAGTTAATTACCTGTCTTGCCCTGTAAGGACTCTGTCCGTGGGTCTTTATGAACTCGGTTAATTCGTTTGCTGATAAGGCCTTGAGATTAATTTTCATCATTCCTATTTTACATTATTTTTTGTTTACCCCGTTAGAATACCTCGTGTGAGCCTGCCTGCCGGCAGGCAGGGCAGGCAGGTCTTCCCATTAGAAGGTCGAAGGTCTTCTAACGGGGTAAACTTGATTATTAATTTTCTGTCTATTATTCTAATAAAATATATTGATTCATATCATTACATACATGTTTGATTTAGCAGTGAAGTGAAAATAACAAAGTTTTATTTAACATAAGTTTGCCGGCGTGGTGGAATGGCAGACGCGCCGGACTCAAAATCCTAAAATCGAGATTTTCGTAAGTGGGCGTCTGGCCTGAGTTTTTAGTTAATTTGTTGATTTTAAAATAAAATTACCGTTCTGTATTTTACTGTGCTTTCCCATATTTTCTGTCCTTTAAGCTATTTTCTGCTACAATTCTGCTACAGTGCCCTGCCTCTTTTTATTTCTATTAGTTTTTTTCATGGAACTTATAAGTTTTTTTAGTTTGACATTTGAGTCACTAAGTTGTAAAAAGGGTTATCTTGATCTGCTAACACTAACAACTATTTTTTAATCACATAAATCACATTTATGTCCTGACAAAGCCACACTCTCTGTAAGAATGGGTCGGAAAGCAAATGAAAAAGAATAAATTTTAAAAGGTGGCTTAACATGAGATTTCTAAAAGTTTTATTTTTTCTTATTAATCTCTCTTTATTCTCTCGTTAAGGAGGTGTGAAATGAAGGTAATAGGTAGATTGGAGATGGTTTATGTCGCAAGGGTTGCTTTTTTTATCCTCTTGCTTGGCTTAATCATTTTTGTGCAAGGATCCGCAGTAATAGCAAATGAGGATAAAATAGATTTTGAATTAGATATTATACCTGGTGAAACTGAGCAAAATAACTTACTTAGGGCGTTGAATGTTTTTCCAGAGCAAATTGTTTTTGGTGAAATTGTACCCGATAGCGTGTATAAGACAGTTGATGTTCCTAGTGACGGAGCTGATATAGATATTTTCGCACGAGATTGTTGTATCAGAGACGATATCGTTGAAATCTATGTTGACGGTTGTTTGCTAGCAACCGTTGATTCAATAGGTGGAGATTGGGGCTCTCATCCAGGAGAGACACATACTGTATCATTGGGCCCTGGTACGCACACTATAGAATATCGTAATGTATTCAGTGGTGTTGGACCTTCGGGGTGGTATGTGGCGGCTACACCTAAACTATACACAGGGGGTTTTCGGTGTGGAGAATGTGTTACACCTGATGGAAGCTCCCCAATCTATGAAAGAATCACTAGGATTGGAACTTGTCCTGATATAGGTGACAAATTTCCTAGATGGGGCAGTTTTGGTGTGAAAAGAATACTCGTTGCTGACTCAGGAGAGGAACTAAAAGTAGAATGTGCTCTTATTGGAGAAGGCTTAGCTGCGTTTGTAATGTATTATAGTCCTGCAGAAGGCAATAAGTTGCCAGTTGGCTTGTGCCCATTTATTTCTGGATGTAACAGCGCTGGGTTTTGGCATTCAGGCGACAGTAATAACAATGGCCAGCCTGATTGCTTTGTTAAAACCAATTGGAGGTCTAGGGATTATGGGACCAATGACATTCCAAATCGGTGGACTGATGAACAGGAGGAAGACCCAGCCCTGCTTGATTGGGCAGATTCACAATTTTACATGCACAATACTCTTTTAGATAGGCTTGATCACAAGTTTGAATACCGTAACGGTGTACCGAATCCTTGGTGGCCGCCATCTTGGATATCTTGTGATGACCCTAACCCTGAAGGTAACTGGGTTAAGTCAATGCATGTAGAACCGGAAATATGGCCTGAGGCAGGATTGTTCTCTACCTTTATGTTTCAGCAAAAAGATAACATCGAATTTGAACCACCCCCTATGGGGGAAAGTCCTTATGTGCCTTGTGATCTTGACCATGACGGAGATTGCGACGAAGTAGATGAACAAATTTTCAATGATGCTTTTGGCAAATGTCGGGGAGAGCTT
>SDBV01005310.1_pt1 | contig 18232 bp, 19 predicted proteins | sample 2277081 | NCBI WGS metagenome assembly SDBV01 (sample SAMN10402039, study PRJNA504765) | marine sediment metagenome | isolation source: marine sediment core GS10_PC15, 223 cmbsf | place: Arctic Ocean: Southern Knipovich Ridge | collected 2010 | reverse complement strand
TATCAGTTTTAAATCTAATAATTTTTGAATAACTTGTGGACGCGAACCATTTGTTTCCAAACCTGTTAATAATCCAATTTCTTTCACTTTCTTAAAAAAATTGGTGAGCCCTGTTTTAAGACAAGGCTCACCACCGGAAACTATTACAGCCTGATAAAAGTGCTTATTATTTTTTACAAATTCCAAAATTTCAAATTCTGAAATACTCTTATTCTTTTCCGGACTAAGAACCAATTCGGAATTATAACAATACGGGCATCTAAAATTGCATCCACCAGTAAAAACAACTGTAGATATTTTATCGGGGTATTCAATTAAAGATGTTTTCTGCCATCCTTTAAATACTATCATCTAACTTACCAACTGTTTTTGTTTTTCTGTTTTATAAGTTTTACGTTCTTTAAATTCCATTTGTTTACCTTCATTCCATTGATCTACAGGCCGCAAGTAGCCAACAGACCGGGACCAGACTTCACATAATTTACCGCATTCCGGACATACTTCATGTTCACCTTTTATATAACCATGCGTTTCACAAATACTAAAAGTCGGCGTTATCGTAAAATAAGGCAAATGAAAGTTGCTTACGACAGCTTTAACAAGGTTCTTTGTAGCATCAATAGATGGCATTTGCTCGCCAACAAAACAATGCAGTACTGTTCCTCCGGTATATCTTGTCTGCAAAGGATCCTGCAGTTTTAATGCTTCGAATAGGTCATCTGTAAAACCTACAGGCAACTGTGTGCTATTAGTATAATATGGCACATAATCATTTTTATCCGTATTTTTTCCATTAACTGCATTTGAAAAACATATATCCGGATATCTTTTTTTATCGAGTCTTGCAAGTCGGTAGCTTGTACCTTCTGCCGGTGTAGCTTCCAGATTAAAAATACAACCGGATTCTTCCTGAAAATCTGCCAGTTTGTCTCTCATAAAATCAAGTATTTCTACAGCAAAATTAATTCCACTTTCATTAATAAGACCGTCTTTTGTTAAATTTAATAATGAATCATCCATACCTAATATACCAATTGTACAGAAATGATTTTTCCAGTATTCACCAAATGAATTTTTAATGTTCCTTAGATAAAAACGACTATATGGATATAATCCTTTATTAGTAAAATCTTCCAGTATTTCACGTTTAATAAGCAGGCTTTCTTTTGCAAGTTCCATTCTCTCTTCTAAGATTCTAAAGTATTCTTCTTTAGAATCTGCTTCATATCCAATTCGTGGAAGATTGATTGTTACTACACCGATAGATCCGGTTAATGGATTAGAGCCGAACAGTCCCCCACCCCGTTTCTTTAAATCACGTTTATCCAGCCTTAGCCTGCAGCACATACTTCGAACATCATCCGGACTTAGATCAGAATTAACAAAATTAGAAAAATAAGGAATACCATATCTACTGGTCATTTCCCAAATACAATCATACTCCTTATTTTCCCATTGGAAATCCTTTGTAATATTATAAGTTGGAATTGGAAAAGTAAAAGGTCTTCCTCCTGCATCACCATCAGTCATAGATTCTGCAAATGCTTTATTAAACATATTCATTTCATTCTGGAATTCACCATACGTTCTATCCATTATTTTGCCGCCAATAATAACAGGCTGGCTCTTTAAAAATTCCGGAACTGTTAAGTCTAAAGTAATATTTGTAAATGGAGTTTGAAATCCTACTCTTGTAGGTATATTCATATTATATAAAAACTTCTGTATTGCTTGCTTAATTTGTTTATAAGATAATTTATCATAAGAAATAAACGGTGCTATTAATGTGTCAAAATTTGAAAAAGCCTGAGCACCGGCAGCTTCACCCTGTAAAGTGTAAAGGAAATTTACTACCTGCATTAAAGCTACATCAAAATGATTTGGAGGATTACTTGCAATTTTTCCACGGACACCATGAAAACCTTCTAATAATAAATCCTGAAGATCCCATCCAACACAATAAGGCCCGAGTGTGCCCAGATCGTGTATATGAAAATCACCTTTTATATGAGCATTTCTTACTTCCTTTGGATATATATTATTTAGCCAGTAATTGCTCGTAACTTTTTGTGAAATATGAACATTAAGCCCCTGCAGGGAATAAGTCATGTTACTGTTTTCTTTTACATGCCAGTCACTTTCATCCAGATAATCATCAACAATTGATATATCTCTTAGAAGATTAGTTACTTCTCTTATATTTTTATGCTGTTCCCTGTAAAGAATAAATGCTTTTGCAGTTTTTGCATGGCCGTTTTCAATTAGTACTTTCTCTACCAAATCCTGTGTATGTTCTACAGAAGGGACTCCATCCGGCCCGTATTTTCTTTTTAATAATTTAACTACTTGATCTGTAAGTAATTCTACACGTTCCTTATTTTGCCCTCCGACTGCCTGCACTGCTGCCCAAATTGCATTAAATATTTTTTTGCGTTCAAAAAAAGCGACCTTTCCGTTTCTTTTCCTGATTGATTGTCCCGATTTCATAATTTCCCCCTCCATTTTTTTACTTCCCATGCATAATGCTGGCTCTTTTTATACTTTTTTCATTAAGCTGTTTAACTCTTTTTTAAATGAATTTAAATCTGCAAACTCTCTGTAAACAGATGCAAACCTTATATATGCAATCTTATCAAGATTAATAAGCTCTTCCATTATAAGTTTTCCAATATTACTGGATTCTATTTCCTGCTTATCATAGGTTTTTAGCTGAGATTCAATATGATTTGTAATTTGTTCTATTTTATCTCTTGATATAGGCCGTTTTTCACATGCAGTAAGCAGGCCTTTAATTATTTTATCTCTGCTAAAATTTTCTCTGCGTCCGTCTTTTTTTATAATAGAAAAATTAAGTAATTCCATTCTTTCAAAGGTTGTAAAACGCTTTCCACAATCCAGACATTCTCTTCTTCTTCGAATAGTAGCCAGATCTTCTGAATTTCGTTTATCAATAACTTTAGTTTTCGGATTAAAGCAATATGGACATTTCATAATTACAACACAAGATATAGTAATACAATATTAAAATTAACACAATATGTAGATGTAAAAAAAATATTTATTTTTTTTACATGCTGAAAATTATCTTAATAAATGTATAATTCAAATATATGTGGTATAGAATAGTATTTATAAGAAAATGACTTAAGTTTAAAGAAATAATACAAAAATCCCGTATAATACATTAGTAAAAAGGTTTAAAAATTATGCATAAAAAAATAATTACAAAAAAAATATTAACTTTCTCTTTTATAATATTATTTATAAGTCTTACCGGATGCAAAAGTACTGAAAAAACGGATAATGAAATATGGTTAGATAATACTGGTATTTTATTTGACGATGAACAAGTAGACTTTATTAAAGAAACAATAACACCGCTTAATCTTGATTTAATCCCGAAGAATTCAAAACAGATTATAAATTATTTTAGATTTTATGAAATTGATTATAACGTAGAAGCTCACTATTTTGGATATTATATTTCCGGTGAAAAGAAGATAGCAGCACATGTATTTTTAAATAATAATACAAAAGGGACAGTCTTATTATTTCATGGATTTCTTGATCATTCTGCAAATACTTTTACAAAAATTATACCGGAACTCTTAAACAATGGATATTCTGTAGTTGCAATTGATTTACCCGGCCATGGATTTTCCGAAGGGAGAAGAGGAGATTCCAAAGATTTTACTGAATATTATCAGATAATAAAAGATTTTTATAACAATTATCTTAACACGCTGCCAGGGCCATATCATATTATAGGCCATAGTACGGGCTGTGTAGGAATATTAGAAGCTTTATATGATGAGACTATAAATTTTGAAACCTATATTTTAGTTGCTCCTTTAATACGCACAGATGCATGGGCACTAACTAAATTTGGCATGGTACTTTTTGGATGGATTTTACCAAGAGTACCTGGTTTAACAAAACGCGGCACATCAAATCTTGCTTATGCAGATTTTATTGCCCATGAAGATCCTTTATTTGTCAACTGGCCTCCCACTTCATGGGTCAGGACTCTTTTTTATTGGGAATTAGATATTAGAGATTATGGCATAAATAATCAAGAAATAATTATTTTACAGGGGCAAAAAGACAGAGGTCTTGACTGGGAATATAATATTGAATATTTTGAAAGCAGATTTCCTAACAGTATTGTTAAATATTTTCCAGACGCTAATCATACACTTTTTTCAGAACCGGAAAATATTCGTAATGAGGTTATTGATGCAGTATTGCATTATCTGAATAGATAATAATGTTAATTAGGATGTAATATATGAGCAATAACAAAACCTTTTTAAATAATTCAGGCATAATTTTCGGTAAAGACCAGGTCGAATATATAAGAAAAACAATTCAAACTCTTAATCCGGATAAAGCTCCACAGAACTCAGAGGAAATTCTAAATTACTTCCGTTACTATGATATAGATTTTGAAGTTAATGCACATTTTTTCGGATATTATATATCTGATGAAAAAAGAATTGCAACCCATATATACTTAAACAATAATTCAAAAGGAATTGTATTATTAATTCATGGATATCTGGAACATTCGGCAATTACGTTTACAAAACTGATACCTGCGCTTTTAAAAAATGGATATTCTGTAGCTGCAATAGATTTATCGGGCCATGGTTTTTCAGATGGAAGAAGAGGAGATTCCAAAGATTTTACTGAATATTATCTGGCAATAAAAGAATTTTATAATCATTACTTATATAAATTTCCGAAGCCATATTATATTCTGGGACATAGTACCGGCTGTGTTGGAATATTAAAAGCATTGTATGATGATACTATAAAATTTAATGCATATATTCTGGCTGCTCCTCTAATACGCTCAGATTCATGGACTCTATCTAAATTGGGCATGGTACTTTTCGGATGGTATTTGCCTAAAGTACCTACTTTAAAAAAACGAGGGACTTCCAACTCTGCTTATGCAAAATTTCTTTCAAATGATGACCCATTATTTGTACGCTGGACTCCTACTTCATGGGTAAGAACTTTGTATAATTGGGAAAAAAATATCAGAAACTATGAAACCAATAACAGAGAAATCATTATTTTACAGGGAAAAAAGGATAAAACAGTTGATTGGGAATACAATATTAAATTTATCGAAACAAGGTTTCCGAATAGTGAAGTTAAATATTTTCCGGAAGCAAATCATACTCTGTTTGCAGAACCGGAACATATTCGTAGTGAGGTAATTGATGCAGTGCTGGATTATTTAGATAGATAATTATAATAAATCTGTTAAAAAAATTATAAACTGTTCTGCAACTATCTTCCGGCCTATTTCATTTAAATGGCCTCCATCATCCGTATACTCTGTAATCATTGAATAATAGATATCTCCGTCTAATTCATGATATTGTCGCTTGCCGTCTATTAACGTAGATTCTACACGTGCAAGATCAAATAAAGGTTCCTTTCCTTCATATGTTTCTATCATAAGCTCATTAAATTGAGATCTTTTTATATTGTTACGATAGATTTCATTAACCGGTTTACCAATTATTCTTTTTATCATGTTTTTTAGTCCGGTAATGATATCTATTTTTTGGGAAACTATTGGAGCCGTTAAGTGTATAAAAGTTGTTTTCGGATATAATTGTATTAATTGTTCCATAGAAGATCTGTAATATTCAAATATTTTATTTATATCTGAATCTGCATTAAAATCAACATAACAAAGTTTTAAAAAAGCAAAATCTGCAATGCCGCCTATACCTTCTTTTATATGTTCCGAAAAAGCATCAAGTTTTGTATCCGGCTCAGTATTATTTCCTACTGTTATGGGAGCTGTAAATAATCCTGGATTATATCCCTATTTACCCGGAAAATACTTTTCTTATTACATTAACCAGGCAGGGGGTGTAGATATTGAACGAAATCATAATGAGGAAATATCTATAACAGATGAACAGGGCCAGGCAAAAGAATCAGACGATATTATTTTAACGGGTGATAATATATATATTCCTTCTAATAGCTTTACATATAATTATAATCTCTATTTCCCAATTATTACAACATCACTGGCTCTGGTAATAACAATAATTACAATAGTAAATCTCCTGCAAAATTAATTACAACTAAAATCACCTTCTTTTCTCCATATGCAATCTAATCAGTGAATAACATTTTCACTTTTTAATGGGCCCAGCAAGACGAAGTTTTCTACCTATTATAGAAATAACAGGATTATTACTCAAATAATTATCTCTATAAACTTAGATATTCACGAATTGCTTCGATTACAAATTTATGATCCTCTTCCTGAGCCAGTCCGGATGATGTGATTGTTCCCACGGGGCCAACATTTTTAATTATTATTGGAAAAGAACCTCCATGAGGAGCATATTCACTTTCCTTTAAAAGTTTGGCCTTTTCGATTGTTGTGTTTTCTGATTTTAATTTCTGCCCTATAAAAAAAGAGCTGTGGCCAAAGCGGTTAACAACTCTTATTTTCCGCTTTACCCATTCATCATTATCAGGTGTTGTTCCATCAAAACTATAATGAAACAACTGGTGCCCGTGGCGTGTAATATCTATAGTTATTATTGCATTAATATTTTTTGCCTTTTTAATTAAAAGGTTCCCAATGTTTAGAGCATCTTCAGAAGTAAAACTCGTAAATTGCAAATCTTTTTCTTGTTCTAATAAATCCGATAAATGTTTATTCATATTAGAAATAATTATAGAACTCTCTAAGGCTTTTTACAAGGCTTGTAATTCACGAAATAAGATTAATGCAGGCATTTAAAATCCTGTAAGATTTCTGTTTATTATATTTTTCCCAAGGTTTATACTTTCTTTATCCGCTTCAACTTTAAGTACATATGATATTTTATCTTCCGCGTAATATGTTTCAGATTCATGAATTCCGTGCCTTTCACGGCTAATTCTTACAACAACTGACCATCTGTTGTCTTTGGTCTTTTTTGCTAACGATTCTATTTTATAACCTGAATAGCTTTCTTTTATCATGAGATAATAATTATATAAAATATTTAATTAATTACTTTTCCAATTCTTTTAATGTTTCCTCTTTTTCATCAATTCTTTTTTCAATATCACCAATCTCTTCTAATAATTCTTTAACATCCGAAGTATTTTTTGTTACCGTATTCTGGCCTTTTTCCACTAGTATGCTGTAAACACTGCCGCCAATTAAAGCAAATCTTTTTTCCACCTGTTTTTCGAGTTGATTAATTTCGTATTTTAAAACACCCTTTTCACCTAATTCTTTTGCTTTTTCTGCAGCAGAACTTAAAACCAGTTTTGTGGTTTCTAAACCCTGACCTATTACTTCTTTCATTCTATCAACAAAACCCATTTATTCCCCCTGTTATGATTATCTTAACTTATATCTGGTAATAAGATAAATATTATTTAGCTTTTATGCAATTAAAATAAATTACAATTCAATTTCTATCCATTCATATTTTTCAGAATTATCTATATTTAAAAGTACTTCTACCAGCCATATATTAGTATTGATATTTACTTCAACTTTCCTTGCTTTTATAATTCTTATTAATTCTGCATTTTGATCCTGTATTGTGAAAATGAGCTGATTTTTAACATCATCCGGAATATCGTTTAAATAAAAAAACGATTCTGATGAATTCCAGATTACCTCATTTGATGTTGTAATGTATCCTTCTAAACTGCCCTTTTTAACATAAGCAATTCCATTTAAAAAAACCTGAACTTCATCGTATATAGGATTAATAACAAGTTCAGCCTTATTATTTATGTAGCCCCATTTATTTGCAAGCATTACAGGATAGAGCATATTATCTTCTGCAGGCGAAGCATATTCAAAAATCGGCTCTATTACAAACTTTCCAGTATTATCAATAAAACCCCATTTCGCCCCGGTTTTTACAGGAGCAAGATTATTCTTAAAATATCCTGCATCATCAAATTGAGGTTCTATTACAATATTTCCCTGTAAATTAATAAATCCATACCGGCCGTCTAATTTAAAACCGATAAGGCCTTCGGATAAATTCTTTAAATCATCATATACAGGTTCAATAACAACCTCACCTGTATTATCTATCATACCCCAGCTACCGTTATATTTTACAGTTGCGTAATTTTTATCAATAAATACTTTTGCATCTTCAAATACTGTATCAATAACTAAAGTACCCGTTGTATCTATAAATCCGCATAAACCAGCATTATTTACTTTTGCCAATCCATTATAAAAAACAGGAGCTTCGTTATATTTAAAATCAATTACAGTTTCACCTTCTTTATTTATAAATCCCCACATACCATTAAGCCGGACAGCAAGTAACCCATCCTTATTTTCGCTAAATGCTTCTTCATAAGCAGGTTCGATAATAATCTCACCGGAACTATTTATATATCCCCATTTAACATCACCAATCTCATTTTCCTGCCATATTGAGAGTAACATATTTCCAGCAGAATTTTCCTTATTGCCACTGCAGGAAAACATTAGTGTAAATATTAAAATTATTAGTATTTTTTTCATTTTTTTTCCAATTGATAGTTAATATAAAGTATTTATAGAACATTGAAATCAATCTGTCAATTTACAATAAAAATATTAAGGCTTAAGAAATAATATTATAGCAACAAATATTTATCACTAATGGATAAATTATAAAATAGGTATGAGTGATCCTCTAAGGGATTAGGCGGAAAAACACATCAGATAAGTATCTATTCAATCACCGTAAATAGCTTATGCCGGCACCTTGACAGCACTTTTGTCTGCATGATAATTTAAAAGTATATTTAATTTAAATTTATCTATAAATTATTAGTTCCTTAAACAGGAATATCTTTTTTTATCAATATAAGGAGTAATTATGTCTGGCCACAGTAAATGGGCATCTATTAAACATAAAAAAGGTGCTGCAGATGCAAAACGCGGTAAACTTTTTACTAAAATTATCAAAGAAATAATTGTTTCAGCAAAGATGGGAGGAGGAGATCCGGACGGTAATCCCCGCTTAAGATCATGCCTTTTAAAAGCAAAAGCTGCAAATATGCCTAAAGATAATGTAGATAGAGCAATAAAAAAAGGAATTGGTGAATTAGGAGATGTGGTATACACAGAAATGACATATGAAGCTTACGGTCCGGGAGGTGTTGCTTTACTAATCGAAATATTAACTGATAATAAAAATCGAACCGCCGCAGAAATAAGGCATACACTTTCAAAAGGCGGCGGCAACCTTGGTGAAAGCGGCTGTGTTTCATATTTATTTAAAAGAAAGGGAATAATTGCATTTAGTACAGAAAAATATAAAGAAGATGATATTTTAGATGTTGCACTGGAAGCTGGAGCAGAAGATGTTGTTAATGACGGAGATACTATTGAAGTAACAACAGAACCTGATGATTTTGAAGCAGTTGTAAATGCTCTAACAGAAGCAAACTTTGTAAACGTTATGGCAGAAGTATCTAAAATACCGGATGCAACTGCATCCCTCGACAATAAAAAAACAACTAAAGCAATAAAATTAATAGAGGCATTAGAAGATAATGATGATGTTCAGAGTGTAGCTACTAATCTGGATATTCCGGATGATTTTACTTTAGAAGAAGAATGAAAATAATATTAGGAATAGATCCCGGACTTCTAAATACAGGCTATGGTATAATACATGTAAATGGGACAAAGTATAAGCATATTGCACACGGCGTAATTAAAACAAATTCGCATGATAATCATGGGAAGCGTCTGGAATCAATTTATACAGAATTGAATACAGTTATAAAGGAATACAAACCGGATGAAGCTGGTATTGAAACATTATACTTTGCTAAAAACGTTAAAACTGCTATTCCGGTATCAGAAGCAAGAGGAGTTATGCTGTTTTGTCTTACAATAAACAGAATAAATTATGCCGAATATACACCACTTGTGGTAAAAAAATCTATTATTGGTTCCGGAAGAGCAGAAAAAAGCCAGGTTATGGAAATGATTAAAATAATTTTCGGTTTAAAAGAATCTATAAAGCAGGATCATGCTTCTGATGCACTTGCGATAGCAATTTGCCACTCAAATCATTGCAAATCCATAGAACTATATAATTCCGGAAAGAAGTAATTATGTTTAACAGTATTTCCGGGGAAATTACCTATAAAGACAGAGTATCAATTTATATCAATACTAAAGGTATAGAGTGGGATATAAGTATAACAGAGCAATCCTCGTTTCAATTTCCGGAAGTTGGGAATGCAGCCAGGGTTTTCATATACATGTACCACAGAGAAGACAGTATGAAATTATTCGGATTTGCAACTAAAAATGAAAGACAGCTGTTTTTAGACTTAATAAAAGTAGATAGTGTCGGCCCAAAACTGTCTTTAAAAATCCTCTCCGGTATAAAAACTGACAGCTTTATAAATGCATTGGAAAATGAAGACCTCGCAACTCTTACATCAATTCCCGGATTAGGTAAAAAAACGGCTCAGAAAATTATATTAAAATTAAAAGGTAAACTTGCGATGTCGGAAGTGAACGTTGTGCATGAACATGAAGATATAATAACAGCACTAACTGGAATGGGTTTCGATAAAAAACTCGCAAGAGAATCTGTAAATAAAATAATAGAAGAAATAAATATAAAAGATTATACTGGTGAGGATCTTGAGCGTGAAATACTTAAAAGATCTATTAAACACATCAGTAAAAAGTAATTTTCCAAAATTTAAGTGGAGAAAATGAGCAGAGTAATTTCATCTGATTTTATAGAAGAACACGATAAAGAGGAATTCTCCTTACGTCCGAGATTATTAAACGAGTTTATAGGCCAGGATAAATTTAAGGAAAATCTTTCTGTTTTTATAAAAGCAAGCAAACAGAGAGACGAATGTCTCGATCATGTTTTTTTATCCGGTCCTCCGGGCCTTGGTAAAACTACATTGGCAAGTATTATTTCTCATGAAATGAATGTACCATTTAGATCCACTTCTGCTCCTGCTTTAGAAAAGTCAGGTGACCTTGCAGCTATACTAACTTCTTTAGAAGAAGATAATGTATTTTTTATTGATGAAATACACCGGCTTAAACCAACAATTGAAGAAATATTATATTCTGCTATGGAAGATTTTGAAATTGATATTGTAATCGGACAGGGCCCGGGTGCACGCGCAATTAAAATACCTATCCCAAGATTTACTCTTATCGGAGCTACTACAAAAGCAGGGCTTGTATCCAGCCCATTATATTCAAGGTTCGGTATATCATGGAGACTCGATTTTTATAATGATAAGGATATTAATAATATTGTAAAACGCTCTGCAAATATCTTAAAAGTTAAAATACATAATGAAGCTGCTGAACTTGTAGCAAAATGCTCCAGAGGCACACCCCGGGTAGCAAACAGGCTTTTACGCAGAATGAGAGATTTTGCAGAAGTCTGGTCTGATGGAGTAATTTCTCTTGATATTGTAAAGAAAGGCCTTACTTCTCTGGAAATTGATTCTTCGGGCCTTGATAAGCTTGACAGAGTAATATTAAAAACTATTATACAAAGATATCAAGGAGGCCCGGTAGGTTCGGAAACGCTTGCTATTTCTATTGGAGAGTCTGTTGATACATTAGAAGATGTATATGAACCATTCCTTATTCAAACAGGATTTTTAACAAGAACACCAAGAGGCAGAATGGTTACAGAACAGGCATATAAACATTTAGGACTTAATATTAAAGATAACAATATTAAAGATAGCAGTATTAAAGATGAAAACCAGCGATTTCTCTTTTGATTTACCTGATGCGTTAATAGCACAGGTTCCTCCAAAAGAACGAGGAGATTCCAGGCTCTTAATTTTAAATAAAAGCACAGGTATATTAATAGACTCATATGTTAAACAACTCCATCAATTATTAAAACCCGGCTCTTTATTGGTATTAAATAATACACGTGTAAGAAAAGCACGCATATTTGCAGAAGCATTAGAAACAGGCGGTTTGGTTGAGTTCCTTCTTTTAAATGAGCTAGAAAAAGGTTTATGGGAAGTGATAGTTTCAAAATCTAAAAAACAGAGAATAGGAAAAAAATATACATTTCCGGATAATAGAATTGGAATTATCGAGGATGAAATTGATAGTTGTAAAATATTAAGAATCTTACCTGAAATTGATGATAATTACCTTGAAAACCATGGCCATATTCCCCTGCCCCCTTACATAAAAAGAGTAGATAATTTAAGTGATTCTGAAAGATATCAGACTGTTTTTTCTAAAAAAACAGGGTCTGCAGCTGCACCTACTGCCGGCCTGCATTTTACAGATAATATGTTAAAAAGTTTAAAAGAAGCAGGAATAGATATTGTAAATATTACTCTGCATGTTGGCATTGGAACTTTTTTACCGATACGAACAGAAAAGATTGAAGAACATAAAATGCATACGGAAAAATATTATATATCAGTATCATCAGCAGAAAAAATAGAAAAAGCATTAAAAGATAATAAAGAGATTACTGCTGTAGGCACTACTGTAGTCCGGACACTAGAATCTGCATATGTAAACAAAAAAATAAAAACAGGCTGGAATAAAACAGATATTTTTATTTATCCCGGATATAAGTTTAATGTTGTTACGAATATGCTTACAAACTTTCATACACCGGAATCCAGCCTGCTATTAATGGTTTCTGCATTTGCAGGTATCGATAATATAAATATTGCTTATAAATATGCAATTAAAAATAAGTATAGATTTTTTTCATATGGCGATGCGATGCTCATAAAATAACTTATAAAATAGCTTATGGACTTGCTTATTTTTAAACACATATATAAATTTGATAATATATACTTTCTAACTTATAATTGACCTAAAGAATTATGATAAAGAGCACTTCCATTCTAAATTTGAAAGCCGGTTCATATGTTTTTATAGAAGATGATAAAAATAATGATAAAATATTCCTAATAGAAAACGGAGAAATTGAATTATACGGATTAAGAATGTATAGGAATTTGCTAAAAGATGGTGATATTTTCGGTTATATATCATCCTTTTCAAATAAACCTAGATTCACAACTGCTTTCTGTAAAACTGCAAAAACCAAAATCTGAAGGGAATTTTGAATTTTATGAGGATAAGCAGCTCATTTTCTGTGAACATGAAACCAAAACAATTAATTAATGTATCTTTTAAAAGAGTTGGTAATGTGACTAGCGACAATTATTTTATATTTTAATGATGAAACAATTCGTGTTATTAGAATAGAAGCAGAAAAGAATCCGGACGAATTGTTAAAACAAAGCACAAAGAATTTTAAAGATTTATTGTAAAGCTAAACTAAAGATGCCTACAATGCTTTTTTAATAAATTTCCAAGATAATAAAGCAACTTGTCCAAAAGTCAGGTCTCCATCAGGAAGCACGAAATATTTTTTAAAGAACTTTAATTCTACAATAGAATATAGTATAATACTTACTATCGTAGTAGTAAAATGAGAGTCTGAATGTTTGATAAAAGGAAAGACGAAGATGGTTATCTTAAGGAAAAAATTAATAATCTGGAAAATGAAATTGAAAATTAAAGGAAAAAGTTTCAGATGAAGAATATTTTAAAGCTAGGAGTAAAAAAAGAATCGAATACCGCGAAAGACAACAACAAACCTCAAAAAAGCGAAGTTTCTCGACCAATAGTTTATGGGGAATGTACGGAAAAGTTGATGCAGATCAATTCAAATCAATGGTTTTACCCATATTCTCAACGACTACCGGTGCATCATTCGATAGTCTGGTTGACGGATCTCTATTATTATCCTATCAAACTATTGATGATCCCAACAAAGTCTATTCTCGTATTGATAATAACACTATTGATCATTTAGCGATGAAAATATCTGTGATGGAAGGATATTCCATATCTGAATTAACTCAGGCTCTATGTGTTTCATCCGGAATGTCTGCCATTTTTATGGCAACAATGGCATTCCTGGAAAGTGGTGATGAATTTGTGAGTTCCAATCGGGTATATGGTGGAGCAGAACAGCTTTTTGATACGACTTATCCTAAAATGGGTTGGAAAGTTAAATGGGTAGCCAATCCCTGGGATCTTAACGAATGGAAAAATGCTATAACGTCAAAAACAAAATTCCTTTATGTTGAAACTCCTTCCAATCCTACCTTATTTATAGCTGATATTCCCGCCCTTGCCAAATTGGCACATGAAAACAACATCCCGCTCATAGTCGATTCGACTATCGCCTCACCCGCTCTTTTACGTCCTTTGGAACATGGAGCGGATATTGTAGTTCATTCATTAACTAAAATAATGGGCAGTAGTGGAAGAGCTATTGGAGGGGCAATTATCGCTAAGCAAAAGATAGTAACTAATATGCATGAGTTGGCTGATGATTTTATCAATAAATTAAAAGGTATCCATTTTCGTAATTTGGGACCTTGTCTTCATCCTCCTTCTGCTGCCTCAATCTGGGACAACATTAGCACCTTAGAGATACGGCTAAAAACTGTCTCGGATAATGCTATGAAAATTGCCTGGTTTTTAGAATCACATAAAAAAATTGAAAAGGTTAATTATCCTGGCCTTGAATCACATCCCCAACATGAAGTTGCAAAAAAATTATTACAATTTCCGAATGGAACAAAAGGATACAGCCATTTGTTATCTTTTAATATTAGAGGAGATCTGGAAACCACTAAGAAATTTGCTAATATATTTGATTTTGGTATGCAAGTTACTGATTTAGGACGTGATTATACGATATGGGTTCATAATGCCAGTACGACACATGGACAGATGTCGAAAGAGAAACGAAAGCTGTCCGGAATTGAGGATAACCTTATCCGCTATTCCGTTGGCCTCGAAGGAGCAGAAGACGCCATTAATGCATTGAACATTGCATTAGATAAATTGTAGATGCCTACAATACTTATTTAATAAATTTCTCACTAAGCCCGCAAAATATTAAAACTAAACTTTTGATGCCAACAATGCTTTTTTTAAAATTTCTCACAGAGCTAACAAAGACCACAGAGAAAAGATAGTATAGTAAAATGGTTTCAAAATCTATTAATAAATTTAGTATAACTCTTTAAGTTTTAAATTAAGGATATTTAAAAACCTCTGAAAGCTCCGTTAGAAATTTTATTTTTATTAATATGTATTCTCATCCATATTTTCAAAATCTGCTCTTACCTGGTAAAGTCTTGTAAGCTGTTCAAAAATGATTTCTTCATAATTAAGATCATTAGTAAAAATTCTGTATTTTTCATCCTCCCAATTCTGAAGATCATCCAGATGATGGCGTGAATTTACAAGTTTGGAAGCCCATATTTTTGCCTGTTCCCAATAATATAAGCCTGTGGTATACAGCTTTTCTGCAATTTCAAGACTTTCAAGATTTTGTTCTTTCCATGGTGCATTATAAAAATAAGCGACTTGTTTATCGTAACCATTGGCAAGTATCAGGTGTAATTCAACAAGTTTAAGGTTTACATGCATTTTAAAAAGATATCTGTAATGTTCCCATTCGGATTCATTTATAATTTCTGCAAGTGCATATAAAGGATTACAAAAATCCGCATTTAATGCCCTTTCGAGCCAAACCATATTCTCCATAGTAGCATCAGGTTCCATATAAAAATGCCTATGATACAGCCTGTAATACTGCTCTGCATAGAGAACTGTATAAGAAAAAACGGGAACAGAAATAATATATAATAAAAAAATTAGAAATATTAGGAATATTTTTTTAACCATGTTCTATTTATCGGTCAAAGTTTTAAATTCTTCCAGATTTGCGTAAAAATAATATCAGGAGATTCCATCCCATCAATATTATGGACTTTCATTTTGGTTTTATTAAAAATATTTATACTTTTTAAATAACTGTCATATACTTTTTTCTGAAAATCCATATCCTCATAGATTTCTTTTGTATTTCTGTTTTTCATCCGCGTTTGACAAACCTCCGGTGGAGTATCAATGAAAATGAGGTGTTCAGGTAAAGGAAATTGATTATTAATCGATAAAACCCAATCTATACTGCAGTTTATACTCTGATATGCAAGGGAAGAGAAAATATACCTGTCACAAACAACAATTTTCCCTTCTTTTATATTTTTAATTATACCATTTTTATTTGAATTTAAGTGCTCAATTCTATCTGCTGCAAATAATAAAGCCATTGTTTCATGTTCTACTGCATTCTCACCTTTTAATATCATTCTAATGAATTTACCGACTGTATTATCAGTGGGTTCAAAAGTACAATCATTATTTATACCAAGTTTTGTTAATCTTTTCTTAAACAATTTTAGTTGAGTACTTGTACCGGAGCCATCCAGACCTTCTATTACAATAAAATTCTTCAATACGGGAAATTTATTTACCACATATAACTCCATATTTAATCTGTATAGTAATTTCGATATTTTTTTGGAACTACAGATTACACAGATCTCTCAGCTTATAATCTTAAATTTATGAAATTTAATATCAATCCTGTTAAAACAATATTATATAATAAGTTTTATAAATAAAATAACAATTTTATACTATAAATACAATATTTGAATACATTTCTTCAGCAATTCCTAATATAGATTCTCATGAATCATTAAATTGCTGAATCATAATATCCGGTTGTTTTGATAATATTTGCTAATGTATGAGTTTTATTGTATATTATTTTTTTATGTGATACCTTCTATATTAAGATATAAAAATCGGAGACACCTTACTTGAACAATTCAATTAGGTCCTTAAAATTTAAATTCAAAGACATTGTTATTTTTATTTTAATCTTAATTTTTTCTTTCGTTCTTTTTCTTTTTATAAATAAAGAAATATCAAGAAAGATGGAAATACTAAAAGCTAATACGATGCAATATCTTGAAGCTAAAATAGGACGAAAAATAAGTTATGACAGTATTTCTCCGTCTATTTTTATGTTTTTAGAAATAAGAAATTTACGAATATTTGATTTTGATGATCCTGAAGATTATTTACTTCAAATAAATAAAATAAGAATCTATTATAATATTTTTCTGATGATCTTTAATGATGATCCTCTTGTTGCAATCTCTGAAATAAACCTTAATAATTCGCAGTTTAATATAGATTGGGAAAAAGACTATGAAATAATTAATTTAGTAAGGTCCATTGATTTTTCCGCACCGGAAGAAAAGTATAACATCATACTATCAGGTTCGAACCTGGATTTCTTATTCACCTATAATGATTATATTTTTGAATTTAATCAGCTATTTTTTTATCTTTCAGATACAGAAGATATAGTGTCATTTAACCTTCAGAAAGCAGATTTTGCTATTTATGCTATGGAGGGTGAAGAATATAAAAAACAGTTGGAATCTAGAATACAGTCTATAGGTAATGTTGATATGAATCTTGAATGGATAGACTTACAACTTACGCTGGGATCATTTTCTACAGATATTTTTTCAGTCTCCGATCAAACATTTCAAGTTGTATATAAAGATAATAAATTTGAAATTACAAAGATTAAAGATAAAGCACCAATAGACATAAACCTTGTTTTTGAATGGGATGAATTAAAATTCTGGGCAGATTTTAAAACACAAGATTTCATCCTGCTGGATGAACTTACTTTTAAAGAAAATCTTTCTTTTATTAATGAATGGATTTCTGCAAGTATAACAAGTAAAGGAAATATTTATTTTGATCTGAAACAGAACCTACTTGAATATAATGTCAGTGTAAATGCGCTAATATCAAATAAATTTATTACATCAGAACTTAATATTTCGTCCAATATCTTTGGAGATGAGACAAAAGCTAATCTGAAGCCCCTATTTGTTTCATCTTCTATGGGTAGTATTAAATTTACAGGAGATATACTTATTGAAAATCTTTTTGCTCAAGGTTCATTAAGTCTTATTGAAGTTAAAAGTTCTTCCGGTGAAGACTTAAACGCATCATTTGAAGTAACAAGAGATAAGGAGCATATGAGTGTTTATGGAACAGATATGACAGTTGGCACAACAGGATTTAGTGACTTTGTCTTAACTGTTTATCCAGGCCCGGATAAAGTATTTTTTTATCTTGATACCAAAATATCAGATTCTTTTGAAAATAACAGGATACTATCAAAAGGGGAATTTACATATTTAGATGATACAAATGGGAAATCAAATTTAACAGTAGATTTTGAATTTAAAAATATTTCATTGCTTCATATATATA
>SDBV01005309.1_pt1 | contig 18233 bp, 14 predicted proteins | sample 2277081 | NCBI WGS metagenome assembly SDBV01 (sample SAMN10402039, study PRJNA504765) | marine sediment metagenome | isolation source: marine sediment core GS10_PC15, 223 cmbsf | place: Arctic Ocean: Southern Knipovich Ridge | collected 2010 | reverse complement strand
CGGCAGTTGGCAGTTGACAGTTGGCAAAAAGAACAAATTGCCAACTGCTTATTGCCAACTGCCAACTTGTCTGTTAATATCAACAAAATTATCGTTAACATGTTGTCAATAATGAAATTTTAATAGCCTAACGTTGTTTTTATTTAATCGCCCATATTATATCTGAAAATGTAATAGAATCAGGCTCAAATGAAAATTTCAAAAGAATATCCTTGTTAAAGCTGTTAATGTAATTTTGAATTATATTTTTTAGCCACATCACCTCAGCTTTTAGTTTCCAATGTTGTTTATCATAAGAATATAAAACAATAAAGAGTCTGTTTTTTAAGTGTTTTCTTTGCTGTTGAGATTGATTTTTATATAACCATTCTATTAAATCACCCGGATTGTTTTGTGCCTTGGCTAATGAACCATGATAAGCAGCAGGAAAAACGGATGTTTTATGGTCAAAATTAATACTTTTAATATAAAAATCAACTAGCTTATCCTTATTGTCTAATGCAGGTTTAACGCCAGGCAAGGAACAAAATATTTTTTCAACTGCCTGTGATGACCAAAAATTAAACCATCTGTTTAATGTATAATTAAATAAGTCATCATAATCCGGTTTTCCAATAAACTTTGTATTTATTTTGTTTAAAAGTGTATCAAAATTAAAGGTATTATAAATAAAGTTTGTTAAACTATCATATACATTATTTTGTTTTTTACCCCATTTATATTGGTAGTTCAACCTTTTTTTTAGTTCATTTTCAATTTCTGTTAATGTCATTATTTTATTTTAACAGTACTTACCTTAAACATTAAACTAATATTTGCCTTTGCGTTTTTTGCGAGAGATATTAAAGATATACTCTACTTAGGAGACATCTTATAAAGAAATATCCCGATTAATGAATACAAGATATTTGGTATCCAAACAGCAAGCAATGTATTCATATTTCCTTCAATAGCAAATGTAGTTGAAAACTGCATAAATAGAATATATGAAAAAGCAATTAGTATTCCCAGCCCAATATGAGCACCTATACCGCCTTTGGTTTTTCGCGCTGCAAGAGTAGCGCCTATTAAAGTTAAAATAAATGTAGCAAAAGGAGAGGCAATACGTTTATATTTTTCAATTAAATATGTTTCAATATTCTCAGAACCTTGTAGTTTTTGCTCCTCAATAAAATTGTTCAGTTCATTAAGATTCATTGTTTCAACAATATTCAACCTCCTGGTAAAATCAGATGGATGAATGTTTAAGGTAGTATCAATTGTTTTACCTTTTTCTAATGTTTCATTTATCCTGTCGAAACGACGTATATAATAATTATTTATTTGCCATTTATTTATTGTAGAGTCCCATTTAATATAGTCTGATATTAACTTTGATACTAATTTTCCGTTTTCAAATTTTTCAATTGAAAATTTATATCCTATTTCGTTAAAATTATTATAACTTTCCATATATACATATACTCCTGGTTCAATTTGTTTATGAATGTTTCTATCATAATTAATATAGGGATTTTTGATATAAGTATTTTCAAATGCAAGGCGGGTTTTATTTGCATGTGGAATTAAATAGCTGGCAAGCAAAAAAGAAAACACAGCAATAATAAATGCTCCGATAAAGTATGGGACCAACATTCGTTTAAAGCTAACACCACTACTAAGAATAGCAACAATTTCAAAATTGTTCGTCATTTTTGATGTAAAAAATATTACTGAAATAAATGTAAATAAAGAACTAAAAAGAATTATCCAATACGGAATGAAGTTTAAGTAATAATCAAAAACAATTGCCTTAATTGGTGCCTGCTTCTCTATGAAGTCATCAATCTTTTCTGAAATATCAAAAACAATAGTAATAAGAACAATCAGCGTAATAGCATAAATGAAAGTTCCTAAGAACTTTTTAATAATATATATGTCTAATTTTTTCACTAGTATTGCGTCAATTTATTTATAATCTATTTGCCAATTGTTTAACAATCATTTTCTTCCACTTATCAAAATCACCATTAATAATGTGGTTTCTTGCTTCATTTATTAGCCATAAATAAAATCTTAAATTATGAATACTTGCAATTTGAGCAGCTAAAAGTTCTTTTGACATAATTAAATGACGTAAATATGCTTTAGAATATTGTGTATCCACAAAAGAAGTTCCATCAGGGTCAATAGGAGAAAAATCGTTTTTCCATTTTTCATTTTTTATGTTGATTATCCCGTTTTTAGTAAATAACATCCCGTTTCGTCCATTACGTGTAGGGATTACGCAATCAAACATATCAACCCCAAGAGCAATACTTTCAATTATATTGGCTGGGGTTCCAACGCCCATTAAGTAACGAAGCTTATCTTCAGGCAGAATATTATTTACTACCGAAACCATTTCATACATTTGTTCGTCGGGTTCACCAACAGATAAACCACCAATTGCATTGCCTTCCTTATTAAGCAACGCAATAGTTTCAGCCGATTGCTTTCTTAAATCAGTATAAACACTTCCCTGGACAATTGGAAAAAATGTCTGCTGGTAACCATATTTTGCTCCTGTTTGTTCAAATCTTTCAATTGCTCTTTTAAGCCAGTTATGTGTTAAATTAAGTGAGTTTTTTGCATAATCATAATCACACGGGTATGGTGTACATTCATCAAATGCCATAATAATATCAGCACCAATTGAACGCTGAATATCAACAACATTTTCCGGAGTAAATAAATATTTTGTTCCATCAATATGAGAATGAAAAGTAACACCATTTGCTGTTATTTTTCTGTTTTCTGCCAGCGAATATACCTGGTAACCGCCGCTATCGGTTAAAATTGGCTTATCCCAGTTGATAAATCTATGTAAACCGCCTGCTTGCTCAATAATATCTATTCCCGGACGCAAATAAAGATGGTACGTATTTCCAAGAATAATTTGTGCTTTAATATCGTTTTTTAGCTCGCGCTGATGAACTCCTTTTACAGTTCCTGAAGTTCCTACTGGTATAAAAACAGGAGTCTGTATTTCACCATGGTCGGTAATTATTTTTCCTGCTCTTGCTTTTGTATTTTTATCAGAGTGTAATATTTTGAAATCCATTTTTTAGTTTTCATTTATCACAAATTTAATATATTTGTTTGGTATAATAAAATAAAAATTTAACCATTTAAGAATTAATTTTACAAATTAATAATTAACAATATAATACAACCATTTAATTGACATCATTCATAGTCATAGTGATTTTTGGTATTGCTTTTTTTGTTCAAATACTTTACTATTTAGTAATATATAGTCGTATTGCATTTTATAGACCTAAGAGGTTTTTAAAACCTGTTAAGTCTCAGCAAGCTGTATCAGTAGTAATTTGCGCAAGAAATGAAGCTTTGAACCTTAAAAGATTTTTACCTTCTGTTTTAAACCAGGATTATCCTGATTATGAAGTGATTGTAGTAAATGATTGTTCATCAGATAATAGCCAGGAGATACTCTCAAAATTAAAAGAAAAATATCCACATTTAAGAATTATTAAGCACCCCCCGATACAGTCGTTCCTCCTTACGGGGCAGTCCTGCCAACGCACAATCCTACCCACCCCCTCTTATAGAGGGGATTACACACCGCTGCCAACATACGCTACTCATAATAAAAAAATAGCCCTCACTGCTGGTATTGAAGCTGCAAAAAATGAACTAATATTATTAACCGATGCTGATTGTTATGCTGAAAGCAACAAATGGATTTCGTCTATGCTTCAAAACTTTACTGATAACACTGAAATTGTATTAGGTTATGGAGGATACATTAGAAAGAATGGTTTTTTTAATAAGCTTATACGATATGATACATTATTTATCGCATTGCAGTATTTTTCTTTTGCATTGGTTGGTTTACCATATATGGGGATAGGAAGGAACCTTGCGTATAGAAAATCATTATTTATAACAAATAAAGGATTTACTTCACATATTGATATGGCGTCGGGAGATGATGACCTTTTTGTAAATGAAGTAGCAAAAAAAGTTAATACTACAATTGAATTACATAATCAAAGTCATACACGCTCTGAACCAAAAACAAGCTTTAAAGAGTGGTTACATCAAAAAAGAAGACATCTGACAACAGGTAAATATTACAAAACAAAGCACAAAATTCTTTTAGCAGGCGAAGTATTAAGCAGAATTATCTATTATCTTTTATTTTTTTTACTTCTTATTTTTAATAACTTTATAGAATTTGTTTTATTTGCATTTATTTTCAGATTATTGATACAGATTTTCATTTTTAAAATTACAATGAAACATTTGAACGAAAAAAAATTATTATTACTTTCGCCAATATTTGATATTATTTTACCTTTTATTTATTTAAGCATTGGCAATATTTTTTCCAACTTTACAACAAAAAAGAACAAATGGAAATAAGTCCTAATTTTTCGGAGAAAGCCAGGCGTGATTATAAATTAGTTCTTCTGGCACTTAAAGGTGACCAACAAGCTTATGCTGAATTATTGGGGCGCTATAGAGATGCAATTTACTTTATGCTTTTAAAAATTATAAATAATAAAATTGATGCAGAAGATTTAACAATAGAAGCTTTCACCAAGGCATTTAAAAATATTCACCAATACTCACCCGAGTTTGCTTTTAGCACGTGGTTGTTTAAAATTGCGACTAACAATTGTATAGATTATCTGAGAAAAAGGAAGAAAAGGATGATTTCATTAGACGACATAAAATATGATTATGATGATGAGACATCAATTTCATTAGAATCAAATACGCTCAGCCCTGCTGAGGAGCTTATAAAAAAACAAAATAAAAATTTAATGCACTCAATTGTTAAAAAACTAAAGCCACGTTATAGAAAACTTATTGAGTTACGCTATTTTAAAGAATATTCTTACAAAGAAATTGCCGACGAGATGGATTTACCTATCGGAACAGTAAAAGCCCAACTTTATCGTGCCCGCGAATTACTTTCTCAAATCTTAAAATATACAGGAGGGGGAGATCTGATTGTTGATTGAATGGATATTTAATGGATATTTTTTTAACAGACAACGCTTTAGCATAGTCTTTTCATTGGATATTAGATGTTGGATACTGGATACTGGTTGCTGGATGCTAGATGCTGGATACTGGGTACTGGGTACTGGGTGCTGAGCGCTGTAATCCTGAGCCCAGAGCCAGGAACCAAAAACCAAGTGCCAAGAACCCAGAGACAAGAAACATTGGAATTCCGATACAATAAAATATCAATGAATTTCAAAGAATATCAAAGTATATCAATGAATATCAATAGTTTAATGTTACTAATTATTTAAGACTTTTACTATGAATATCAACAAATATCAATAGTTTAATTTTACAAATTCATTTACGACTTTTAATGAATATCAATAGTTTAATTTTACTAATCTATTTACGACTTTTAAAAAAATATCAAAGATCTTTGCAAAACCTGTAAAATGTCATTCTGAACCCTTCGCTATTAGTCATTCTGAACGAAGTGAAGAATCTCAAGAGACCGCTCAGGACAGTCTCCGTGAAGAATCTTTTTTATGTCATTGGTTATCAACATTATAAGATTTTTCGTTTCACTCAAAATGACAGCTAAAAGTTAGTTTTGCAAAGGTCTCTATCAATAGTTTAACTTTACTAATTATTTACGATTTTATTACAAATATCAGCAGTTTAATGTTACGAATACATTAAAAACTTTTATTTTGCAAATAATTACAAAATATTTTCCTGATTTATTAGAGAAACAAATTATTCAATTTTCAGAATTAAAGAATCTATATAATTTCTGGAACAGTCGTATTAATGTTATTTCCAGAAAGGACATCATATTTCTTTATGAGCGCCACGTGCTGCATTCACTGGCAATTGCAAAACTAATTAATTTTGTAGCCGGCACTACTGTTTTAGATATAGGAACAGGCGGTGGATTTCCGGGTATCCCTCTTGCAATCCTTTTTCCTGAATGTGACTTTCTTTTGATGGACTCAATTGGTAAAAAAATTAAAGTGGTCAATGCTATTGTAAATGAATTAAAATTAACAAATGTTAAAACAGAGCAAAACAGAGCAGAGAACCTGAAACAAAAGTTTGATTTTGTCGTGAGCAGAGGAGTAACTTCTTTTTTAGATTTTGCGAATCTTGTATGCAAGAATATTCATTCTAATAATAAAAATGCTCTTCCTAATGGAATACTCTATTTAAAAGGCGGTGATTTTTCTGAAGAAGTTCAAAATTTTAAGAATAAAATTTTGATTTATAATATCAGTGATTTCTTTGAAGAAAGTTTTTTTAAAACAAAAAAGATAGTTTATTTTGCAGTATGAAAACCAAACTTATATCTTTACTTCTACTTATTATAATAAGTAGTAATCAAAATTTATCTTTTTGTAATTATTTTGTTAAAGATTCTTCTATTGTGCAAAACAACAATCAGTTTGCTTTAGAATTATATTCTGAAATAAGCTTAAAGCCGGGAAACATTATCCTTTCACCATTCAGCATATCCTCTGCTTTAGCAATGACTTATGCAGGTGCAAGAAGCGAAACTGAAAAGCAAATGAGCAATGTAATGCACTTTGCAATGAACCAGGATTTATTTCATAATGATTACAGGCAATTGTCAGATAATATAGAACAACTTGATAATGAAAAGGGCATTGAAATTAATATTGCAAACTCATTGTGGGCACAAAAGAATTACTCGTTTCTTGATAAATTTTTAAAACTTACAAAGAAATATTATAGTGCGGGCTTGCAATTTGTAGATTTTGTTAAAGAAACAGAAAAAAGCAGAAAACTGATTAACCAATGGGTTGAAAAAGAAACAAAACAAAAAATTAAAGATTTATTATTACCCGGCACTATTGACCAGAGCACGGTATTGGTTCTTACTAATGCTATTTATTTTTATGGAATATGGGAAAATAAATTTGATACAAAAAACACATACAAATCATTTTTTTACAAGGATGACAAAACAAAAGTTGAAACATCATTTATGAAACAATCGGATAAGTTTAACTATTATGAAGATAACACATTACAGGCATTAGAGCTTCCTTATTCAAACAATTCATTGTCAATGGTTATTATGCTTCCTGCCCTTCCCCTAACCCCTTCCCAAAGGGAAGTGGAACAAACATACGAGAGTATCAATAAATTTGAAAAGCTCTTAACTTATGAGATGTATAATAATATAATTTCGGGGTTCCGTAAACGAAAAGTGAATGTTTCTGTTCCAAAGTTTAAAATCACTTCACAATTTGATTTGGAAGAAAAATTATCTCAAATGGGAATGCCCGATGCATTCTCATCTTCAGCAGATTTTTCGGGTATGACAGGAAAAAAAGATCTTCATATTGATAAAGTGGTTCATAAAGCATTTATTGAAGTAAACGAAGAAGGAACCGAGGCTGCAGCTGCTACGGCTGTAATAATGACAAAAAGTGCAGCTATTGCAGTAACATTCAAAGCAGATCATCCTTATGTATTTATTATTAAAGACAATAATACTGAAAGTATTTTATTTATTGGAAGGGTTGCAGAACCTATAGATTGATTATTGACTTTGTCCGACGAAGTTTTAACGTAGTCGGATGATTGTTGATTGTTGATTGGATATTGGTAGATATTGGATGTTAGATACTGGTTACTGGGTACTGGTTACTGGGTACTGGGTACTGGTTACTGGGTACTGGGTACTGGGTACTGGGTACTGGGTACTGGGTACTGGGTACTGGGTACTGGGTACTGGGTGTTGGACACTGGAAACGCAAAAGCCCAAAACCCAGAACCAAGTGCCAAGAACCCAGAGACAAGAAACATTGGAATTCCGATACAATAAAATATCAATGAATTTCAATAGTTTAATTTTACAAATATATTAACCACTTTTAAAAAAAATATCAATAGTTTAATTTTACTAATAATTAAATATTTTTTAGCATGAAACGAACATATCAGCCATCAAAAAGGAAGAGAAAAAACAAGCATGGATTTAAAGAAAGAATGTCGTCGGTAGGTGGACGCAGGGTGTTAGCACAAAGGAGAGCGAAAGGCAGGAAAAAGCTTTCGGTTTCTGATGAGCCGAGGCATAAGATATAATGATTTATGATTGACTACGCTGAAGCTTCGTCAATTAAAATTTACGATTTTAGATTGTTAATTTGATATTGCTTGCACGCCAAGACTTGCCAGGAGGGGATGTTGTACCAATTGACCTAATTCATCTAATTGATATAATTTCTTCCGTAAGAATGCCAGCAGCATAAACAAATTCCAAAAACAAAACCCGAAATATTTTAGACATTAGAAAAAAATACCCCCACCTGAACAAACAGACGGGGGTATCTTTAATTAAGTAGTAAGCTAAAAATAAAAAGATAGTTTACTTTTTACTTTATACCCCGTCATTCGACAGGGCTCCGCTTATTAATTGAACAATTACTCCTGATTATTAATTAGTAAGTAATATCCTCAATCCTGATAACATTTTTAATAACATTTACTATATGTATACCTTCTTTAAATACTACTCTTTGAGTAGTTTTAGCTCCTCCTACAGTATCTCCAAATATAGGATCTACCCAGACTATTTGATCATAAACAAAATCTTCAGGATAAATAGTTACATCAATATTTTGTGTACCGGCATTAACCGTAATTGAGTAATCTCCGTTTCCATCAACTGTTGTTTCAAAAGTAAGGACACCATAAGGATATCCAGGAACAGGATTAGCTACAAGATCAATAGCATCAATCTGAGAAATAATTTTTGTGCCTTGTGGTGCATTTTCAAGTTCAAAATTAGTAAGATCTAAATCACACTTTACTTCTCCTTTAATAACTGCATTTGTCATAGCAGGTGGTGTGTAAATTTCTTCATCTTCCCCACAGCCACTAAAAGTAAATAAATAAACAAAGCTTAATAAGCTTATTAAAATCATTAAATTTTTCATTTTTTTTCCTCCTTTTAAAATTTAAAATTAATAAAAAAATATTTTTTCTAAAAAATCTAACAAAAACAGAAAATTTCTGTTAGAAAAAAAATTGTTTTTAAAAATGGAACAATAAGAAAATGGAGCCAAAAGCATTATCGGTATCAATTAACCAATTTTTACCTCCACCAGTTTTAACTGTAACTTTCTCAATTTCAGTTCCTGTCCATTGTTCTTCTGTTGCTTCACCATCGCCTGTTTTACCATAAGCAAGTCCCCATCCAAATTGCCCTCCTACTGAAAGCTTGGGGGCAAAAAAGTATTCAGCACCAATAAATCCACCCAGTCCAAAACCTATACCTGTTCCATTTTTTGTATCGGTTATTCTTCCTCCTGTAGCGGTAATATTAGTACCAAAATTAGTTGTTCCGGGATCTGGAAACGATGGCGAATAATTATTACCATACTCATACTTTGAAGAAGCAGTGGTATAATTAAAGAAAAATTCTCCGCCGTAAAAACCCTGAATTCTGCCAGGTCCTCTTCTCATTTCATAGCCAACACTAATAATAGTATTGCTGAATTTAATGATTTCTTTATCCTCAACTGTTATTAGAGGATCTGGAACCGGTAGCGAATCTTTCATAAAATATTCAATATCAGTATTAGTTCCCGTGCGAAATCTAAAACCAACACGAACAGCTGAAGATTCATCAAGAAAATACTTGGCATAAATAGCATTATTTCCATTTATAAAATCATACCAAATAGTATTTCCCAGAGTACCATTGAACATATTTCCAAAATATTCAAAAACAGGCACTGCATCTATTCCTAAAGCAATATCACCTGCTTCGGGTAAAATATTTACGCCTCTTTTGGAAATAAATCCATTTTCTTCAGTTTCTTCCTGTGCATTAGAATAAAATACAAATCCTAATGCAAAGATTAACAATAAAATGATTTTTTTCATAATTAAGATTTAGTTAAACAATAAAATTTATAATTTTCGGGGCAAATGTAATACAAAAATTTAACTACCAAAAAAAAACGCATAAAAATTTTGATTCTATAATAAATTAGTAAAATTAAACTATTGATATTCATTGACCCCAGTTGAATAATAAAGACCACAGTGAAATACAAAAGAAATTTCACGTGGTAAAGATTCAACGGGGTAAATATACTTTAATATATGTTGAAAAAGTTTATTATTGGTTAATAGCAGTTAAAGACAGTTAACAACGGTTGCTTTTTGTACTGCTCTGTAAAAAAAAATAGTGCTGGGTAAATTTTATGACAAAATAAACAACTTATCAAATAATTAAATTTATGTACAGGGCTTTTATGTAAGTATGTTTCCCTTTTCTAAGATAAGTATATTAAATGTAACCAATATTAACCAATATTAACTGATGTTAACCGTTTTTAACATTTTCAATTGTATTTCCATTGAATATCCAATAAACAGACTATGCTAAAGCGTTGTCTAATAAAAAAATATCTATTGTATATCTATTATATATCCATTGTATACCTATCAATTTCCATCAATATCCAATATCCAGCAATTACTTTTTACTTTTTTACTTACTTCAAATCCTTATACCCTTATACCCTTATACCCTTATACCCTTATACCCTTATACCCTTATATCCCTATACCCGGATTCAAATCACCAATTATCAATTTCTAATTCCCGTTAATTTTTACTTCTAAACACCCTGAAATATTTACTTTTGTATGGCAATTCTTCACATTTTTTTAAAATTAGTTTCATATAATCATACCAGTAATTATCATAGTCCATAGGAATTAATTCATAAGCCATTCTCTTTGAATAATATTTGTCAATAATCACATAAATATTCTTTTTTTCAAGGATGCGATTTAATTTTCTATACAATAAATCTTCACTGCCAATGTATTCAGCGTGTTGCATCCAATCTAAAGGAAAAGGGTTCTTACTTTTTAACAATGGATATATAATTGCATTATTAGGTAATAAGACAAAATTATCTTTGATATCGTCGTAATTAGTATAAATATTCATAAAGTCGGTATAATATTCATAAGTTGTTGGGTTTGTATTAATATTTCCGAATTCATCAAAAATATCGCCTAAACACCGGGTTAAATAAGAACTTTCTTTATCTCTGTAATTAATTTTTCGCTGCCCGTAAATTGAAACAATAAATAAAGCAATTATCAATAGAATACTTGATATTAAAATTATATGTTCAGCAGATTTCTTAAATTTTTTGGAACTATTTTTTTTTATCAAATAAATAATCAAAACAACAATGGTAGAACTTATAATACCGGCGGTAAAAATTGGTGTATTATCACCTAATGAAATAGAACTTGTCCAGGCAATGAATAAGCTAAAACCCAGAACAGCGACCTGTTTGTTTGAAAACTGTATGCTCATAGCACCAAGGATAGTTACCACAAATAAGAGCCAGAACATTTCAAAAGGAGTTTTAAACAACATTTCTGCCTTTAAAAAAAACATATAAAATGAATAGAAAACCAGTGCAGTTAAATAGAAAAGTAAAATAGCCAGCACTATTTTTTTTTGCTTATGATTAAATATTACGGGTGGTATAAGACGTAGCGACGCTACGTCTCTACTTATTTTGGGTAATTTAACCCAGAAATAAAAGATACCTGTTAATAAAACAAAATTTATTATAAGCAAATCAGCTTTTAAAAATTCTTTTAGATATCGTAAAATACCGGTTTCAAACAGTTCTGTTCTTCCTGTCATCTGGTCAATAAAATAAGGTAAGGCATCATTTGTTAGAAGGTAGAAAAAATATATTATAAATGGTAAGGCACCGATAATACAAATTACAGGTAAAGCCACACCCCAACCAAGCCCCCCTTTTGTTCCCCCCAAAGGGGGGAAAAGACCAAAGGGGAGGGAGCTTTTTAATTTTCTTTTTCTAATATAATGAATAATAACTATGATAAACATTAAAATTGCAGGCAGCAAAAAATTTTGTCTTGAAATAGCAGCAAGCGAAATAAAAATCAAGCCGATTATTATAAAAAACGCCTTTTTTAAGTGTGAAATATAATCATCAAATAACCTGATAAAAAAGGCAAAACTTATAGTAGAAAGAAATACAGCATCAATCGTTGTCCATGGATATAAATTATAGTTGTTAACATTTAATATAAATGACAATAAACCGACAGAAACAAAATATATAATAAGCTTATAAAAAGAATTTAGATGAAAATTAAATGTTCTAAATAATATGATAACCCAGACAAACGAATAAACAAAATATTGAAATACAACAAACCATCTTGCACTCACCTGCAGGGGCAAAGGACTATAAAAATGAATAGAATGTAAAACTCCGGAAAAAACAGGTCTGATAGAAATAAAATCTTTATGCGGTATTTCACCGTTTATTAAACGAAACGACTGGGCTATAATAACACCGTCATCAGTGGGATTAAATCCTTCGTTCTCAATATAGTCAAGCTTAAAGAAAATTATGCCAATTATAATAGCAGTTATGATGCTTACTAAAATAAATACAAGCGAATTATTATTTTTTATCAGTTTAAATTTCATAATATCCAATAAAAGTCGTAAATAAATCGTAAAATTATACTATTGATATTTATTAAAAGTTTTTAATATATTCGTAAAATTAAACTATTGATATTTGTTGATATTCATTGATATACTTTGATATTCCATTGTATATTGAATCTCCATTGAATCTCCATTGAATCTCCATTGAATCTCCATTAAATATCCATTAAATATCCATTGTATATCCATCAGTATCCATCAATATCCAGTATCAAGCATCCAGTAACAAGAAACTACTTTTTATTTTCCATATATTCTTTCTCAATATTCACTGCCCATATATTATCTTTCGTGTTAACATTATTAATAATATTTTCAACCGCCGTCATAGCTGTAAGCATAGAATGGTCCTGGTTATTGTATCTGTGCATACCGTTTCTTCCAATCAGGAATAAGTTTTCAAAAGAATCGGTAAAATTCCTGATAATATCAAACTGTTCATAAGTTCCGAAATAAGCGGGATAGGTTTTGGGCATTCTTATAACTACACTGTCAAGCACCTGTCTCTTATCAATAATGTCAATCATTGCAAGTTCCTTTATAGCAAATTGTTTAATTTCATTATCCGGTTTGCTCCACAATTTATCGCCTTGATTGCAAAAGTATTCAAGCCCAAGCCAGACTTTATCTTTATCTTTTACCATATAAGGGCTCCAGTTATTAAAAATCTGCAGACGACCTAACTTTACATCAGTTTCCTGAATATATATCCAGCTATCGGGTATAATTTCATTATGTGTTTTAATTTTTGTTTCATTTTTTATTTTCATCTTATTCAAAAGCAAACCTACTGTAATAAAATCGCGATACAACAGTCCTTTAGCAATATTCTTAACTTTATCAGGAACTTTTCTTCCCATTGCAGAAATTAAATCTTTTACAGGCATTGTAGATAAAAAATAATCACCTTTTTCTATGATTTCTTTACCGGTTTTTTCGTCTTTGATAATTAGTTCAGTTATTTTGTTTTCATCAAAATTTATTCCTACTACTTTTTTACACAGATTAATCTCACCCTCTTTTTCTTTAATAATTCTTGCAACTTCGTTCCATAATTGCCCGGGCCCATATTTAGGGTATAAAAATCTGCTTATCAAGCTTGTTTCAGTATCTTTTTGACGAATTGATGTTTTTCTTAAATATAATATTTTTGAAGCATGAAGAAATGTTTTTGTAATCGATAACCCTTTGATTCTTTGTGAACCCCATTCGGGCTTTATTTTACTGCAAGGTACACCCCATACTTTTTCAGTATAATCCTTAAAGAATATTTTATACAACTCTTTTCCAAATCTATTGATAAAAAAATTTTCAAGGTTTTTTTCATTTTTGATGGGAAATAAACGGATTTTTATATAGCTAAATCCAATCTTTAGAATTCTTATTAGACCTAAATTCTGAAATGTTTTGAAATTTAGCGATAAAGGATAATTAAAAAATTTTCCTAAAAAAAAGATTCTTGAAAGTCGTTTACAAATCAACATTACTTTATCATCTATCTCTGGATTGGCTACATTATTTTTACCAGATATGAATAAATCATGTGTGAATCCTTTTAATTTATCATTAACAGTTGATTCATCTTGCAAAGGCAGAATATTTAACCACCAGTCAATCACTCTGTCGGATTTAGAAAAAAATCTGTGCCCTCCAATATCAATATAATTTCCTTTATAATTAACGGTTTTTGATATTCCACCAACATCATCAGTAGCTTCGTAAACAATTGGCTTAATATCTGTTTTTTTTAATAACTCATAAGCTGTGGTTAGTCCTGCAGGACCGGCTCCTATTATTATTGCTTTTTTTTTGTTCATAATTCCTTTTTAAATATTCCCCATTGTGAAAGAAAAACAATTACTTTAGTATTTTTAATTTTAAAATATGGAACATTATTAAAATTTATAAGATTATTGTGAGGACTTGTTCGTTTTTGGTTTAGTCCTATTTGTTCTAATAATTTAAGCAGCCAGTCCATACAAGGAACAGGTGAGGTAAGCATAAACAAACCTCCAGGTTTCAATAAATCATAACATTCTTTAAAGCAATTAATATGTTCTACTACTTCAAATGCTATAATGACATCAAATGATTGTTCTTTTATCCCCAGGTCTTTCCAATTACAAATATCGCCTATTATATCAGCTGGCGGAACAATATCTATCCCTGTATAGTTAATCCATCCATTTTGCCTAAGATAATTACCAACCCAGCCATTACCACTGCCAATTTCCAATATTTTGGCTTGTTTGGGTATTTTATTCAAAAAATAATCAATCTTTTTTTTCTGAGCATATTGGCTTAATAGTGCCATAAAACAACTATTGTTTATTCCTAAAATTAAGTGCTCTTATTCTAAGATAAGGTTTATACACCAAACCATCAGCACTTGTTTTTGCCAGGTAAAAAATAAATATTTTGTTATTATGTAATAATCATTTTAAAAAAAGCACCTATTATTATTGCGGTTTTTTGTTCCATTAAAGATAAGCAATTATTTTATGGTCAATTTACCGGTTATTATTTTATGTATCTGGAATAGCAAACATAACAAAATGAATGGTGTCAAGATTAAATAGAGTCTTGTAGCTAAAGAGTTAATAAATGGTAAAATTAAAATATAACACCAGCATAATGATATTGATATTGTACAAAATAATCCCTTTGATTTACGAAATAAATATATAAAACTTGAAATTATTAATAGTATGAAGTAAAAGGTCCATTTATATTTATTATAAACCTTTTTTTTACTATACTTGAAGTGATATGTATTTAAGACAAAATCACTCCAATGTTCAGTATTCTGATAAACATCCGTTGTAAATACTTGTAAAAAATTAGGTATCACACACTTTTTTATATACAAGCCAGGTTTTTCAAAAATAATTTTCAGGGCAGTTGCTGTTAATTCAGGAGATACTTTATAAATATCTTCAAACTTATATTTATATTTTGCCATGTAAGTTCTGTATGGGAAATCAGGACTCCATATTTGTCTTGCATGAAAAATTGAATTATTAGTAGTAAATAAATTAGTATCTTGCTTTGACAGGTGTTTTTCAAATTTTGTTTTTGGATTTTTCCTAATATCTGAATAATTGTATATAGCAGATGCATTATTCCATAGAACACAACCTGTAAAACCATTAAAACGATAAGTATCAAAAGTATATTGAAATTTAATTCTAATGGGTAAGATTATTATCTGAAAGCCAAAAAAAATCAACAATATTGCTTTAAATATTCCTTTCCTTTTCAGCCGATAAAAAAGAAATAAAAATAAAGGAAAAACCATAAAAATAATACCTGCAAAACGAATACTGTACAAGATACCCGCTAAAACACCGAGCAAGAAAAGTCTGGTAGTCGAGTTTACTTTATCTTTAATATTGTAATGCAAAAGAATAAACCAGGGAAATAGAAATGTAATAAACAAACATTCAGACATTATATCAACACAAAAAAAACTCGTAGCTGGGTCTATACCAATAAGTATTGCAGATATTAATATTAACTTCTTACTATTAATAAAATACTTTAGAAATATACTTGCACTTAATGAAAAAAGAATTATTTGAGCAACTATAACAAGATAAAAACTTGGATAAATAATCCTCAGGAAATATAAAAAGTATGGATAATATGGGGGAAAATAAAAATTTAGAATACATTCAAGATAACCATAGCTATCTGTTTCTATTACAATTCCATTTTTAAGAAAATATAAGAGCTTTAAAATAAAAATTATAGAAAAGCTATAAATTACACTCCTATTAAAAATATAATTAGTAGAGAAATTGCCCCAGTTGGATAAAAAACCTATCCAACGGGGTAAACATGCAACATCTCTACTAATTTTTAAGATTTTTATTCTATTTTTCAGAAAATTAAACAACATTATTGCGTAAAGATAAAGTATAAGAGACCTTTGCAAAACCTGTAAAATGTCATTCTTAACCCTTCGCTATTGTCATTCTGAACGAAGTGAAGAATTTTAAGAGACCGCTCAGGACAGGCTCCGTGAAGAATCTTTTTATTTTATTGGTTATCAACATTATAAGATTTTTCGTTTCACTCAAAATGACAGCTAAAAGTTAGTTTTGCAAAGGACTCTATAAATATTGAAAAATCACAAATTTCACGAATTTACACAAATAAATTAAATAACAAAGAGATGACAAGAAAAAAAATAATTTTAACTTTGTACCTTTACAAAATTAAAATGATTGAACAGAAAATATTATCAAGCACCAAAATTTCTACTAAATTAAAAATAATTGCTGAAAAAATATACAACAAGCAAAGAATTACTGAGGAAGAAGGGATTTTACTTTATGAAAAAGCCGAATTAGGGTTCCTGGGAATATTAGCAAATTATGTTCGTGAACAAAAGCACGGTAATTATACATATTTCAACAGGAATTTTCATATTGAGCCAACCAATATTTGTATCAACAATTGTAAATTTTGCTCTTTTTCCAGAAAAATTGATGAACCCGGAAGCTGGGAGTATAGTATTGAAGAAATCTTAAAAAAAGTAAAGAAATATAAAGGTAAAGCTCTTACTGAAGTTCATATTGTAGGTGGTGTTCATCCACACTATGATTTGCATTATTATGGACAAATGATAAAAAAAATTAAAGAGATTCTACCGGAAATTCATATAAAAGCATTTTCTGCAATTGAGCTTGATTATATGATAAATAAAGCAAATATGACTTTAGAAAAGGGTTTAAAAATATTAAAAGAATATGGGTTGAATTCTATACCTGGTGGTGGAGCAGAAATTTTTGATGAAAAAATTCGCGAACAAATTTGTCCGGAAAAAACTAATAGCAAACAATGGCTCACTATTCACGAAACAGCACATAAGCTTGGAATCCCTTCAAATGCGACAATGCTTTATGGTCATATTGAAAATTATTCACATAGAATTGACCATTTGAACAGGTTAAGAAATTTGCAGGATAAAACACATAAGTTCTATACATTTATTCCTCTTAAATATAGAAAAGAAAATAATAAACTATCTTATATTCAAGAAGTATCAGTTATGGAGGATTTAAAAAATTATGCTGTTTCCCGTATATTTTTAGATAATTTTCCTCACATAAAAGCATACTGGCCAATGATAGGCAAGAAAATAGCCCAGCTTTCACTCTCTTTTGGTGTTGATGATATTGATGGAACTATTAACGATTCAACCAAAATTTATTCGTTAGCAGGTGTGGAAGAAAAGAAACCGGCAATGACAACTAATGAACTTGCGAATTTAATTAAAAATGCAAACCGTAAACCGGTAGAACGGGATACTTTGTATAAAATTATTGATGATTGTTGATTGATTATTGGATATTGGATACTGGGTGCTGGGTACTGGGTGCTGGATACTGGGTGCTGGATACTGGGTGCTGGATACTAGGTGCTGGGTACTTGGTGCTGGGTGCTGAGCTCTGAAATCCAGAGCCCAGAACCCAGAAACAATTAGAAGATTAATAATTTTTTTATATCAATAAATAATTTTATATTTGTTTTAACGTTAAATTAATAGAGTCCTTTGCAAAACTAACTTTTAGCTGTCATTTTGAGTGAAACGAAAAATCTTATAATGTTGATAACCAATGAAATAAAAAGATTCTTCACTCCGTTCAGAATGACATTTTACAGG
>SDBV01005308.1_pt1 | contig 18237 bp, 15 predicted proteins | sample 2277081 | NCBI WGS metagenome assembly SDBV01 (sample SAMN10402039, study PRJNA504765) | marine sediment metagenome | isolation source: marine sediment core GS10_PC15, 223 cmbsf | place: Arctic Ocean: Southern Knipovich Ridge | collected 2010 | reverse complement strand
AGAGATAATTTTAGATGCCAGAAGAGCCTTTCTTATATCTTCTATAAAGGTTTTTTTGTCGCCTGTAAAACCTGGTTCCGGGCCGCCTAAAACTTTGGAAGCAGCTACTCTTTCTTCTTTTAATGCAGATAAACATCTTCCGAATACTGCTTCACCAATTAGTGTAACAGGCACACCTAAATCAAGAGAACTGATTCCTGTCCATTTGCCTGTCCCTTTCTGACCGGCTGTATCAAGAATTTTTTCAACCAGCGGGCTTCCGTCCTCGTCTTTATAAGCCATAATATCTCTTGTAATCTCAATTAGATAGCTGTCAAGTTCGCCTTCATTCCATTCTTTAAAAACTTGATGCATTTCATGGTTAGACAATTCAAGTAGTGTTTTCATTATATGGTATGATTCACAAATCAATTGCATGTCGCCGTATTCAATACCATTATGCACCATTTTTACATAATGGCCTGCTCCGTTTTCTCCCACCCAGTCACAACATGGAGCGCCGTCATCTGTTTTTGCAGAAATGTCCTTGAAAATATTTTTTACAAGCGGCCACGCTTTTGGATTCCCGCCGGGCATTATCGACGGGCCGAATCTTGCACCTTCTTCGCCGCCGGAAACACCTGTGCCTATGTATAGGATACCTTTCTCTTCTAAGTATTTTGTTCTTCTTATTGTGTCAGGATAATGTGAATTTCCACCATCAATTATTAAATCACCTTCTTCTAAATGAGGAAGAAGCATTTCTATAAATTTATCTACTACTTCTCCGGCTTTAACCATTAACATTACTTTTCTCGGCCTTTTTAATAAAGCAGCCATTTCTTCTACAGAATGGGCTCCATAAATGGTTTCTCTGCCTTTGGCAGCTTTATCCAGGAAATCATCAACCTTAGATACGGTTCTGTTAAAAGCTACTACAGAATAACCTTTATCATTCATATTTAGAATGAGGTTCCGGCCCATTACAGCAAGGCCGATAACAGCGATATCGCCTTTATTTTCCATTATCATTTCTCCCTAAGAATATATTAAATATTAATAATATATATCTTATTTCATACAGAACAAATATTTCTTTTAAAATTATAGTTATTATACATCCTCCAGTGGGTTCTGTTCGTTCCAGTTTGAGTATTTATCATTAATAGAGAAATTTACTTTGCCTGTAAGAAGAGGCAGTCTCTGAATAGCATAATTGCGGTGGTCTATATTCCAGTTCGAAGGAGGCAGATCTTTAATGCATACAAGATACAAAATAGTATCGTTATAATCAATTTTTCCTGTTCCATCCTCTATTCCGAGTTTAAAAAAATCCGCATTGTTACCGCGGATAATGCCTGTTTTTAATGTATCTATACTTTCTGCTCGATTCCGGATTACTTTGTAATTAATGTATACTTGTTCACTTTGAACAGGGAATGCCTTTAATCTGCAGTATGTATGTTTCTTTATTCTTGTTGCAATAAAAGCCCAGGAATATTCAATAGGTATTTCCTGCCGCCGGATTTGTTTGAAATTGTTTTCTTTTAGTTCTGTAGTAAACTCGTACGGCCTCAAACACTCTTCTTCATTCGAATAGTAAAATTCTGTTGTAATATAGGTATTTTCATTTCTATCGCATGCATACCATAAGCCAATATAATTATATTCACTCTTTAATCCGTTCAAATTGAGTACTAAACAATCGCCGGTTAATTTGTCTAAGAATTTTTCTTCTTTTATTTCAAATAACTTATCTAACATAATCATAATCCCTCTAGAGTAACGCTTTTAAAAGCGCTTACAAATAAACTAAGTGAATTTTAATAAAGTTTCAATAAAGATTTTTGGTGGCAACGCAAGTTTTCCAAAGTCATGTAAGTAACCTGCTGTTTTAACCATAAGGCTGTGCTCATCAGATAAGCACATCAGCCGGGAAATTATTTCTGTTCATCCGAATAAATATCTCTTAGCATAAAATATTCTTTTCCAAATGTATTTATCAAAAGTTCATTAAACCTCTGTACAATCTTCATAATATAAATATCATGCTTTACATAATCCTCTGCGAGCATAACAAATCCATTATTCATACTCCATGCTCCTTCTACTTTATTATTTTTATATATGGTTCCTGTTAATGATTCTTTAGAATCTCCAATTATTACAAGCCCCCTTCCGCCTTTTTCCTCATAAATCGTATTCTCGATAGGGTGCTTAAACATCTGTCCAATCTCTTTTTCTGCATTTCCATAATGAATCACTGCTATCTTAACATTATTTTTTTCTGCTTTTTTAATTATATCAAAAAGCAAATCCATCTCTTCCTTCCATATTGATATAAGCAATGTCTTTTTTGCACCGATAATTATCCCTTCCGCTTTTTCCAGTAATCTGCTATAATCATTAACATTCCATACATACGATATTTCTGTTTCTTTATCTATTCTGGAAAAATCGTCTTTTAACTCTTTTAAAGTTGCTTCTGTACCAGCTCTATAATCATCTATCATTTTCTCCGGTTTTAGGGCTGTATACCTTTTTTTATCTTCAATTTCCAACAATTGCACAACTCCTCTTTCTATTAGCTTTGCAATAACCTGATAAATTTTAGAGCTTGGAATTCCTGATATTTTAGATAGTTCGTAGGCTGAAACAGGATTTGTTTTAAGCAGGCCTGTATAAGCCTTTGCTTCATATTCTGAAAACCCAATTTTTATTAACCTGCTGATTATACTATTAACTACCATAGTAGTTATGATAATTTAATAACACAATTATGTCAAGCAATTCCTCATCATCACATCAAAAGAAAAATTATTATTAACTTGATTTATAATGCAATTTTCTTTTATCATATAATTAACAGGAGAAAAAAATGAGTTTTGTAGAAGAGATAAGCGGCATGAATAAAAAGGAGAAAATGGATTTTATAAATGTAGTAGAAGAAGATGAAGAGCGCTTTTTCCATGATTATTCAGAGGAACTAAATATATTAATTCATGATCCGGATAATGAAATTAAAGCAAAAGCAATACTATGCTTATGGGATTATCCAACAACTCATTTTTTAAATTTCCTGTTAGATGCTGCTCATGATGATCTGGGTAAGCAAGTTAGAGAAAATTCTATTATTGTACTCGGTAGATTTATATTTGAAGGCTCTATGGAAGGCTACGATCTGGAGCTTAATAATCCAATAGCTACGGAGGATATAACTATAGACGATTACAATAAAGTAAAAAATACTCTGCTTAATATTTACAAAGATAATAAAAGAACAGTAGATGACCGCAGGCTTGCACTGGAAGCTCTAAGCTTTTCTTCTGAAGATGAAATTGAGGAACTTATTAAAGATGCATATAACAATAAAGATAAATCATTTAAACAAAGCGCAATCTTTTCCATGGGAAGAAACGGCAACATACGCTGGAATGATATAATTTTAATAGAACTAAAAAATACGGACACAGACCTCCAGAGAGAAGCTATAAAAGCTGCCGGTGAAGGAAAGGTGGATAAGGCTGGGCCCGAACTACTAAAACTGACATACTCTGACGATCCGGATATAGTTAAACTATCAGCATGGTCATTGGGACAAACCGGCTGGGAAGATGCATTTAACAGACTATATGAACTTAGTGAAAGTAAAGACCATGAAATTCAGGTAATCGCAGACGAAGCGATAGAAGAATGGCACTCAATATGCGGAAATGATGATGATTATTTTGATGATGAAGAAGATTATTTTGAGGATGAGCCCGACCACTAAATCTGATAATATAATTATTGCTTTTCGGAAAAACCATTCAGGCCGATTTAGTGGTCGGGCTTAAACCTGCCCCTTTTAGGCCTTAAATAACTTTTTATAGAGCCATCATTTTTAATATTATTCAGCAAATTTATTATTCTCTTTATAGATATGCAGTACAGATCATATTTTATATTCACTCTGCTTATCAATTTTAATTCATCTACAATTCTTTTTGATTTTTTTCCGGACAATTTATTACCGGACAATAGGGTTAGTAGGTTGTTTCGATCAACATCTCTCATATAAATCATGGATAATGCAATCTCTCTATCCGGAACAGGCATAAGTATATTCTGAAGATTTACCTTATGAATTGAGCTTAAAAGCTTTACAAGTTTATCATTTAACGACATAGTTTCTTCGCTTTCCTAAAAACATTCAACAAAATAAAAAACATTATTACATTTTTTTTTATAAAATGTAAATAAACTTGACTATTTATGATTTTGGTGTTATAATTTTATTAATTGTCAGTTGTCTCTAAAATCAAAATAGTTGCTGAATAACATATTAGCATAAAATAATAAATTTGTAACTATTTAATAATTTATTAAAAAAAGGGGGATTGTGATGGAAGAAAATAATTATGTAAAAAGGAATATGACCAGAAATAAATTTATTCAGGAAATGTTCAAAAAATATAATGACTACAAAACACTTGAAAGAGTAGCAAAAGATTATGGAATTACCCGGGAAAGAGTTAGACAGTATTTTATGATCGGCAATAAGCAGGGCCTTATCAATTATAAAACATTTAAAGGAAAAGCAATTCAGAATCTTAAGAAGAGAATAAGCAGGAATAAGCTTGTTAATCTATATAAAAAATTTGGTACGGTTCGGTCAATTACAGAAAGCACGGATCTTTCAGTTTATGATGTTAACCGTCTTGTTAAGATTTATATTTTAAGAATCATGCCTTTAAGAAAGGACTTTCTTAAAAAGAAGCTGATAAAAGAATACAAAGATATATCCAGGCAGTTTAAAGGCCAGAATCCTTCTACATACGATTTACTTTTTATTAAAAACGGCCGAAATCTATGCGCCAGGATAGCAAGAGCCTGGGGTACTTTTAAGAATTTCAGAGACGATCAAAACATCAAACTATCAGCAAAAATAAATATTCTATAATATCGACCCGACCACAAAAACCTACTGAACAGCTTATTCTAATAGCAATAATTTAATAGTCCGTTTTAGTGGCCGGGTTAAAATATATATTAATTCAATTTGACAATAACAGTATATTATGGATATAATTTCTTTGAAAATAAAGAATACCCAGCAGCAGAACTGCGTGGTACTCTTATGTTTGTAAGGATGCGAAGCCTTCGGCTTTGCGCTCTTTTATTGCCTTATATCCCCGATGCAGAGCATCGTGGTATTACGGCTTCATAATAAAGGGATATAATTCTGAAAACAACGTTAAATAGATTAATAAGAAAATCTATAGCAATTGGGTCTGGAAAAGGCGGCGTAGGTAAAACCACCACAGCTGTAAACCTTGCAATTTATTATGCAAAAAACAACCAGCGTGTGGGTTTAATAGACTTAGATCCATTGTCAGATATAACAACTATCTTAGATCTTAGCAGTTCCGAAGACATACTTACAAGCAACAATTTCAAGAAGAATGAAAAAGATTTTAAAAAATATGTAATTAATGTTTTTAAAAACCTGGATCTCATATTCCCTTATTCAAAGCTAAGTAAAAATGACAGAAAGGCATTATTTCAGAACTTATACGAAAAATTTGCGGAAGAGTTATCCAATACATATGATATTCTTATTTTTGACCTCCCGGCAGGCAGTGTATATGAAGAAAACCTTGTTTATTTAAAGAATATAGGAAACCTCATTATAGTTACAAATGCTGAACCTTCTGCTCATGTATCAGCCGGAGCTTATATTAAAAATGTTATTGAACTAAAACTAAATACAAAAATGCATTTATGGCATAACAAATATACTCTAGTGCCAGGAAGCGAATTTGATCCAAAGGATGTTATTGGCAACTATAATAAAAATGTACCGGAAGAAGTAAAATTTAATCCTTTACCGAACATAACAGATCTTGCATTTATTCCGAATGACAAATCACTAGACCTGCTCCAGGGCAACCCTTCACTTTCCATTAACATAAAAAGAAGCATAATGGATATACTCAGAATGATACACTTAGAAAGACTTCAGGACCTGGCAGAAAATATAAACTTATCTTCGCATACCTCCGATTTAATCATGTTCTTTATTCTTAATTCGAATGACGAAGAAAATGTTATGAATACTATTACAAAACTTGGCAAATTCCTCGTTAACTTTGTTACAAACGATAAAGCATATACAGACAGCGGAAATGCGCCTAAGATTGATGAGAATAAGATATTTACACAGGAGCAGGAAAATAATTTGTCCGAATATTTTAATAAAGTATTTAAAGACAATATTAGAATAACAGCAATTAAACTGCAAGCAAAAATCGAGGCGGCAATTTTAGAAGAAGAAAATTCAAAAAGACCTTTTTTCGGATTAACAGTATTACATAAGGACAAAGCACTGGATATAGAAATAAGCAGATTATTAATAGATATCTGTAATTCAATAAATCTGAAAAAAAGATCGAGTAAAAAAACCGGCGGCTTGCTATTATTTTATTTTGCTCTATACAAATTATGTCAGGCTGACACAATCATAAATCTTTTAATGAATTTTATTCCAAAGAAAAAGAACGAAAAAGGTGCTGTTATAAGAGACAGACACACACAGATCAAAAATCTTGTAGATACAAATGAAAAATATAAAGCAGAATATTTTTCTATAATCAAAACCCTGTTTCCTGTAATAAGTAAGCAGATAATTACAATAGTAAATGCATTTGAACTTCAGAAGCTAGTGTTCGTAGACAGTAATAAGAAGGTAAATAAAATTGCGTATTTAAAATTATTCTCTAATTTTATACATGATATGGTAAACAGCGGACTAAGTGTTGTAGTGGGCTTTAAATACAGGCCTGCTTCTATAGCTTTTAGAAAAGCCGCAAATAAATTATACAAAAACATTACAATAAGCAAAGCGGCAAGCTAAGAATTTTATCCGTCTTTTTCATGCTTATATTAATAATCTATACAATTTTCGATCTTTTTTTAAACAAATCATTTACTTTTACATAAAACACATATTACCTTAGGGGTTAAATAATAAGAATTTTTAAGGGGTCGAGTTGATGGAAATTTCTTATCTGGAACGGTTACAAAAAGGCGTGTTTTTATTTGACGGAGCAATAGGCACAATGCTCTTTTCTAAGGGTATTTTTATAAATCAATGTTTCGAAGCTATATGCCTTTCCAATCCGGAACTTGTTGCGGAAGTTCATGAAGAATATCTCGAAGCAGGTGTAGAAGCAATATCAACTAACTCATTCGGTGCAAATCCGATTAAACTGTCCTCCTATGGCCTAAAAGAAAAAACAGGAGAAATAAACAGGGCTTCTGTTAAAATTGCCAGGGAACTAGCATATAAGGACATATACGTTGCAGGTTCTATTGGCCCTCTGGGAGTATATATAGAGCCAATTGGAAGATTGTCGAAAAAAGAAGCAAAAGAGGCTTTCCGCATTCAAATATCAGCTTTATTAAAAGAAGGCGTGGACCTAATTCTGCTCGAGACCTTTATCAGTATAGATGAACTGCTACTTGCAGCTTCTGTAAGTAAAGAACTCGATAAAAATATTCCTGTTCAGGCACAGTTTACTTATGGCGCACTCCATGATAAAGATAATTATGATAAAGTTAGAAACTCTGCATGTAAACTTGACAAATCTCTGGATGTAGACGTTCTGGGTATTAATTGCTCTGTAGGCCCGGCTGACATTTTATCATCATTAATTGCAATTAATGAATGTGTAAAAAAACCTGTTTCTATAATGCCCAATGCAGGTTTTCCAAAGGAAGTAGATGGAAGATTGATTTACATGACTTCTCCGGAATACTTTGCAACTTATGCGCAGAGATTTTTAGAAGAAGGCGCTTCTATAATAGGAGGGTGCTGCGGAACTACACCATCACATATCAAAGAAGCAGGAAAAACAATTTTGTCCTTAAGTTCTATAAAAAAACAGATAAAAACAGAACTTGTTGTAGAACATAAAAAAGAAAAAAACTCAAGCCCTCTTGAAACAAGGTCCGGTCTGGGCGCTCTTTTAAAATCCGGCGAATGGGTGACATCTATAGAGCTTGTTCCTCCAACAGGTATTAATTTATCTAAAATATTAGAAAAATCTAAAAACCTTGCTGGTAAAAATATTTCATGTATAAATATTCCGGATGGCCCCCGGGCATCCTCACGAATTTCTTCTATGATAACTGCTCTGGAAATAGAGAATAAAACCGGTATGGAGACTATACTGCATTACTGCTGCAGAGATAGAAACCTTATCGGCATGCAGGGAGACCTGCTCGGGGCTCATGCAGTTGGATTAAGAAACATTTTAATAATAACAGGCGATCCTCCAAAATTAGGTGGTTACCCGGATGCAACAGGAGTATTTGATGTAGACTCAATAGGACTAACCGCACTCGTTAGAAGGCTTAACCATGGAATAGATCTCGGCGGGAATGAAATCCCGGAACCTACTTCTTTTGTAATAGGCGTTGGCGCAAATCCGGCAACTCCTTTTCTTACAAAAGAAATAGACAGAACATTTAAGAAAAAAGAGGCAGGCGCGGAATTTATTATAACCCAGCCTATATTTGATACTTCTGTTTTAATAGAGTTTATCAATAAAATAAAGGTTACAGAGCTGCCGATAATCGCAGGTATCTGGCCGCTTGCTTCTTATAAAAATGCTTTGTTTTTAGATAATGAAGTTCCCGGAGTCGAGATACCGGATGAAATTATGAAAAGGATGGAAAAAACAGGATCTAAAGAAGAAGCAAAACTTGAAGGAATAAAGATAGCAAAAGAGATAATAGGCGAAGTTAGAGAATTGATTAAAGGCATTCAGGTAAGCCCGCCATTTGGCAATATAGAAACAGCCTTAAAGGTTCTTTCAGATTAAAAATCTGTTTGATTTTAATTTGCTTTACTTTTGATATAGTAAACAGTATGTAAAGTAATAATAAGTAAAGAGAATCAAATACCTGGAGTTTTGGGGATTGATATTAATTTTGATAATCTTATAAAATTAGCTTAAAATATCACTATAAAGATATTTTATAAGGGAGATCAATTTGGATGATAAAAAAATCAAAACATTTGTACTGGATACTAATGTATTAATTCACAGACCGGACGCGTTTCTTTCTTTCCGGGATAATGAAATAGTAATACCATTATGGGTGCTGGAAGAACTCGACAGATTAAAATCCTTTAGTGATGAACGCGGCAGAAACGCACGCCATGCCATACGGTTTTTGGATGAGCAGAGCAAACATGGAAACCTTAAAGAAGGTGTTAAAATAGAAAATGGCTCTATTTTAAGGGTAATGCTTACTCACGCAAAGGATGTTCCCGCGGATCTCGAAAAAAATAAAACAGATAATAAAATAATTTTAACCGCGTATGCATTACAGCAGAAAACCAATAAGCATGTATTTTTTGTTTCTAAAGATATAAATGCCCGCGTAAAAGCCATGGCTTTGGGCATAAAAGCGGTAGATTATGAAAAGCAGAAAGTTAATACAAGCAATTTATACAAAGGCAGTACCGAAATTAGTTCTTCTGCCAAACAGATTGATGAGTTAAAAGAAAAGAAAAGCATCGATTGGCAGCAGAAACTGCTTCCAAATCAATATTTAATATTTAATGTAAAGGGCAGTGCTTCCAAAATTATTGCAAAATATAATTATGCAGATAAAACTTTAAACTATATTAAGAAAATGAGATCTGTAAGCGGAATAAAACCTTTAAACGAAAAACAGATTATTGCGCTAGACCTTTTACTGGATGATTCAATTTCACTTGTAACTCTTGTCGGTAAAGCAGGTACTGGCAAAACCCTGCTTGCAATTGCCGCCGGCCTTAAAAAAGTGCTGGATGAGAATATTTATTCCAGAGTTCTTGTATCCCGGCCTGTTATTCCTATGGGAAAGGATATCGGATATCTTCCGGGAGCAAAATCAGAAAAACTCTCCCACTGGATGCGGCCTCTTTTTGATAATCTTGAATATATAATTACAAATCAGAACCGCAAGAATTTAAAGTCAATTCAAAGCCTGATAGACAATAAATTAATAGAAATAGAAGCTCTTACTTACATGAGGGGACGTTCATTACCGGAACAGTTTATAATAATTGATGAGGCGCAAAACCTTTCTCCGCATGAAGTAAAAACAATTGTAAGCAGAGCGGGAGCAGGCACAAAAGTTGTTTTAACCGGAGATCCGTACCAGATAGACAGCCCTTATCTTGATTCTAATTCAAATGGCCTTTCATATCTTGTAGAAGCATTTAAGGGACAGGAGTGTTTCGGCCATATAATTTTAGATCACTCAGAAAGAAGTGAGCTTGCGGAACTGGCAACAGAATTATTGTAATAGTTATTTTCGATGTTTAAATATTTATTATATATCAGGCTGCTGAGTATACCCCCGGTTGCATGGGTGAGCAGCAAGCTTTGCTTGCGACCAGCCCACTCAGCAGACCAGAACGAGAACTTAGGAGGTATTTTCAGATATTATTGTTCTGATGCCTCGGAGTAATGCTAAGCAGCTTGATTCGCGGACTATATATTTAACACCGCAAGTAACTATATTTTTAAGAAAGGGTAAATACTATGAAACAAATAAAGAATCCATTGTTAATTGTTGATCTATTAGCTCTTCATAGTAATTATTTTTCTTTGTTCCATGTGTTGTTACCATGACAATAAATACATTCTTTTTTGTTCTGGTTTGGTTTTTAAATATATCACGTTTATTTCTCAGTATTTCTGCGTAAGACTTATTTATTCAACTATCGCATATAATTTTCTGTAAATATCAGCCCAAAATTAGCGATAATAAGTCAAAAACTTTATAATTTCTATTTGGGGACGGAGGTAATCGACATACGGACAGGGACGGAGGGCGAGTTATAATTTTATGAAAGCTTTCAAATTAGATAAAAAAACAAAAAAACATAAAAAATTAAAGCCAAAATGAACTTTTCGACCTTTATAGTATTCAGTATTCAGAGGTAGAAAAAAAATGAGAAAGAAAAGGAAACTAATTAAAGGCGCTAAATATCATGTAACAGCACGAACAAACCGCAGTGAGTTTATATTAAATACAACAAAAAACAAGGAATTGTTTCTTAACATAGTAAAACGCGCAAAAAAGAAATATAAATTTGCTATAACAAACTTCTGTATAATGGGTAATCATATCCATTTAATGATTCAGCCGCTTAAAACTGATAGTTTATCACGTATTATTCAGTGGATTCTTGGAACATTTGCGGTAAATTATAATAAATTGTATGGGCTTATTGGACATGTCTGGTATGATAGATTTCACAGTACCATTATGTATAACTTTATGCAGTATATAAGAACATTTTTATATATAGAAGAGAATCCGGTAAAAGCAAAAATAGTAAATTGTGCCAGGCAATATAAATATGGTGGCATACATAATCTGCAAAAAGGAATGTATGAAATCTTAGAACCTCCGGGAAATTCACTTAAAATGTTATTTCCGGAGATCTGTTTGATAAAGATACCTAATAATTAATTTATTGTACAGGAATTTCAATTGAAATTCCCGTGAAATAGTGGAGCCCTGGCACTGAAAATTTTTAGTGGCCGGGCGACTACAATAATACAAATAATATATATAAGTCAAATGATTTTTATCCGGAATAATTTCTTGAAAGCTTATTGCACGCTAATTCCCACCGCTTTGCAGCCTGATAGAAAGCAGAGCATTTACTTTTATTTGAAACTACATATTTATTGGACAATTTTAAATAACTATTCTTTATTCTTTTTAAAAATCTTTTTAATGTATCTAAGCTTGCTACTTTAAGATCATCAATTGGAATAAGATCGTAGATGACAGGTAGTTGAACACCAATAAATTTGTATAACAAAAGAACAAGGCCGTCTATCGTGCTTCTCTGCATTAATTCGTATTCTCCGTGATCATTAACATACCTAAGAAAGCTATGTTCCCTTAATAAGTATATAATGCCTCTTAATTCTATAATAAACTCTTTACGCTGCATAATAATTACAATTTATCTACGCCTCTCCCTGCTTAAATATAACTTTAATGTATCTTCAAATTTTGTAATATTTGTAATGGAAAGCTGCCCAAAATGTATCTGGATATTATCATCATTTAAGAATTCTTTAATTACATCTTCTTTAAGATGAAGAGTGTTTGTCATTACACGCAAATCTGTTAAAGAAATATCAAAATAATATGAAATATCCTTTTTTTGTGCTTCTTTGGATTTAATTATAAAATCGAGGCAGTCATATAATCTGGCTACAGGGTTGGAATAATATAGATTTAACGCCCGTCTGTATGAATACCAGATCCGTTTTGCAAAACTTGAGAATAATTTCTGAAGCAATTTTACTCCGAGCTCATTAAACAAATTGTCTTTACTTAAAATAAGGAGCCTTGTCTGTTCAAATGCAATTGCAGTTGCATTTCTCGCCAGTCCATTTAAAATAGCCATTTCCCCGAATATCTCGCCTTCCTTAAGTATTGCAACAATAAATTCATTTTCACTATCTATGTGGGATATTTTGACTTTACCCTTTTCTATAAAATAGAAATACTCGCCTTTTTCCTGCTCTAAAAATATTATTTCTCCCTGATCGAAAATTACATGAGATCCTATAATTTCCGGCGATTGCAATTCTACGGTATCAGTTTCTATAAGCTTGCGGATTATTTCTTGCGTTTTTTCCTTTAATCCTGCATTTTTCCCATACTGCTGATACCTGGAAAGCGCATAAAAATAATGGTTCATCATTTTATTTTTTCTGTAGTACTCTGCTATTTCAAGCAGATGCTTGGGTAATTCCGTATAAATAGAATTTGAACAGAGTGAAAAAAGTTTCTGGTTTATTTTACGGAGCCTGTTTGAATATTCGCTCACAATCTTAAAAAAAATATCCTGCTTGGAAGATAGGAAATCAATTATATTCTTTTTTTCTATCATTATGACAACACTGCCTTTTACTGCGATAAGCCTGTTTATATAATTATGGCCTGTTAAGCAGGCAATCAATCCAAAAGTATCGCCCGGATTAAGAAATTCCAGATCCTTATTATGCAGAGTAAACAGCGTCTGCTTAAACCGTCCGCTTTTAACTATAAAGAAGTAGGGCATAGCTTTTGAGTTTTCCATCCAGACAATAGCGCCTTTCTAGTAGGTTTTTTCCTTATATAAATCAGCATTCATATCCATTCTATATTATAATCATTCCTACTTGATAAATACTAATACACAAATCATTCGTATACAACACAGTTTTTTCCTATCCGTTTTGCTCTGTTTAAGTAGCTGTCGATTTTGGATATAAACATAGTAATGTCCTGCATTACATCAAAACAGGAAATACCAAAACTCAAAGTCATGTTTACTTTAATATTCTTTAATTCAAATATATGCTGCGCTACTGCAACCCTTAATTTCTCTCCTACTTCAGCTGCACCTTTTAAGTCCGTTTCATCTAAGATTATAAGAAACTCTTCCCCTCCCCATCTTCCGACAAAATCTATAGTTCTTAAACTCTTAACAAGAAATGCGGATATTTGTTTTAATGCGATATCACCAATCGGATGCCCGTATGTATCATTAATTATTTTAAAATTACCTATATCACATAAAATTAATCCAAAAGAATACTGTTTTGAACTATCTATTAGCTTTGTAATCATTTGAGTATTATTAAAGCTGTTTCTTATAAATTTTTCGACAAAAGCCTCTATTACTTCGTTTATCTTTCTTCTATTGGGTAGATTTGTTAGTGTATCTGTTAATGATAGCCTTTCATTCTCCTGGATAAGTTCCTGCCGGTTTTTTGTAAAAGCATATGAAGAAATATAGAGTGCAAAATATATTAAAAGTAATCTAAAACCTGCAGATTCAGGTTCCGCAAAATCGTTTTTATAATCATGTGCCAGGCCGATATTTGATAACACAAAAAGAACTGTAAATATCATTAATATAAATGCTAATGAATAGATACTTCCTCTTTTGCAGCCCTTTAACTGCATGGCAATTGCTGGAAATATTAAAGACCAGAGAGGCCCTGTACCGTTTATTCCGCCGTGAATCATAAGTAATGAGAAAGTAATAAAAAGTAAAATAAGTATAATATCTGCAGACAAGTCTATATTATTAGTTTTGGATAACAGGTAAAAATTTGTGACTAATAATGATGCAGTAAAAAAATCTATAAAAATTAAAAAATATTCCTTATTATAAATTGATATTATACCTATCAGGCAGGTATATAAAATGCAAATAATTCCAAATACATTTGTTAACCTTGCTAATTTGATCTTACTAAGGCTGTCTCCCTGCTTTATTCCGTTATTAATAAATTTATGGTATAGATTTGTAATCAATCTCTTAATTTTATTTGACAAAATACATTGCTTTCCTTACAAATTATTCAAGTTAAAATAAATTTGTGTACTTTAAAATAACTATAATATAAAAAATTAGTTATTTTTAATATTTTTTAAAGTTTTTAATAATTCTCTTGCAACTTCAATTTCATTCCAGGGAATAGAAGATTTTTCATAGATAATACTTTCTTCATGGCCCTTACCAAGACAGAGCACTGTATCGCCGCTTTCTGCTATTTCTAATGCATACTTAATAGCCTTTCTTCTATCCGGTATTAGAAAAAGATCTTTAAATAACTCCCTGTTCTTACAACCGGAAGCTATATCCTTTATAATTTTCATTCTATCTTCGCCTCTTGGATCCTCATCTGTAATAATCACAATATCACTGTAATTAGAAGCAATTTCACCTTGAACTGCTCTTTTTTCAATATCCCGTTCACCTGCGGAACCAAAAACAGAAATTAACCTTTTTTCTGCGCACTCTTTAATATATGGAAATATTTTCTCGAAGGATTTTGGAGTATGCGCATAATCTACAATTACTTTAAAAGGCTGGCCCTCATCTATAACTTCCATTCTCCCTCTAACGCCTTTTATTTTTTTTATATAAGAGGTAAAAGAAACTAACGGATTATTTAATAATTTGCATATAGTTAAAACCGCAGCCATTAAATTATACACATTAAAAAGACCCTGTATTGGAAAGAATACATTTATTTCCTCTTTTTGAAGATTATTGTTTTTTAAGACGAGCCTTAAACTGCATCCATTTTCTTCCTTTCTTATTGAATCCGCATATAGATCTGCATCAGTATCTTCCATACTATAAGTGTAAACAGGATGATTACACGATTTTTTGAATAATTCCCAATTTGGATCATCTTTATTTACCACACCGAAATTTGAATAATTACCAGACTGCTTTCCAATCCAGCGGAAGAGATTTGCTTTATCATTTCTGTACTGTTTTAGGCTTCCGTGAAATTCAAGATGCTCATGAGTTACATTTGTTAATACACCCACATTAAAATTTACGTTTTTTAATCTAGCGGTTTTTTCAGAAAGCCCGTGAGAAGTCGCTTCCAGCACTGCAAACTCTACATTAGAATCTTTTAGATTTTTTAAAAACTCGTGTATTTCCCTTGCCTCCGGAGTGGACTGTCTGTAAGGATTTTTATTGATATTCTTTTCTGAAGCAATATTTACAGTAGAAATAAAACCAGAAGTTTTGTTAAAAAATGTTAAAAGCTGATGAATGAACCAGACAGTGGTACTTTTACCATCTGTCCCTGTAACTCCAATTATGCAGAGCTCCCTAGAAGGGTAAAAAGCAGAAGCAATTATGGATAAAGCCGGCCTGGTTTTATCAACTAAAATATATACAATACTATCCTTATATTCTTCTAATTTCCTTGAATGTATTACAGCAGCAGCACCATTATCTAGCGCATTATTTATATATAAATGCCCGTCTGTATGTACTCCGTCAAATGCAAAAAATATATGCCCGGGCTCTACATCCCGGGAATCATAGGAAAGCCCTGTAATTACAGGATCCGTACTGCCGATTTTACTAAGAATTTTAAGTTCTCTTATAAGAGCTGATAATTTTATTTGTTCTTTCACCATCAGAATAAATTAGCAATTGTAATAGATTTCATCAATACCTTTCATAAGCTTTTTGTGATGTTAAATAAAATTAAGATTTCAGGCGGACAAATACGCAACCGATGCAAAACAGATCCAAGACATGTAACGTTGTTTGAGATATTATTATTATGTTCTGACACCACAGGAGTGCAAACGCAACACAAAGGTACAGACGTGCATCGGACCAAAATGGTATTTTTTCTGCTAAGCTGAAGGCTCCTGCGTGCCCGTGGTGCCGCCTGAGAGCATTATGATTTGATTCATATCGCAAGAAGCTTATTTTCGGAAGAGGGGAGGTGTATTAAAAGTGAGGATCTATCCTATAAGTAAATAAGCCATTTTTACTAAAATTTTTATGGTCAATTAAATAATAGGAATTTGGTTTACAAGACTGTGCATTGTTTGTTTGGAGTTAATATAAAACTTGACAAGTTAAATAGTATATTCATAATTTTATATTATATGTTGAAAACCAGTAATTTATTAAAAAACACAAAATACTTATTTTTCCTTGTACTAAGCCTGACAATTAGCAGCTGTGCAATAAAAACCGAAAAAATAGATCTATCAATAATTGAAAGTAACCTTACTTGCAGCTTTTCTGTTACCGCTGATATGAGAAAATATACTGGAGATGCTATAGGCTTTTTTCGCGGTGCAGTAGAAAGTATTAATTCAATCGGGCCTGGCGACTTTATGATTTCACCAGGAGATATAGATCCTCCGGAAAGAGTATTATATACAATACATAAATATATAGATGAAGACTATATCTGGTATCCTGCCGTAGGAAATCATGAAACAGGAACCGAGCCAAATATGAAATGGCTTAGAGAATATAATTCCAGAGGAAATACATTACCCAATATAGTAAATACAGGCCCTCCGGGAGCAGAAGAAACTATGTATAGTTTTGATTATGAGAATGCTCATTTTATCATTTTAAATGAATACTATGACGGCAAAAGCGATACAGGAACAGATGGAGATATAACAGATCCTGTTTATAACTGGCTTATGGAAGATCTGAATATGAATCACAAGCCTGTGATTTTTGTTATTGGTCATGAACCGGCATTTCCAAAAGCAGATGCAGAAAGCGAGAGAATAAGGCATAAAAATGATTGCCTGAATCAGTATCCGGAAAACAGAGACCGCTTCTGGAATCTACTTTCAGAATACAGTGTAACTGCTTATATTTGCGGGCATACACATAATTACAGTGCTATTGAAATTAATGGCGTTTGGCAGATTGATGCAGGACATTCCCGTGGCATTAGAGACAGAGATTCAAGAAGCACATATATACTTTTTTATATCTTTGAAAATAATTCTGTGTGGTATTACACATACAGAAGAAAAGCCTTTTTTAATCTTTATCTATTAACCGAAAAAAACCAGATCAATTAAAAAGCATTATAGTTTATTATTTATGTAGTCACATTATTGGAAATAAGCATTCTCTCCATTACAAGCACATCAAAAATCACATGTTCTATAAATTTTATTAGAATTATGCTCTCTTCATCTGTTAATACTTTATCTGCCATTGCCTCCTGATATTTAACAAATACGAGCTTAAGTTTTTTAATAAGAACAGTGTTATACCAGTCTATAAATGTACTTACATCTGTTTTATACCTGTTATTTATTATACCCCTGCCACTCCATGTTGTATTATCCATTCGTATTTTATACTTAAACCTATATTTGTTCTTTAATGCATTAAAATGGCTGGGATTGTCTTTAGTAACATACATTCTAAGAACGAGAAGGCCGCTTATTAAATCATCCAGTCCTATAACAAGGTTTGCTTTTTCCTGGCCAATGAGCTTCCCATCATTTCCAATATAAGACCTGTAGGTTTTTCCAAGTTTTTTAAACTTCTTTAAGAAATTGGCAATCCATTCTGAAAGATTGCTGGTATCACGCAAACTTGAGGGTATTCTGGCCCCTCCCGTCCATCTGCCATTTGGTTCAAATGTGATTTTTAAAGGCATCTTTGATATCCTTTCAATTTTGATATTACTATTTTACATAACATTATTAGTATTTAAAAGGGTTTTTTTATAAAAGCAATTTGCGATGTTAAAGAAAATCAAGATCTCAGGCTGCACCCCGCTACTAAATTATATATATAGAGCGTTCATATTTCATATTTCGATGATTTTAAGAACGTTCAATAATAATTAGACTAACTTATATAATTTAGTAGCGGGGTGC
>SDBV01005307.1_pt1 | contig 18237 bp, 14 predicted proteins | sample 2277081 | NCBI WGS metagenome assembly SDBV01 (sample SAMN10402039, study PRJNA504765) | marine sediment metagenome | isolation source: marine sediment core GS10_PC15, 223 cmbsf | place: Arctic Ocean: Southern Knipovich Ridge | collected 2010 | reverse complement strand
CGAGGCGGGGGCGTCCTCCGGCTCCGGCCCGGGCTCCTGTGCGGGAGTCGGCTCGGAGGTTTGCTCCGTGGCCGGAGCTGCCGCCGCCGTAGTGCCGTCGCAGCACGAGTGCGAGTAACAAGAACTCGACCAACAGCAACTTGAATAGCAGCCATAGCCGCAACTCGGATAGCAACACGTCGTGTAGCACGGCGTGTAACAGGAGGTGTAGCAGGGCGTGTAGCACGCCGTGTAACACGGCGTATAGCACGCCGAGTAGCAAGGCGTGTAGCAGCCCGAGTAGCAGGCCCGATGGTATCCCCAGCCCCAGAACGCATCGGCCTGGGAGGCAGAGGATACCAGTGCCGCCACAACCACCACACCAAACAGCAAACGCTTGCAATTAAGACCAAACATCACAATCACACTCCTTCCAACAGAGCAAATGGGATACCCGCACTACGCCCTCGTAACATACCAATCGTAGCACGGAAATCAAGCAGTCTGGGTAGACTTGCCGAATATCGGAGATTATTCAAAGCAGAGAGTCTGCACACTATTTTACGGCCGTGAGACAAATAGGGGCCGACATTCGGGGAAAGCCCCTTCTTGCCATGTTGCGAATGTCGGCGTAACATCTTGCGAAACAACCGCTTACGTCGCTTTCCAGCAGGCATTCATTGAACCGGACCGCCATCTCCTGCAATCTCGTTACGACGCTCTGCGTCGTAACCCACGTCTTGCACGCTCCGCGTCCCCGAACTACCATAACTCGTTATGCCACTTTAGGTTACGCTTCAGGGACGCGGAGCGTCCAAAACGAGCTTTCCCACGCAGAGCGGGGGAACGAGAGAATCCGAAATCTCAAATCTGAAATCTGAAATCGGCCACCCTGCCCCAATCTGCCCTCCCATCCCGGGCGGCCGTTGGCCTATAATCGGCCCGCGTTGTCTCCCCGTGATTCTGCCTCTCACCGCCGGGTGAACTGCGTTGAACGTCGCCGTTTGGGTCCGCCGGTTGCCGTGGTCGATTGTGGCGGTGGCCGTGCTGTTGATCTGTTTCGGATGGGTGGGTATCGCCCGATGCGAGCAACTGGCCGACGGCAGCGGCCGATTCGTCCGCCAGCAGATGCTCTTCTCGGCGCTGGCGGTGACGGCCATGTTGGCGGTGTCAGCACCTACCTATCGGATCCTTTGCCGCGTCAGCTACCTAGTGTTTCTGCTCTCGCTAGTGCTGCTGGCGGCCGTCTATTGCTTCCCGGCGGTCAACCAGGCGCATCGTTGGATTCGCATCGGGCCGGTCGGTTTGCAGCCGTCGGAGTTCGCCAAGGTGGCCTTTGTGTTGGCCCTGGCCAGGTACCTGATGTATCGCGAAAACTATCGGCGGTTTTGGGGGCTGATGATTCCGCTGGCGATCACGATGGTGCCCGTGCTGCTGGTGTTGAAGGAGCCGGACCTCGGCACGGCGGCCGTTTTTCTGCCGGTGCTGTTGGTGATGCTGTTTGCGGCCGGGGCCCGGCGGGTGGACCTGGCGCGGATCGCGCTGGTCGGTCTGTTGGTGCTGCCGCTGTTGTGGACACAGATGAGCCGCGAGCAGAAGTCTCGGGTGACCGCCCTGTGCCAGCAGCCGGCCCCCGGACAGCGCCCCAGCGACGACGCCTACCATCTGCACCAGGCGAAACGCATGCTCGCCATGGGCGGTCTTTGGGGTGGGCTGCTGGCCGGCGAAACGACCGACGATGCGGCCGCCTACCGCTTGCCCGAGGCCCGCAGCGATTTCATCTTCTGCGTGCTCGGCGAACGCTTCGGGCTGCTGGGCCTCGCCATGGTGTTAGGACTGTTCGGCCTGCTGATTTGGCGCGGACTGGCGATTGCGGCGGCGACTCGCGAGCCCTTCGGGCGGTTGGTGGCCACCGGCGTGGTGACGTTGGTGGCGGTACAAGTGCTGATCAACACCGGCATGACCGTGGGCCTGTGGCCGATCACCGGTCTCTCCTTGCCGTTGATCAGCTACGGCGGCTCGGGACTGCTGGCCAACTCGATCGCCCTGGGCCTGCTGTTGAACGTCGGCTTGCGTCCGGGTTACGAGGTGACCAACGAGCCGTTTCGATACGTGGTTCAGTAGTCGATGATGGGCCGCCGTGCCGGCGGCCGCTAAACGGGCCATGGCTGATCGCAAACTGAATTCTGGAAATCGGCGTCGAGAGCATCTCCGCCGAACGATCCCCGCCGAACGCAGTCGGCGGGCGTTTCTATGCACTCGTCAATCGCCCATCCGACACTATCCACTATCCACTATCCACTATCCACTGCCTACTGCCTACCGCCCACCGCCTTGACCCGAACGTCATCAAACGCAATCTCCCCCACTGCCCCCAGCAGCCCGATTCGCAGGATCGCCTCGCGGGCGGCGCGGGGGACTTCGATCCACGCGCGTTCACCCTGCCAATCGAACGTGCCTCGCCATTGGCCGATCAGGCCTTGGCCCGCCATGGCGCGTCGCTCGTCGTAGAAGGTGACGACGGCCATGGGCACTTGTTGGGGGGTTTGCCCTGGTCGTAGATCGCGGCCGCGGACCTGCATGGAGACTTCCAGCCGGCGGACGGTCCGCCCGTCGACGGCGAATCCCTGCAGCGCCCGACAGCCCCGGCCCGGCTGCGCATTGCTGAAGACCGCGTAGTTCTCGCCCTGGGGCACATTGCCGTCGCCGGCCAGTTTCAGTTGCCGCTGGTAGTGCCAGCCGCGCGGGATGGGCGGCTCGCCCAACACCTGCTCGAAACCGCCGTTGAAGATCGACGGATGGGCCGGATCGGGTTTTACCCGGCGGTTGTCTTCGGCGCGGCCGGTCATGGGTACGAAGAGGGTCGGGCGGAGCGCTTCGGCTGCCATTTTGCCGTCGGTCTTCTTCAGCAGATACATCGTCTGCTGATACCGCTGCCCGGCCGGGATCACCATCCGCCCTCCTTCCTTGAGCTGGGCCACCAACGCCGCCGGGATGTCTTCGGGTGAGCACGTGACGATGATCTTGTCGAACGGCGCGTGCTCGGGCCAGCCCTGGTAACCATCGCCCACCTTGGCGTAGACGTTCTTGTACCGCAACCGCTTGAGCGTTTGCGCCGCCCGGCGCCCGAGCGACTCGACGATCTCGATCGTATAGACCTGGCGAACCAGCCGGCTGAGCACGGCCGCCTGGTAGCCGCTGCCAGTGCCGATTTCCAGCACCCGATCGCCCGGCTGCGGGTCCAGCGCCTCGGTCATCACCGCCACCACAAACGGCGGCGAGATGGTCTGCGACTCACCGATCGGCAGGGCCATGTCATAGTAGGCGTAACGGCGCTGGTTCAGGGGGACGAACTCGTGTCGCGGCGTGGTCCGCATCGACGCGATCACCCGCGGGTTCTTCACCCCGGCGGCTACGATCTCCTTGTCGACCATGCGGTTGCGGGCTTCGGCCAGTGCGTTGCGGACTTGGGCCGATGACTCGATGGGACTCAGCATCGCCGCCCAGCCCCAGCAAACGGACCATAGAAGGAACTGCCGTCGGCGGGAATCTCTTTCGCTCATAGGATCACGCTCCGCTGCAAGGGACGCCGAAATTTGTCCGCATCGGTCTCGTCACCGATCCATTATAAACACTAGCGGACGAACCCCCAAGCAGGTGGCCCTGTTTTCCGGCCCGCAGTTCTGCGATAATCAATGAATTGGCCAAACTCTGCCCGCCGTGGCGATTGTAGGACGCGGTTGGCCCCCCCCCCTGCCCTTGCGTCATGCTCAACCAGACATTGAAAAACCTCGTTACCGAGCGTCTGCTGCCACGGGTAGAGACGCCCGGGCAGTACGTCGGCGGGGAGCTGGGCGCCGTGGTCAAGGACCATCGGCGCGTCCGCGGCACGCTATGCCTGGCCTTTCCCGACACCTACTCGATCGGCATGAGCTACCATGGCCTGCAAGTGCTCTACGCGGTGATGAACGGTCGCGACGATTGGGCCTGCGAGCGGGTGTTTGCTCCGCTGGCCGACATGGAGCAACTGCTAAGGGAGCACGACCTGCCGCTGTTCAGTCTCGAGACGTTCACGCCGCTGGCCCGGTTCGATGTGTTGGGGTTTACACTTCAATACGAGCTCTGCTTCACCAACGTGCTGACGATGCTCGACCTGGCGGGCATCCCGTTGGCGGCCGAAGAGCGGACGCTCGAACACCCGCTGGTGATTGCCGGCGGCCCCAGCACGGCGAACCCGGAGCCGATGGCGCGCTTCATCGACCTGTTCGTCCTCGGCGACGGCGAAGAGAGCCTGCCGGAAGTCTGCGACCGGTGGCTGCAGTTGAAGCAATCGGGCGACGACCGTCAGACCATGCTGGCGGAGATGGCCGCGGGGCTGCCGTACGTCTACGTTGGGCGGTTCTACCGGCCGCACGGCGCCGGCAGCCGGGCGGCGTCGGTTCGGCCGATCCGGCCCGGGGTGCCCGAGACGATCCGGCCGGCCGTGCTGGCCGATCTGGACGCCATGCCGCTTCCTACTTCGCCGGTGGTGCCGTACGTGGAGTGCGTTCAGGACCGGATCACGATCGAGATCATGCGAGGTTGCCCCGGCCGGTGCCGGTTTTGTCAAAGCACGACGTTGAAACGGCCGCTGCGGTTTAGGCAGATCGAGACGATCCTGCGGGCAGCCATTCAGACGTATCGCAACACGGGCTACAACGAGATCTCGCTGCTGTCGCTTTCCACCAGCGATTATCCCCATTTGGACGAACTGCTGCGGCGGCTGCACGAGACGTTTCGGCCGCTGGGCGTGAGCATCTCGGTGCCCAGCCTGCGGGTGAACCAGCAGTGGCGGACGCTGGGCGAGCTGCTCAACACCGATCGCCGCTCGGGCCTCACCTTGGCCCCGGAGGTCGCCCGCGACGAGATGCGGCGGCGAATCGGCAAGCCGATCTCCAACGACGATCTCTACGAGGGCTGCCGCCGGGCGTTCGAGAACGGGTTTACGCGGGTGAAGCTCTACTTCATGTGCGGGCTGCCGGGCGAATCCGAAGAGGATCTCGACGGGATCATCGAGATGGCCGAGACGATCTCGCGGCTGGGCAAGGAGGTTCGCGGCCGCTTCGCCATGGTGGTGGCCAACGTGTCGAACTTCGTGCCCAAGCCCCACACGCCGTACGAGTTCAGCCCCATGCAGCGCCGGGAGTATTTCCGGCAGGCCCACGAATACTTGCACTCCCGGAAGCGGCTGCGGAGCGTGCAGTTGAAGTGCCACCACGTGGACACCAGTCTGTTGGAAGGCATGCTCTGCCGCGGCGGCCGCCACACCGGCGAGGCCATCGAGCGGGCCTGGCGTCTCGGCGCCCGCTTCGACGCCTGGTACGACAAGCTGCAGCCCGAGCTATGGTGGCAGGCCTTCGACGAAACCGGCATCCACGTCGATCAAACGCTACACACCCCCTTCCCCGACGACGCCCCCCTACCCTGGAGCCACATCGCCATCCACCAATCCGACCGCTTGCAACTCAGCAAGAATTCATAATTCATAATTCATCATTCATCATTCATCCTTCATCCTTCCCCCTCCCCCATGCTCCGCTACCGACTCCTGGCGATCGACATCGACGGCACGCTGGTCAACAGCCGCGACGAGTTGACGCCGGCCACGCGCGACGCGTTGGCGCGGGCCGCCGAGGCGGGGATCCACGTGGTGCTGGCCACCGGCCGCCGCTACAGCCGCACGCTGCACCTGGTCGAGCCGCTGAAGATCGACGTGCCGCTGGTCACCGCCAGCGGGGCGCTGGTGAAGGACCCGATCGACCACCGCACGCTGTACCGGGCCGAGTTCGACCGGCAGGTGCTTTGCGAGACGTTGGCCGTGGTCGACCGCTGCGGCTACGATCCGGTGTTGTGTGCCGACACGTATCCCCAGGGGTTCGACTTCTACCATGCCCGGGCTGAGGTCGAGAGTCCGGAACTGAGGGAGTATCTCAAACTCAACCCCGACTGCGGCCGGATCTGGCCCGACCTGGTGGCCAACCCGCCCCCGGGCGTATTTTCCGGATTCACCATAGGCGGCAAGGCGGAGATGCGCGAACTGGAAAACGAGCTGCAACGCCGGCTGCCCGGGCGACTCTACACCCACGTGCTGCGCAGCCCGCGATACGTCGGTTTCATGTGCGAGATCTCGCCGGCGGGCGTGACCAAGTGGTCGGGGATCCGGCGGTTGGCGGCCGATTGGGGAATCGACGAGTCGTCGATCTGCGCCGTCGGCGACGACGTGAACGACATCCCCATGATCCGCGCCGCCGGCCTGGGCGTGGCCATGGGCAACGCCTTGCCGCCGGTCAAAGCCGCCGCCGACCGCATCGCCCCCGGCCACGACGAAGACGGCTTAGTCGAGGTGGTCCGGTGGCTGCTTCCGTAGGCCGCCGGACCGAAAGCGGAAGACGACGGCGGCTTTGGCGAGGCCGTCGAGCACCTGGTCAGTCGGGGAATCGCCCGGGAAGACGCCCAGCAGAACCTGGCCGTGCTGCTCTCCATCCTGACGGCCCAGGCCGAGGAGAGTTAGGCGTCCGAACCGTAGGCCATCGCGCTGCTGCGGAAAGCTGCCGCCACCTGCGGGGGGTGCCGATTTGGCCGGCTCGCTTTGGCCGAACGCGAATCGCTGTTAGAATAGAGATATGGGAAATGAATCCTTTTGATGCTCGTGCAAACGTTTTTTGACGGAGGATATCGTGAACAAGATTGTCGTCGACCCTTCGCTCCGCGGCAAGCTGAACAATCTCGAGTCGCGACTGGAACTTTGTGACCCGTCCGGAGAAACACTGGGCTATTTTGTCCCGGCGTCCGAGCACCAGCGGTTGCTGTACGCCTGGGCTCGGGCGGAATTCACGGACGAGGAAATCGAACGTGCCCGCGCGGAACCTGGCGGCTTCAGCGTCGCGGAAGTCTTGGCGGATCTGGCCGATTATTGACGGAGGGAAGAAGACCATGACTCAAACGTTTACCGCGTATATCGAGCACGATCGCGAAACCGGCCTCTACGTCGGCACGGTTCCAGGGCTTCCCGGCGCTCATAGTCAAGCGGCTTCCCTGGATGAGCTTCGAGCGAACCTCAAGGAAGTCATCGAACTCGTCCTCGAGGAGCGGCGGACGCAGGGTGAATCGGCTGAAGTGGAACCGTTTGCGGGCATCCAGCAGATCACCGTAGATACATGAGCAAGTTGCCGATTGTGGATGCCCGACGCATGGAGCGGGTACTGGCGCAGCTCGGGTTTGTGAAGACTCGGCAACGGGGAAGCCACGCATTCTACCGCCATATCGACGGCCGAACCACGACGCTTCCCCATCACCCCGGCCGAGATCTGGCGCGGCCCCTGATCCGCGCCATTCTGAGGGATATCGAACTGAGTCCGGAGCAGTTCCGGCAGGTGTTAAAGGAAACCTGAACTGCGTGCGGCCGGGTAGCGGACAACTGGTAGACGTAGGTTATGCTTTAGCATATCGTGATCGGAAAACAAATGCACGAATAGAGAAGAGATATGCTAAAGCATAACCTACGGGGGCTGGTTCTCATTTGATTGGCGCTCCCGGCCGACACTCCCGATCGGGCCCGAGCAGCACGATCCCCTCGCCGCCGCTGGCGGCCAGGAGCATGCCGCTGGACTCTTCGCCGCGCAACACGACCTCCTCAAGGTTGTTGATGAAATGGGGATCTTGGGATAACGTACAAGTGGGATCATGAAAAGACGTCTTCTCGCCCCTGCCGAGACCATGAAACACCTTGGCCCCATCTGCCTGCTGATCACGGTGGCCGCGGCGGTGATCGCCGCCGCAGCCGAGCCGGCTCTGTCCGAGGCCCGGGGGCTCCTGTGGGGGGGCAAGTACGAGGAGGCGGCGGAAATCTATGCCCCCTTGGCCGAGGAAGACCCCACGGCCGTACTCGGGCTGGCCCGGTGTCTGCAGGCCCAAGGGAAACTTCACGAGGCGGTCGAGAAGCTCTCTGCCGCCGCCGAGGGGCACGCCGAGTTGCAGGCCGAACTGGCCCGACTGGCTTTCCAGCGGGGGGATTACCAGCAGGCCGACGTCCGCGTGCAGGAGGCCTTGCGGCTCGACGGCGAGCAACTACTGGCCTGGTGGATCCGGGCCGAGCTGCACCGCACGGCCGGCCGTCTGGAGGAGGCCGAGCGGGGTTACAAACGGCTGGTCAACTTCTACAACAACCACGACGTGCAACGCGCCGAGTCGCTGCGGTGGATTGGCCTGGCGGCCGCCCGATACGCCCGATGGAACCGGCTCAGCAGCCAGTTTCACTTCCTGGTCAACGACTTGTATCCCGAGGCCTTGAAGCTTCAGCCGAAATACTGGCCGGCCCACTACGAGGCCGGCGTGTTGTTCCTGGAGAAATACAACCGGCCCGACACCAAGGGTGAGCTCGAGGCGGCGCTTCGGATCAACCCCAACGCGGCCGAAGTCCACGTCGCCCTGGCCCAACTGGCCCTGGACAAACGCGACGTGCAGCAGGCCGAGAAGTCGGTCGCCCGGGCACTGGAAATCAACCCCCGGCTGCTTTCCGCCTGGCTGGCCAAGGCGGACCTGGCGTGGTTGAACTTCAAGCTCGGAGAAGCACTCCAACTGCTTCAGGAAAAGGCGTTGCCGTTGAACCCGGTAAACGAGGAGACGCTCGGCCGCATCGCGGCTTGCTACCTGTTGTTGGACGGCCTGCCGAAGCCGGGACAAACCACTCGCCTTGCCGAGTTGGTGCAACAGCTTAACCGGCGAAACCCCCATGCGGGCGATTTCTTCTTTACTGTGGCCGAGATGCTCGGCTCGCGAAACAAGTATGCCCTTTCCGAGCGGTTCTTCCGCCAGGCGATCGAAAAGATGCCGCAGAAGGTCGGTCCGCGGTCGAACCTGGGGCTGCTCTACATGCGCTGCGGACAAGAGGACCGGGCCCGTAAGATCCTCGACGAGGCATTCGAGGTGGATCCGTTCAACGTTCGGGTGAAGAACATGCTGGACGTGCTGGAAGTCCTGGATTCGATGGAGACGCTCGAGACGGACCACTTCATCATCCGCTACGACGGCGAGCACGACAAGCTGTTGGCCCGATACCTCGGCAACCACCTTCAAGCCGAGTATCCGCGGTGGTGCGAGCGTTTCGGCTACCGGCCGCCGGGCAAGCCGCTGCTGGAGATCTTCAACCGGGCCCGGGGGATCAGCGGGCAGCAGTGGTTCAGCGCCCGGATGATCGGCCTGCCGCACTTGGGGCCGGTGGCCGCCAGCACGGGCCGGATCGTGGCGATGTCGTCGCCGAACGAGCCCGGAGCGGCGCGGCGGTATAATTGGGCCCGGGTGCTCAAACATGAGTTGGTCCACGTGATCACCTTACAGCAGACGCGGTTCAATATCCCCCACTGGTACACCGAGGGGCTGGCCGTCTATTTCGAGGACGGTCCGCGGCCGCAGCGATGGAACGAGCTGCTGATCCGCCGCGCCGCCAAGGGAAACCTGTTTAATCTACAGAATCTCAACTTCGCTTTCTCCCGCCCCAATTCCGGCGACGACTGGCAAATGGCCTACTGCCAGGCGGAGCTTTACGTGCAGTACATGCTGTCGCGTTTCGGCTCCGGGCGGTTGCGCCGGTTGCTGGCGGCGTACCGCGAAGGTCTGACCACCTCGGCGGCGGTCCCCCGGGCGTTCGGCGTGACGCAGAGCGAGTTCGAGCGGGGCTACCTCGAGTACGTCAAGCAAATTGCCGCCGGGCTGTCGAGTCTGAAGCCGCCTTCGGAGGCGAGTTTCGACGAGTTGCGCAAGGCCCACGACCGGCAGCCGAAGGATCCCGAGGCGGCCGCCGAGTTGGCCTACGCGTATTTTCGCCGCGGCGCCTACAACCAGGCTCTCGAACTGGCCGAAAGTGTCTTGAAGGAGAACGCCCAGCACCAGTTGGCCACCTACGTAGTGGCCCGGCTGCGTCTGAAGGCCGGCAAGACCAAACAGGCGGTCGAACTGCTGGAAGGTTGCCTCGATCGCCGGTCGCCACAGCCGAACGTGCTGAACTTGCTGGCTGGATTGAAACTCAAGGCCGAGCAGTACGACGAGGCGGCCCGGCTCTACGCCCTGGGCGAGCGGCTCGACTCGGTCAACCTCAAGTGGACCAGGGCGTTGGCGCGGGTCTACCTGACGTCGAAGAACGAGCCTAAGCTGATCGAAGTGCTCGGCCGGCTTGCCGAGGCCGACGCCGACGACCTGACCGGCCGCAAGAAGTTGGCCCAAATGGCGCTGGATCGGCAAGACTACGACGCGGCGGCCAGGTGGGCGAACCAGGCCGTAAAAATCGACGTAATGGACCAGCAGGTACACCGGGTCTTGGCCCAAGCCCTGGTCGGACGTCGGCAGTACGATCGGGCGATCGAGGAGTTCCAGATCGCCATCGAGCTGAGTCCCGAAGAGCCGCAGCGCCGGTTCGCCCTGGCCGACGCCTATCTCCAGGCCAAGCAGCCCGAAAAGGCCCGGCAGACGCTCATCGCCCTGTTGGAGTTGGTGCCCGACTACCCGGGCGCCGATATACTGTTGGAAAGCCTCGAGGAGACCGACCCGCCGTGAGTCCCGACGATCTTGTGAACCCTGAGGGCACTTCCGGGCTGGAAGTACCCCCCCGAGATGACCTGTCCGACCGTCCTGCCGGGCCATCCAGCGTGACGCTGGCCGAATTCCAGGACCTGATCCGCCGGATGTACCATCCCAAGGACGTCGCTCGCGGTGTGGATGGTACGTTTATGTGGCTGATCGAGGAGATCGGCGAGTTGGCCAGCGCCTTGCGGGAGGGCACGCCCCAGCAGCGGGCCGCCGAGTTCGCCGACGTGCTGGCATGGCTGACCACGATCGCCAACGTGGTGGGCGTGGACCTCGCCGAAGCGGTGATGCAGAAATACGGTTCCGGCTGTCCCGGATGCGGCCGCCTGGTTTGTACATGTCCGGATGCGGGAAAGCCATGACACGTTGGACTGCCGTGCGGTTGCTCGTCGCGGTGTTTTGGTTGCCGGGTGTAGCCGGCGCGACCGATGCCGAGGTTCCGCCGCCGAAGATTCTCGGGGTGCGGGTGGGACTGGCCGGGCACTACAAAGTGGGAACGTTCACGCCGGTTCAAGTCAAACGTCCCCGCGGCTACCGGGTGCGTGTGACCGTGCCCGATGGCGACGGGGTGCCCAGTCGGGTGACCAGTGCCGACATCTCGGGCGACTCCGTGCTGCTCTACGCCCGGTTCGGGCGGGTGCACAGCCGCATGACCGTCGAGTTGCTCGACCGGCAGGAATCACGGTCTCTTGTGGGAGGCGTCTCCGACGGCGATAGAACCGGCGGGCATGGAACCCGTGATCAATTGTCATCGCCGTCGGAGACGCCTCCCACAAAGTGTGTGGATCGCCAAGTGTTCGCCACGGACGACGACGCCCGGGGTGCCACTTTCGACCGCCGGTATCGCCCGGCCATCGCCGCCACCCGGCGGATGCTGCTGAGCGTGGCCGCCATGTCCGGGGGTGGGGGCCCCATGGACGTCGACGACGAACCACTGGGCGTAGCCGACGCGGTCGAGTGGTTGCTGGAAGACGAGGACCGGCGAACCGTCGTCGCCCGAGTGGGGGATGGCCGCCAACTGCCCGATCGATGGTGCGGCTACGAAGGCGTCGATGCGGTGGTGCTCTGTACCAGCCGGCCGGAGATATTCAAGGACCTGAAGCCCGACGGCCCGCGGGTCGCCGCCCTGGACCGCTGGATCCGCATGGGCGGAAAGCTGGTTTTCTGCGTCGGGTCGCAAGGGGCGGAAATCCTCGCTGAAGGTGCGCCGCTGTCGCGATTTGCCCCGGGCAAGTTCCAGAGGATGGTCACGTTGCGTCAAACGCGGTCGTTGGAAACGTACGCCTCGAGTTCCGTGCCCGTCCCCGAGCCGGCCGACGGCACGGCCCTCGAGCTTCGCGTCCCGCGGCTGGCGGACGTTGAGGGCATGGTCCTTGCCCGCGAAGCCGACCTGCCGCTGGTGGTTCGTACTCGGCGGGGGCTCGGCCAAATCGTCTTCCTGGCGGCCGACCTCGACCGTCCGCCGCTGAAGACGTGGGACGATCGGCCGGCGCTGGTCGGCCGGCTGCTCGATCTGCCCGCCGGTGGCGGTGAAAAGTCGCCGGAGCGTTCGGCCGCGATGTACTACGGCTACGACGACGTGTCGGGCCAATTGCGCAGCGCCTTGGACCAGTTCGCCGACGTGCGGCCGGTGCCCTTCTGGACGGTGGCCATGCTGATCGTGGTGTACGTGCTGCTGATCGGGCCGGCCGACTACTTTTTCCTCCGCAAGGTGACCCGACGGATGCAGTGGACCTGGCTTACGTTTTCCGCCATCGTGCTGGGGGTAAGCCTGGCGGCCTACGGCCTGGCCGGCTATCTCAAGGGGGATCAGGTCCGTGTCAACCAGGTCGACCTGGTCGACGTGGACGCGGCGTCGGGGTACGTGCGAGGGACGACTTGGGCCAATGTCTTCAGCCCGCAAACGGACGGCTTCAATCTCTCGTTGCGTGCCAACTTGCTCGGCGGCCCCACCCCGGCCGACGGCGCCGTGGCGCTGTTCTCATGGCACGGATTGCCCGGGCAGTTCCTGGGTGGGATGAATCCCCGGGCCGCCAATCTCGTGCCGTGGACCGAGCACTACGACTTCTCGCCCGGTTTGGACGCCATGCACGGCGTGCCGATCCCGATCGCCTCGACCAAGAGCTTCGTCGCCCGATTCAGCGGCCAGACCCCCGCCGGTGAGAACGCCGGCTGCCTCCAAGGGAATCTGCTGGACGAGGGGCTGCATCTGTCCGGCGAGATCACCAACACGCTCGGTTTTCCACTCTTGCACTGCAAGCTGGCCTACGACCGCTACGCCTACGAATTGGGCACGCTCGAGCCGGGCGCCGACAAGTCGGTGCGGATCGACGTTCGATCCGAGTTCAGCGAGTTGAAAACCCTGTTGACGCGGCGCCAGTTCCATACCGGCGCGGACGACAGCTTGTATCAGCAGACCACCAAGTACGATCAATCGAGCGTCGAACTGCCGTCGCCGTCCGTGGCATGGTACGACACGGACGTCCTGCGGGTGATGATGTTCTTCGAGGCGGCGGGCGGGCGGGCGTATACCGGGCTGTCCAACGGCTACCAAAGCTTCGTCGATCTCAGCGGCCTGCTGGACACCGGCTGCGCCATCCTGATCGGCCAGGCCCCCGCCGGCCGTCGCGGCGCCGAGTTGCTCCGCGACGGCAGGCCGATGACCGCGCAGGAAGGCCGGCACGTAACCATCTACCGATTCGTATTCCCCGTAAAAAAAACAAACGCCCACTAGTCGCTCGCGGATTGGCAGCCTTATGATCCAGACCCAAGACCTCACCAAGACCTACGGCGACCTGCACGCCATCGAGAACCTCACGCTGAAGCTCGACGAGGGCGACCTGTTCGGCTTCATCGGGCCCAACGGTTCCGGCAAGACGACCACCATGCGGATCCTGGCCACGCTGCTGCAGCCCAGCAGCGGCGAGGCGACCGTGGGCGACTATTCGATCTACACGCATCCCAAGCAGATCCGCCGCCTGATCGGCTACATGCCCGATTTCTTCGGCGTCTACGACGACATGAAGGTCATCGAGTACCTGGAATTCTTCGCCGCCGCCTACCGCATCAAGGGCCCCAAACGCCGCAAGGTCTGCGACGAGATGCTCGAAATGGTCGACCTCGGCTACAAACGCGATGCCCTGGTCACCAGCCTGTCGCGCGGCATGACCCAACGGCTCGGCCTGGCCCGGGTGTTGCTGCACGACCCCCAGGTGCTGTTGTTGGACGAGCCGGCCAGCGGCCTGGACCCCCGGGCGAGGATCGAGATCCGGGGGTTGTTGAAGCGGCTTCGCGACACGGGCAAGACGATCATGGTCTCCAGCCACATCCTGCCCGAGCTGGCCGACATCTGCAACAAAGTGGGCATCATCGAAAAAGGCGTGATGCAGGTCTGCGCCAACGTCTCCGACGTGATGAAAATGGTCCGCCAGCGAACGCTCTTACACGTGGGCGTCGTCGACGACACGGAGGCAGCCGCCAAGCTGCTCGAACAGCACGATCTGGTCGAAAGCGTCGAAGTGCGCGAAGAGGTCATCTGCGTCACCTTGGCCGAGCACGTCGACGACTACAGCGACCTGCCCACGCTGCTGATTGAAGCCGGACACAAGCTAACGCTGTTCAAGGAAGACGAGATCAACCTGGAGACCGCGTTCATGGAGTTGACCAAGGGGATCACGGCCTAGCCGCTTGGCTTGACTTTCGCGGACTCTCACTCTAAAGTAAAGGTTGTATCTGTCGTTCTATCTGCGGAGGCGAGACATGAACAAGATTCATGCGGTTTACGAAAACGGCGTTTTTCGACCAACGGTGCCCGTGGAATTACCCGAGCACTGTGAAGTGGAGTTTGAACCAACGCCGGTTGGCCGAAGCGCCCCACAACGAACGCTCGATGACGTGTATGGCGTCTTGTTGGAGCGGTATACGTCCGATGAGTCCGATGTGTCTGCTCGTCACAACGAGCATCAGCCATGAACACGGTGTTCCTCGACACGGTCGGGCTGCTGGCGCTGTGGGATGCCAGTGATCAGTGGCACGGGGCGGCTGAAGAGGCATTTTGCAGGTTTCGCAAGACGAGATCTGCGCTGATAACGACCAGCTTCGTATTGCTCGAATGCGGCAACGCGGCCGCAAGACGACCTTACCGACCCGCGGTGGGCCGTCTGCGCCAGCGAATGGAATCGAGCGGGACGTTGGCCATCCCCAGCGATGAAGATTGGCGTCAAGCGTGGGAAGCCTATCAGGAGGGCGAAGTCGGCGACGCCGGGATCGTGGACCACGTATCCTTCGTGGTTATGCGACGGCTTGGCATCGGCCACGCCTTTACCAACGATCACCACTTTCGCACGGCTGGTTTCGAGACACTGTTCTGAGTTCTGGAATTCCTTGCTGACGTGGAGATCGCGTTTACGGCGCTGACGCAGGGGATCACGGCTCAATTCAACGTTTCGGCCGGTTGCGGTCACGCTCGGCCGTTTGAGCGGTCGTGTCACGGCGGGCTTCCAACTGCACGGCCCTCGCTTCATCCGCCTCCGCCTGGGGGATCTGCCGCATGGTTCGATAGGCGATGCTCCGCAGCCGGTAGGCCTGGGGCGATTTGGGGTCGAGCCGGATGGCTTCGTTGCAGTCGGCCAGCCCCTTGGCCAGATTGCCCTGCATCAACTCCGCCATGCTGCGGTAACCATAGGCCTCCGCATCGGTCGGGGCCAGCCGGATGGTTTCGCTCAGGTCGGCCACCGCGCTGGGGCAGTCGCCGGTAACCCCGTCGCGACTGTTTTTCTTGATGTAGGCTACGCCTCGCTTGCCGTAGGTTCGCCCGTCGATGGGGCTCAGCCGAATCGCCTCGCCGAAGTCCGCCACGGCCAGGTCGTACTCGCCGCGTTCCATCCAGGCAGAACCGCGTCGCCGGTAGGCCCCGGGGCCGGTGGGGTTCAGCCGGATCGATTCATCGCTCAGCCGGATCACCTCACCCAGGTCGGCGATCGCCTTGAACAGGTCGGTCTTTTGGTCGTAGGGGATCGGTCCGTCCCGGAGGATTCCGGCATAGTTCGGATCCTGCCGGGTCCACGTCCCATACTTCGATAATTCCGCCTGGACGCCGCCCCGTTGGCAACAGGCAACGCCCCGGCGATAGTACGATCGGGCGTCTGGCGGATAGATCCGAATCGCTTCGCTGAAGTCGGCAATGGCCGCGTCCTGGTTGTTTTTCTTGGTGTAGGCCAGGCCGCGCTTGCGGTAGGCTTCGGCGAATCGGGGCTTGAGGCGGATGGCTGCGGCGCAGTCGGCAATGCCCTGGTCGAGATCGCCCTTGACCAGGTGGGCGTACGCCCGCTGGACGTACGCTCGGGCGTCTTGGGGATTCCGCTGAATCGTTTCGGTGCAAAGCCGCACGGCGAAGTCCAAATCGACGTTGCCCGCGGGTCGGTTGCCGGTTTCCAGGCGGATCGCCCCGCGGCCGACGTAGGCCACCGCACAACGCGGATCCAGCCGGATGGCCTGATTGAAATCGGCCAGCGCCCGGTCCGAATCGCCCCAGTCGCGAAACGCCACGCCGCGGTTGTTGAAGGTCTTGGCATGTTCGGATCTGAGGCGGATGGCCCGGGTGTAATCGGCAATGGCCCGGTTCGACCAGCCTTTGCCCAACAAAGCGTTGCCTCGTTGAAAGTACGCTTCGGCATACTGCGGGTCAACGCGAATCACGTCGTTGAGTACGGCGACGGCCTCGTCGTACTGGACGTTCTCCACGAACCGTGCGCCCTTGCTCGTCTCGACGGCACTGCGGCCCGACGCTGCGGCCGCCGTTGAAGGGCCGGCCGACAGCATCAGCACGACCGCCGGCACCAGCCACCGCAATCCCATTGCATATCGAGTTTGACAGCCCATCGTCTCCTCCTTTTGCCTGGCTATAGTAGCCGTCTCGCTCCGAGCTTGTGAAGGAATAGATTTGGAGTGCGGTGACTTGTCACCGCTTTCCTTTTCCGACCGTTTTCCCCGATCAGTGGCCCTCGCCACTGCGAATCGTCGGGAGAAAGAAAGCGGTGACAAATCACCGCACTCCAAAAAACTCACAACCTCTCCGCGAGATGCCTACATTACAGTTTTCCCACAAAGCCGAGCCGATCGCGGCGAGATCATCCCCTAAATTGGCCGGGAAAGCAACCCCGGTTTCTCGCTGGCCGGGATCCCATACGAAATCGCGCCCGACGACGGCGTAGAGGGAAGAGAGAAGAGGATCTCACCACGGAGTCACGGAGGACACGGAGGAATCAAGAAAGAGTGTCGCAAAGAAAATCAACGCCCGGGGACTGCGTTCCCCCGGGGATGTTCTCAGGCTTGTGGTGCTTTTCTTCGTGGACGAACCAACAGCAGAATGACCGACGCCATTAAGGCAACCAGCGCGAAGCACTTCGTCCAGTTGAGGTGGTTCGTGCGAAGCCGCAAGCGGCTTTCTTGGGTCTCTTCGCTCTTCCCTCCGCGTCCTCCGTGGCTCCGTGGTGAATCCCTTCCCCGCGCCCCCCCTGCCCTGCCCTACTTCACCAGCCGGGCATTTAGCCAATTGGCGTGATCCAAGACGTCGGCCCGCTCGGCGTAGTCGACGACCAGGTCGAGACGCTTGGCGTCGGTGACGTCGACCGAGATGGGCACCGCCGCCATGCCGCCGCGGATGGTTTCGCTGGTGTGCTTGGCCCGGCCGTCGACGAAGACGCGGTAGCGGACGCTGCCGCCGCCGTCGGTCGAGTCGTCGATGCCCAGCTCGGCCTGGAAACGCTGGTATTGTCCATCCAAGGCGTACGTCAGCCGGGCGGCGGTGTGCATCCCCAGGCCTTTGAGATAAAGCCGGCCGCCGCTGCGGAGCCGGCCGCCGGTGACGTTGCGGTCGGTTCGGTACGGCCAGTGCAGCGAGAGAAACGGCACGTGCTTGTAGCCGGCCGCCTCGAGATCGGAAAGGTACGTCACCCGGCCACCCAGCGGCCGCAGCGCCACGAGCTGCCGTGGCGAGGTCGACTTCCACGTCTGTCCGGTGGCGGTGGTGATCTGCAGCGACGACTCGTCGACCAGCAGTCGCGTGGCCGTCAGCCGGCTGCCGTCACGGAAACCGGCCCATGCGCGAAGGCCTTGGGGTCGGGGTTGCTGCCGCAGGCCCGGATTGAAGATCAACGCGGCCACGCGATGGGTTTCGATGGCGATCGGCCCGGCGTCGGTTTCCAAGTGTACGGTGTCGTCTTCGATGCGGTCGAGCAGACCGGTGACTTGATCGCCGTTGTGCAGCACGAGCCGGTCCGAATTGCCCTCGGCCCGGGCGACCCGATCCAACAGCGAGTCGCGGCCACGGCGTGCGGCGGGCGGATCGAAGACGACGCCCGAGAGCGCTTCGAAGGGCAGCTTCACCGGCCCGAACAGTTCGGTGTCGGCGAAGAGCAACTCCTTGCCGGCCCGATAGACGTCGGCCACCAGCAGTCCGCCGTCGGCGGTGATCACGATCGGTCCCTGCACCGGCTCGGCACAGACTCCCCAGGAAACCACCTCGGCGGCCGGCATCACGCGCCGGCGTTCGCCGGAACCGAAGGCAAACTGCCACTGGGCGTCGACGGCCGTCAGTTCCAAGCGAAATGGGGCGCCTTGCGCGGGCACCACCGTCGGCGG
>SDBV01005306.1_pt1 | contig 18238 bp, 14 predicted proteins | sample 2277081 | NCBI WGS metagenome assembly SDBV01 (sample SAMN10402039, study PRJNA504765) | marine sediment metagenome | isolation source: marine sediment core GS10_PC15, 223 cmbsf | place: Arctic Ocean: Southern Knipovich Ridge | collected 2010 | reverse complement strand
AGATGAAGGCCCTGCAAGAACGGGCCGAGGCGGAAAGAAAGCGTCAAGCGGAAGAGGCCGAGAAGCAGCGGATACTCGCCGAGGAAGGAAGCCAGAAGGCCGAAACTCTCCAGGGCAAGGTGGTGCGATGGCCCAGGGCCGGCGGACTCTGGGTGGGCGACGTTTTACGCCGCCTTAGCCGCCCCTTCCGTTGACTCGCATCTTCTGCTCGAGCCCGGCTGTCTGGGCGATTTTCGGTTCAAGCCGTGTCGGAATCAGTGTAGTGGCGGGGCATAGGGTTCGACGTGCACCAGCACGTCGACGACGTTTGGCCCTTGCTGGAGCAGGCGCTGCTTCACCACGCCGGCAATCTCGTGTCCCTGTCGGACACTGAGTTCCGGCTCGACCAGCACGTGCAGATCGACCTGCAGGCCCAGGCCGATGTACCGCGTCCGCAGTTTGTGCACCGCCCGGACGCCGTGGGTTCTCGAGGCCAGCCCGAGTATGGCTTTGCGCTGCTCTTTGGCGGCGCCGGCGTCGATCAACTCGCGCAGGGCAGGCCCCACGATCGTCCAAGCGGCGTGCAAGATGAGTACCGACACGATCACCGCGGCGATCTGGTCGAGAAACACCCAGGCAGGCCAAATCCGCGTGCCCAAGACGGCGATCGCCACGGGAAGCGAACTCAGCGCGTCGGAGCGGTGGTGCCAGGCGTTGGCGATCAGCGCCGACGACCTGATGCGCCGCCCGGCGTGCACCGTCCAGCGGTACAGCATCTCCTTGGCAACCATGCAGACACAGGCCGTGGCAAATGCGCTCCAGGCGGGTGTGGCCGCACTCTCTCGATGAAGGGACCAGATGGCACCGAAGGCCAGCCCCACGCCCACGCCACCCAGCAGGATCCCGATCGCGCAGGTGATCAGCGTCTCGATGCGGCCGTGTCCGTAGGGGTGATCGGCATCGGCCGGCGCCGTCCAGAAACTCGCGCCGATCAGCACGGCCACGTCGGTGGACGAATCGGAGAGGCTGTGGACCGCGTCGGCTACCAGCGCCTGGCTGGAGCCGAGAAATCCGAAGACGAACTTCACGGCCGACAGCCCCAGGTTCACACCCAGCCCCCACAAGGTCACACGCCGGACCTCGTGTGCTTGCCCGGAAGCCCGACTTTCGGCAGCCGCGTTGGAGTTGCTCGAACCCATGCCCAATAATAGGCTATTCTCGGTGAACCAGCCACAGATAGCCATGGAACGCAGGGAAAAATCTACAGCACAATCTCAAACTGCGGGCGCCTCTTTCAACCGCAGCAGTCGGGCCGAGTTGAGCCTTCCGATTGAGAGCTACTCAAAAGTAACGCCCAGCGCCTGGCAGACCCCGTTCAGCGTCGCTCCGGCGACAATCGCGTAGCCACTCACGATCAGCAGCAACGTGACACATATCTTGGTTCCGCGCTCTTTCCAGAGCACGATCGTGGCATTCACGCACGGTGTGAAGATGGTCATGATAAGCAGCGTTACCAGCAACTGAAGTGCATTGAAATGCTCGCTTACCAGGGCGAGTTCGGCCGCTCCGTTCTCACGCCGGATCATGGTTTTCACGAACACTTGGACGGTTTGTTCAGGCAGCCCGAGGATGCCGTTGACCACCGGGCTGGTAAGCCGCTCCAAGACGGTCAAACCACCCATTCGATCGAGCACGAAGAGCAAGAAGGATGCTGCCATAAAGGCCGGCAGTGCTTCCTTCATAAACCGGCAGCTCTGCCGTACTGCCCGGCTCAGTATCACCCGCAGCCGAGGTACGCGAAGCGGCGGGAGTTCCTGGATAAAATCCGACCTCCCACCGGGCAAAACAAAGTTGGCCAGAACGCCGGCTACGATCACCTGCACGAAGAACAGGCCGAACAGCGTGGCGGTCGCCGTCCAGGGAAGCGGATCGAGAATCACCAGCATCACCGCCAGCAAAGGTGCACATGGAAATCCCAGCAGCAAGAGGAAGCTGGCGATGATCTGCTGTTTCTTGGTCGGCAGTATGCGTGTGGTCAGGATGGCCGTGGTGATACAGGAGAAGCCGAACGTCAACGGCAGCACCCCTTTGCCGGTCAGGCCCAGGTGCCGCAGGGAACGGTCCATCAGCGCAGAGAGTCGCGGCAGGTATCCCGAGTCTTCCAAGACGCCAAAGAAAACGTAAAAGAAGAACAGAACCGGGAGCACCAGGCCCAGCGCAAGGAACAAGGCCGTAGGCGCCAGCCCGAAGTCCGGGTCCAGGATGGCGTCGCTGACAAACGCCCATGGCAGGCCGCCGAACAATCGCTCGCAGGCCGGCAGCACCAGCGCGCCGAACAGGTTGACGTTCAGGTAGTCGACCACCATGCTGGCGCCCAGCACGCCCACCCAGTAGTAACCGGCCAGCATTACCACCAGGGCGATAGGCCAGCCGAACAGCGGATCAGCGGCGTATTGGTCCAGTCGCCTCAAAAGGCCCTCGGTGGGCGGAGTCCGCTGGGTAACCTGCTCGGTGATCCGCTCGGCTTCGGCGTACAAGCTGTTGGTAATGGCCACTTCCAGGGGATGGTAGGAGGCCTGCCGGGCTTCACCCACCACGTCTCTTACCTTGTCGGCGGCCTCCGCGCCGATCTCCTCTTGCAGCATTTGTTCTGCCCGACGATCACCGGCCAGCAACAGCAGGCCGAGTGCCCTGGACGGGATTGAAGCCCCTTGGAGTAGTGGGGTGAGCGATCCCAGCGCCTTTTCCACTTCTTTCGAGTACAAAGCTCGAATCGAGGGGATCGTGGCCTGCTCGAACAGAGCCGTCATCTTCTGAAGAACCTGGCCTTCGATCGCCACCAGCGGTGCGATGGTCACGCCCAAGGACGCCGCCAGCCGCTGAAGATCGTGCTGCAGACCAAGCTGTTGCGCCTCGTCGGTCATGTTCAACACGAGCACGGTCGGCAGTTGAAACTCGCAAGCCTGGAGAAAGAGGACCAATGACCGGCGGAGGTTCTTGGCGTCCGCCACCACGGCCAGGACATCGGCCTGACCGGCCATCAGAAGATTCCGTGCGGCAGATTCGTCCTCACCCCGGGTAAAGAGATAGCCGCTGCCGGGGGTGTCTACGAGCACGGCGGGGGCGCGTGCCGGCGTGCAACCCATTTCAGCTTGGGATCCGGGCGCCGGTTCAACGTCAATCTGGGGTGCCCTTGCTCGAAAGAGTTTGCCCAGCGAAGAGAACAGACGCCAACCGTTCGAGTCGTCGGCGAGTAACGCCTCGGAAGCCGCAACTCGGCACCCGGGAATCTTGCGGGGACGCGGGGCGCCTTTGCAGAGGTGTCCGCACAGAGTAGTCTTCCCCGCGCCCGAATTGCCAATCACGGCAATGGTTTTGGTCACACAGCTCATAACTATTTCGTCGGCGGTGGGACCGGCAGTTTTCCCTGGCTGATCAAATCAGCGAAAGTCGGTGATTTCTGGTTTCTGGGATTGCTCTTGGCTTTGCCGACTTGTTCCATAGCCTGAATGACCTTCCTGGTGTTCTCGGCATCGGCCTTCTTGTCCAACAGCTTCGCCAGTTCATCGCCGTAGGCGTTGCGCCTCTTCTTATCCCGGCCGTTGTGACAGACGTTACACTTAACCTTTTCGATGGCCTGGGCCAGCATCGCCTTTTTCTTCACGGCTTCCTTCGGGTCGTCGTCGTGCGGCTCGACGTACCGGACGACAAAGTCGTCCTGGAAGTTCTTGATCGCATGAGCGGGCGACGCCGCCAGCCAGAGAACGACAAGAAACATCGGCACCCCTGCAAACAGGGACCATAGTATTCGTTTCATCCTTCTGCCTCCTTAAGGGTTGCAAACCGAAAAAGAGCCCCAAGATATCCGAAAATGCGGGGCCGGGTCTCCATTTTACCCTAATCAGGGATTGAGACCCAGCCCCTTCCTACCCGGGGGTTTCTTTTACCTCGCGTGAACGCCGTTGTCGGCGTGTTGAAGCGCGAGCGGTTTCTCTCTATCATAGCACCTGTCAAATGAGAGAATCAGTCGTCGCCCGCGTCGGCGTGCCGACTGGCGGCCTCAACCATGTAGGTCGCAATCGCCCACTGGTTGTAGTGGGGCATGGAAGCCATTTCGCCCATCGACGCGACAATGCCGGGCCACGCTTCCGGAACGTACTCGGACGGACTGTAGTAGCGATGGCATTCGGTGCAACTGCCCTCGGCAAGCGTTCTGCCGTGCTTCACCATTTCCGGGTCGGCCGCCTGCTCGAGCACCCCGTGTAGGCGGCCCCCGCTCGGACCGCGACGTGTCATCTGCGAGGCGGCGACCATGTAGCGCGTCATGTCTCCGACCTGCCGAGGCGACGAGTTGGCCCGGCGTCCCATGTCTTGCATCATACTCGCCCATACGCCCGGGGGATACTCCCACGGGAAGAAGAATCGGTGACACTCCGTGCAGTCGGTGACCACCAAGGCTCGCCCCCGTTGGACCGAGCAATAGTGTTCGCTGACGCTGGTGGAGCCCCCCGCGAGAAGTGCATTTGCGGTGGGTAACGCCGACCGGCGGCAGACGCCGGCCGTCAGCCCAACGCCCGCGGTCAGGGCGACTCCCAGCAAAATGAAGACACACGGATAGGATTTGCGACAACGCATGAACATGATCTTTCTCTCCTTAGCTAAGTCATTTTCTTCCCAGCCAGTGGGATTGCGTGATCTTCGGAATTATCCAACTTGTTGATCCGCCTTTCGCACCTCGAGTGGCGAGACGGGATCCCCTCGAACGGTCAAGTGAATTCAGAACATAAAGCCGACTCCAAGATTCCACCCATTCTCGCGACCCTTGGCCGTGGCGTCATTTCGTACCTGGTAGTCGGCCTTGAACGCGAGCGTGGGTATCGGCAAGTAGGTGAGGCCGTAAGTCCATTCGGTTCGATCCCCCGCGGGATTGGCCACGTCGCCCGCCGGCATGCCATATTGGGTGTCGAAGTCGTCGTAACGCACGAAGGCCACGAGATCCGCGCGTTCTAACCGCCCGCACTTCCAACTCTGGGGAAAAATGTGGACGGCGCCTTCGATGTAATAGCCGAAGATCTCCGAGGCTACGTCTTCGGGCGAGGCAGCGTGGTTGTGGAGATTCTCCGCGCCATCGATATTCTCGTAGGCCATCACGGCTCGGAAATCGAAGCGCTTGAAACTGTATTCCACGTCGGCCGACACGAGGTCGAGCCTGCCGCGGACTCCCGGGTCCTTGCCCTGGTCGCCGTTGTCGAGCCCACCAAGGAACGTGGAGACACCCAGTCGCAAGGTTTGATAGCCGGGGGAGGCTCTCATCGCGAATGGGAAATAGTCAATCCGTCCCGTGAAAGCCGTCTGGCTGAGGCTGCCTCTTTCCTTGAGCCGTCCCTTGCGAATTCCGTCTTTCTCGGTGAACAGGTCCCCGTTTAGGCTCGTCACCAGGTAGGCCTGATACTTCAGTGCGGGCCCCAACCTGCCCGTGACTCCAATGCCGTCCACGGACCAGGTGCTGGGGATGATAAATTTTGCGAAGGAAGGACGCTCGACGCCGTTGAACGTCGGCGGCTCGTGTTTCTGGTTGATGATACCGATCGGCGCCAAGACACGCCCCGCACGGAAATGAATGTAATCATTTATCGCGTACTCGATATAGGCCTGCTCGAACGATATTTCTCCATCGCCGTTGGCCACAAAGGCGTGCTCCACCTCGAGCTCTGAACTGAACGTGAGACACTCGCTGAACTGGACGCCCAGGAACATCACCATACGGTGCAGGTCGAACAGGTCTCCATCTTTTCCCTCCGTGAAGTTGGCGTGCATTTCGCCATAGCCACCCAGTGAGATCCGATCGTACCAGTCCCGCGAACCCTGACGGGCGTACGCCAAGTCACCGCTGGCCGAGGTCACTGAACTGGTGTACGACACGGGCTGAGCTTCAGACTCCATGTAGTCAGACGCTATGAGGGGCGTTTGGTCGGCGCCAAGCGTGGGCTGCCAAAAATCGATGTCCGCCGCCAGGCCGGACCCGCCGCAAATGGCCAACACAACGATGATTGCCACTGGCCGCCAGCCTTGGGTCCGATGGCTCTTCCCAGAGACGTGTTGGCGGTGATCGGTAACCATCACCTTCGCCGAGCCTCCCGGAATCTTTCTCCTCCCTGATTTGTCTGTCCAAGACATTCCCTTGCCTTTCTGTGAGTGGAGCGGGTTACGTCGGGCGGCCAAAATGACCGACCTGTGCCAATTACTGCACCGGCTAGAAACTCACCTGGGAGTCACGCCGTTCAAACAGCGTGAAACCGGGGAAAGGCCATCTTTGCTGCCGCTTTCGGTGGCCCAGGGGATGAGTTCCAGTTCAGCCGGCGTTTGCGGCAGTCTCACCCAGTGAGTTCTGCCAACCTGCCCCCTCTCCCGCTCCTCAAACACGAACGGAAACCAAGAAACCGTTGCTGCGTACTTCCCGCCGCAACGGGGTCTTCACGGCACAAGTGAGACTTAGTCTCAATATCGGCTGGGGCTCCCCAAGGCCGTGACTTTCTCCGGCAATTTCCGTTTGTACCGGTTGCGTAGAAACGAAGGGGTCACATCCACTTCGGTGCGGCTTGGAAAGTCCGGGGGGCATCTTGTCGAGGGGGACCGCCTTCAAGGCGGATGATACCCAGGTTTGCTAATCTTGACCGAGCTTACCCCGCTTTCCTGACCGGGATTATGCCTACTTTCGTGCGGGCTTGTCGGCGAATTACCGATGGAATAAGTAAGACCAGCCCAGACTGCCAAGATTCGTAGGGTGCGTGAAACGCACCACAACATGTTGCGATTTGTGCGTTTCACGCACCGTACATCGCCCAAAGGGGGACGAGCAGATGTCGGAGTCATTTCCGTTGGTGGCGACATTTCCAAACCGCCGGGGCGCCATAAATCATATACTGGAAACAAGTTGGGGCGTTTGGGCGGCTTCGCATCAGCGGGGCCATGGCAAGCAATCTGAGAGATGGCGGCAAGATTCGCGCAAAACTTCGATTTTCCAGGCATTTCATCCGCGCCGGTTGGACCTTTCACCAACGGGCGTGATCCAGGCGAGACCGTTTCAGCGAGTCTGGCTGATGTCGGCGGATGAGCATGTGGTAGACTTCTCCATGCGATCCCCCCAGCCGTGCGGTCTGCTACAGCAGGCGATCAGCGACCTGGTCTCGGAGATCGCCGAGGTCATCGAACACTGCCTATTTGGCGGTCTCCAGCCGCCCGACGGCACGTCCTACTGCATTGCCAGCGTGATCATGCAGCGGTTTGCCGCCGGAGACGCCGCCGCAACGATTGCCCAAGCTCTGCTGGACGGGTTCCCGGGCGCGCTGCACGGACAACGTGCGGCCGATTTGGTGGCCAGCGCGATCAAGGCAATTCAGACAGTCCGACCGGGATGGAAACGTCAGGTGCTGACGCCTGGCGATGAGAACCCGTCCTCCTCGGACAACCACGCCCCGGCTTCGGCCGACTCGCCCGTGGAGACAGAAACGCCTGTGGAGGCAGAGATGCCCGTAGAAGCAGAGATACCCGTAGAAGCAGAGATGCCCGTAGAGGCGGAAATGCCCGTGGAGCCCGGGGCGGAGTATTTCGATATCGAGGCATCTCCGGACTCGTCCGCCGATAGTACGATTCCTCGCATCCCGGTGGGCGATCTTTTCTCCGACTCCGACGGGGCATCGCTGAACGAGGCCGCCGTCCACCGACCCCCAGTGGACATCAATCCGGCGGACAATCATCCAGTGGACGTCGACCCTGTAGATTCCGAAACCTGGGCGGCGAACACGGAACACTCCGGGAAGCAGCGTTGCTCCAAGCCGGCCCACACCACAAGGGGCGGGCCGGCCATGCGGCTGTTTCAGTATCCCAATCTTCGTCGGTTTATGCCGGGAGCGTGAACTGTCGTCGATCTGCGAGCCCGAATGCCGGACGTGAAGGATGGCCCAATACGACTGCATCATCATCGGCGGCGGACACAACGGATTGATCACGGCGGCGTACCTGGCTCGGGCCGGGCGCAAGGTGTGTGTGCTCGAACGCCGGCACGTGCTGGGCGGCTGCTGCTCGACTGAGGAGCTTTGGCCGGGCTTCCGGCTCTCGCCGGCCGCCGACCTGCTCAATTTCGTGCAACCGCCAATCGTCCGCGAGCTGAAGCTTTGCAAGCACGGGCTAACGCTTATCCCCCGCGATCCGGCCTACTTCACCCCGCTGGGCGACGGTCGTTGCCTGTTGCTGGGCAGCGACGCGAAGCAAAACCGGCAACAGATCGGCAAGTTCTCCGCGGCCGACGCGGAAGCGTTCCCGCAATACCGGGCGTTTCTCGCGCGTTTGGCCGCGACGTTGGAGCCGCTGTTGATGGGACCGCCGCTGAGGATCCCGCCGCGCGTGCGGGACTTCAACCGTGTCTGGCAGATGTTTCGCACCGTGTCCAAGCTGAGCAAGGACTTCCGCCGTACCGTAGAGCTGCTGGGGCTTCCCGCCTCGAGGTTCCTCAGCCGCTGGTTCGAGAGCGACGTCGTCAAAACCACACTCGCGACGGACACGATCATCGGCCAGATGATCTCACCCCAAAGCCCCGGCAGCGCCGCGGTCCTGCTTCCGCAGGCCCTGGGTAGCGCCCACGGGCAGCGCGGCGCGTGGGTCTGTGTCCGTGGCGGCATGGGCGGGCTGGCCGATGCCCTGGAAAAGGCCTGCCGGGGGCTTGGCGTTCAGATCCGACGCGAGACGGAGGTGGCCGCCGTCAATTTCGACGGCCAAAAAGCCACCGGCGTGACGCTGGCTGACGGCAGCGAAGTCCGGGCCGCCGCGGTCGCCTCCAGCGTCGACGCCAGGCACACGCTGTTGAAGCTGCTGGGCCGCGAGCACCTCAGCGAGGACTTCGCCCGCCAGATCGCCCGGCTCGACTACGCCTCGCCGGTGGCAAAGATCAACCTGGCGCTCAGCGGGCTGCCGGACTTTGACACGGGCAAGGTGGACCCGGCGGTCGCCCTGCGCGGCACTACCTACATCGCCCCGTCACTGGAGTACATCGAGCGGGCCTTCGACGACGCCAAGTACGGCAGCCCAAGCCGCCGGCCCGTGATGCGGTGCAGCATCCCGTCGACGGTCGACGATTCGCTTTGCCCTGCCGGAAGACACGTAATGGGTATCTTCGTGCAGTACGCCCCGTACGACTTGGCCGAGGGCAACTGGGACGAGCAGAGAGAGGCCTTCGCCGACCGCTGCCTCGACGTGCTCGCCGAGTTCGCCCCTGATCTGAAAGACCTGGTCCTTCATCGCCAAGTCCTTAGCCCGCTCGATTTGGAGCGAACCTACGGCTTGACGGGCGGGAACATCTTGCAGGGCGCCATGGGGATCGACCAGCTCGGTCCCATGCGGAGCGACTGCCGCACTCCCATCCACGGTCTGTTTCTCTGCGGCGCCGCCATCCACCCCGGCGGCGGCGTCCACGGGGCCTGCGCGCTGATCGCCAGCCGGGAGATCCTCAAGGGTTGAAAAGAACCAGCCCGGCGCTGGGGAAGCCATGCCGGGCTGGTTTCGCCTTGTGGGGCGGTACTGCATTTCTCTCACCGCGGTCGCCGAAGATGGGATCAGCCCGCGGGGCGAAGCGAGCTTCTCTATGAAGACACCTGCGGCCTGAGTTGAACACCTATCTGCTCGCACCGCCGCGTGCCGAGTGCGTCAAGCAATGGCGATGACACCGAGCTCGTCCTGACTGTGGCTCTCAGCCCTTCAGTCGAGCTCCAAATGCCTCGACAGAGATTAAGTGTCCCAGGACACTTTATTCAGTCGACTTATCCTTGTTCAAACGACTTACGCCAAATTCCCCTCGTTCGGCAAGCGAGGTAACTCGATGCAGTGAAGAGGTTTACGTCAAGGCTACCCTTATCAACGCCCGCCAGCGCCCGCCTTGGGCTTCAGAGCGGGCAGGTGTTGCGAGTCGCCTGCCGGTATTGGTCCCGAGTGTCCACCTTGAAGAAGAGCGGGTGTCATGAGATCTGCACGGCCCGGTATTCAGCGGTTTTCACGAAATGGCCGAAGTGCCGAAAACCTCTATAGAACAAGGGTTTTTGCGGGGTTTGCGGAAATTGTGCCGAGGTTTCTCGGATGCATCGGCAATCGAACCATTTTCACGACTCGGCCGTATAGGGATGCTCGGGATGAGCGACGGCGCCCCCGTCGCCCGGTGCCCAGTTTCTCTCACGGCCAAAGCTGCTAGAATAGAATACCGCGTCGACTCACAGTCCCGTCTCTGTGTTGCCAAGGAGCCATCCATGACCAAAACAAGGCTGATCCTGTCCATCGCTGCCATGTCCTGCCTCCTGCTTTCCGTGCGCATCTACTCCCAGGAGCCGAGCGGTCGCTCCGGAGTTCAGACACCTCGAGCTCGGATTCAATTGGTTGAAGCCCAGATTGGGGTGAAAATGCAGGAGCTGGAACTCAAGATGTCAGAGCTTGCGGTGGACGAAGCAATGATTGAACTTGAAAAGATCAAGCTGCACGTCGAAGCGGCACAGGAGCAGGGGGACTCGCGTGAACTGGCGCACGCCAAGCTGGAGCTAAAGCAAGCAGCGATTCGCGTTGAGATGCAAAAGGTTCAGTCTGAGAGGGCACGCCTCAAAGTCGAGCGGGCAAGAGCCGGATTGGAACACACGCGAGCGGCGCTGAATGACAAGGAGTATTGCGAAGCGATTGCCGGAAAGCTCAAGGCGGCGGTCGAGGCTGGCGAGCTGACGAAAAAGGAAGCAAAACAGAAGTGGGCTGAACTCAAGAAGGCCCGGGAAGAGGATGCCGCCGGGGCGACGAACGCGTCGCACGGGAAAGCCGTCGCGAGGGACAGGGAGAAATAGAAGCGTCCTAGCGAGCAAGTCGCCGCTGGCCCGCGTGTCTATCCGAAGTGTGTCGGAAAGCCGTCGGAGCGCCGTTGTTTTTGATTCGGCGCAGAAAACGACCGAAGAACAGCACCGCCTCTCGTGGGTGGCAGGATAGTGCCGAAAACTCGTCCACCGACCAATTTCTCGGATGCACCGAGTTCCCAAGGTTTTTCAAGACGGTGCGTAGCCTGCTCAGGTGTGTCGGACCTCTGTGCGCAACGAATCCCGTTTCGAGTGTTTGCCACCTTTCGACTGGGGTGTGGTGTGCTTACGAAAGCGTCTGATTCTCGGATTTTGGCGATCTTTGATCGCGTTGTTTGCGAGACGGCACCCTCGAACCGCAAGACACGGGAGGATCCGCACGTTTCACCTTGGCAGGGAGTTGCGGCAAAAACCTAACCCCTCCTGAATTGACCTTACTTTGCGGTTTCGCCACGTCGATCGATCTGTGCGAACGGGAAGTCCTCGCGGGTGCCTTGGACATGGCTGCAACGGGCAGCTATGCTGTAGCATGTTCTGCTTGGCAGGTTATCAGCGCATTGACTACTGGCGTGTCGAACAGGAGGATACCTCGATGAAGAGAATGATTGTGATTGTTGCGAGCATATTGGTCATGTGGGGCGCGACTACGCAGGCAGCCACCGTGAATGTCGAGGGTGGAGTGATCGTTTGTATCGGCGCGGAGGCGCTTCAGAGCGTCGCGGATGATTGGAAGAGGCCCGGCTGCATCTTCCATTGTTTGGAAACGTCGGACGATGAGGTTTCCAGCCTTCGGGAAGAGATCCGGGCGGCCGGTTGCTACGGCAAGGTTTCCGTGGCGCGATTTGACGGCGAGCGCCTGCCGTATATCAACAATCTGGTGAACCTTGTGATTGTGGGATCCCGTATCGAGGTTCCTGATTCCGAGGTACAAAGGGTGCTCGCGCCGTACGGTGTTGCGATCGTCAACGGGAAGAAGATTACCAAACCCTACCCCGAGGAGATGGACGAGTGGCCGCAATATCTGCACGGGGCCGACAACAACTGCGTGGCTAAAGATACCGTGGTGGGACCGCCGCGTCACGTCCAGTGGATTTCCGGTCCGGCCTGGACCCGTGCGCACATCGGGGCGGCGACCATCTCCAGCATGGTTTCTTCCGGTGGTCGGCTGCTGACCATTGAAGACACCGAGACCGCCGAGAATCCCCTTCTGCCGGCCAAGTGGAAGCTGATTGCCCGCAGTGCCTTTAACGGCGTAGAGCTTTGGTCGATGGACTACCCGCAGTGGGAGCAGGTTACGGTCTATATCAAGAATTACCACGCCCAGATGAAGCGGCGGCTGGCCGTCATCGGCGATACCGTCTACTGCACGCCGGGTCTTACCGCGCCGGTGACGGCCCTGGATGCGGCCACGGGGCAAACCATCAGGCAATATAAAGGGACGGAGGGCACCCAGGAGTTTGCCTTTCACGAGGGCCGGCTCTACCTCGTCATCGGCGACCGCATGCACTTCTTTTCTTATCGCGGCGCGGGGTCGTCCACTTCCAGTAAGGAAACGGCAAAGCGAAAGAGAAGGGGAAAGACAGAAGAAGAGAAGAACGCGGACAAGGCAACCGGCACGGCGAGTTCCGGCAATGCTTTTCAGGGAGACGGTTTTCCGCTTTCGCTCTATAACCCTCAGACACGCAACGCCGAGAATCCCACCTGCATTATCGTGGCGATAGACGCCAAGACCGGCAAGGAAGCCTGGCGATCCGGGAACATTACCCATTACGTCGGCTGCACGATGGCACTGAAGGCCGACAAACTGGTCTATCAAACCGCCCGGGGAGTGTTCTGCCTCAATGCGAATACCGGTACGGAAAACTGGGCGGCTGAAAAGGAGATTCCGTACGGAACGGGAAACAGGCCCAACTCGCTGGTGCTTTCATCCGAGGCAGTTTATTCCGAGGAAGGCAAAAGCGTGCACGCCTATGCGCTGGCCGATGGCGGCGACTACTGGGGCAAGTCCATCAACGCCCGCAAAGGGTATGAGGCTTCGACCGACATCCTGATTGCCGCCGATGCCTTGTGGATGTGCGGCGTCTGCAATAATGCGAAAGGAATCGTTACCCAAAAACCGACTGGCTACGACCTGAAAACAGGGGATCAGATCAGGACGATTAACCAGCAACTCTCCAAGCCGATGGGGCACGACCGCTGTTTCCGTAATTTCATCACCGAACGCTTTTTCATCAACAGCAAAACCGGCGGCCCCGACTGTATGGATCTAAAGACCGACACCGAATATCCCGCTCCCTTCACACGCGCCACGTGTAGCATGGGTGCGCTGCCCTGCAACGGGCTGATCTATTGCGGTCCCTACGCCTGCCAGTGCCATCTGAGCGTTGGCCTTCACAACTTCAACGTCTACTACACTGACGAGGCCTCGCTGCCTACCCAAGGGCAGATCGTGAAGGTCAAGCGGTCGCTTCGCCTTGAAAAAGGTCCGGCCTATGGCCACACCGGCAAGGCGGCGGACGCTCCCTGGCCGACCTACCGGCAGGATGGGCGCCGCTACGCGGGCACCGCCAAGAGCGTACCGGCCAGCGGGCTGAAGCCGGTGTGGAAAACCCGGTTCCAAACCGCCGCCAGCGCGCCGGTGATTGCCGAGGGCAAACTGTTTCTCGCCGAAACCGATGCCCATATCCTCCGCGCCCTGGATGCTGCCAGCGGAAAAGCCCTGTGGAAGTATATTGCCGGCGGGCGGATCGATTCGCCGCCGACCTATCACAAGGGACTCCTGCTGTTCGGCAGCCGCGATGGCTGGGTCCACTGTGTGCGCGCCTCCGACGGGGCACTATCCTGGCGCTTCCGGGATCTGCCCGATAAACTGATCTGTGTCTACGGCCAGCTCGAGTCGGCCTGGCCCGTTCATGGCAGCGTGCTGATCGAGAACGACACCGCCTATTTCTGCGCCGGTCGTTCCTCCTATCTCGACGGCGGGCTTTTTATCTATGGTCTGGACCCGGTGACGGGCGCGATCCGCCACCAGCGGCAGTTCTATGGCCCCTATGCCGACGATGGCTTCCCCGCATTTGTCGAAAAGGGCGACCGGTCGGAGACCGAAGTTGTGCTTGGAACCACCGCCGACGTCATGACGAGCGAAGGGGACACGCTCTATATCCGGCACCAGGCTTTCAACATGGATCTGACGGATGGCACCCCCTCAAAGCATCTGCTCGCCTCGGCCGGATTGCTCGAATCAAAACGCCAGCACCGGGAATACACCCTCGTCAAGGAAGAGTTCAACCACCGCAAAAAGTGGACCACGGCGGATGAGGATTATCCCACCGGTGACATTCTGGTCTCCGATGGCACCGACTACTATTCCGTCTACGGTATGCCCGTAAACCGCGGGAATACCTTCAATCCGCGCAACGGCTACGCGCTGATAGCCAAGACCAGGTCGGCGGACGGCTGGTCAAGCAAATGGAAGACCCACATTCCGCTGACCGGCAAAGCCATGGCTCTGGCCGGCGACACCGTGTTTGTTGCCGGTGCTCCGCTGGTCTTCGACCTCAAGGATCTTGGAGCCACCTACGCAGGCCGCCAAGGCGGCATGCTGTGGGCGGCCTCCGCCGTCGACGGCTCCAAGCTCGCCGAATACACGCTGGACGTGCTTCCCGCCTGGGACGGCATGGCCATCGCCTACGGCAGACTGTTCATCGTCAACCAGGACGGCAGTATTGAGTGCTGGGGCGCGGGGCCGAATTAGGAGTGATTTTGGTCTGGGGCATAAACACAAGTTCGCAAGACGGAGAATGAGGCCATGAGGATCTATCAGAAAGCAATCCTACTCGTCGCCCTTGTAGCCACGAATTGGGCCCTTGCTTCAGAGGAACATAACTCGTCTGAGAATGCTGAAGCCGCGGAGAAAAGCGGGTCGGATCGAGAGCGTTACTGGCATTTTGACGCCAGGCTTCAGCCGGTGCCCGAAGACCCCGCTTTGGCAAAGTCGCTTGAAGTCGAGCCGCTCATCCGGGCGCTAGGCGTCCGGCTCGAGCCGGGCGTTGAGGCGCCGGACTTTGACTTGCCGGTTCTGCTTTCGGAAGAGAACGACCAAGGCGAGAAGACAGGGGCGGTCGGAAACGATACGGTCAGGCTCTCCAGCTTCCGCGGCAAAAAGCCCGTCGCTCTCACGTTTTCGGGCTCCACGTGACCGCCGTTCGACCTCCAGGCGGGGCGTCTGGAATCCATCAAGCAAGAATACGAGGACCAGTTCGCGTTTATCTTCGTGTACGTGCAATGTCACGGTCTGGGTCACGATGTCGGTGGGTACGCGAAACCTGGCGAAGTCCCCGGCTGCACGAACCTTGCCAGAGACATTCATGAGCGCGCCATGCAATCGTACGAGCAGGTGAAGAAGATGAATCTCACCTGGACCCCGTTGGTTGACCGAATGGACAATGCGGCAAACCGTATGTACGGTGTTCCGCCGGCGATCCACTGCATAGTCGACGTCGATGGACGGATAGCCGTGCATCAGAGCGGCAAGAAAGCATACCCGGTGGACGTTCTGAAGATGCTTGTTGAGAACAACGGCCGCTTGCCAGCTTCGAAACCGAACCCTGTCGAGCCCCACCCGTGCTATCCGGCCGCTTGGCACACGGCAACGGTCTCCCGCGGCGATGCGTTCCATAATCTGCTGGCATTCTATCATCAACAGGATAGATGGCAGGACGCGCTGCAACTGATGGGACAACATCGTCACCATTTGGTGAGGCAGAAGCCGTCATTGGCCCTTTTCGCTCTTGAAGTACTAACGGACGCCGCGGAGGAAGGAAAGGGCGATCCCACCTGGATCCGCCTGCTCGCCAATCATCTCCGGAGCCAGGAGCTGGATGCCGAAATGCCTGCTGCTGAAATGTCTGCCAGGCTGCAAGTCCTATTTCAGAAACTTGACAAGTTGACCGGAGCCGGCATGCGGAGAGTCAATGAGCAAGGAGCTGAAGGCGACGCGGTAAACCGCGCACCTTAGCCCCGCCGTTGCCGCGCCCATGGTCCCGTTTTCTCATGCCTTTTGCGGGATGTCGCAACCAACCGCCGTATTTGGAACGCGCGGCGGTGAGTGCCGCCCCTCCACCACCCGGGTGGCAAACAGCAAACAATTGACGCCATCGCAAGAAACGGTTGGTCAGAGGTTGCTCGGACACGCCACATTCCCAAGGTATTCTGACACGCTACGACTGCCCTACGTCCGAATCCGCCTTTTGTCTACTCAGCCACCATGGCGTATGGACCAGGGAACGTGAATCTGCAGAGGTTCGATTTCAAGCGGTCCTCTGGGCGAGCCGGGTACTACTTTAGACACCGATTGGCCGTTGCGGAAGTTCGTCTACTACCAAACCCAGAACTGGCTGGGGGGCGGGCTCAACACCGGCCCGATACAAACTGTGGTCGCGGGGACGGGAACCGTAACAAGAACAGGCGCCGGGCGGGTAGTCGCGAAGCTTAACGTAGAACTCACGCAGGGCATTTATCTTCAGGCGTCTGGTCTGCGGGACCTGACAATGCAAGTGGACAATGAACCGCCTTCATCTATTGACGCACGTCAACTCGGCCCAGGGAAATACACCGTTGTAATGAAGGGAAACTTAGCAAAGTAGCGCTGAAGGGCAAGGCCACCTGCCCCGTCGCTGTCCGGTCATCTCATGCGTTTCTTAGGACTCTCGAAAAACGACCCATTGTTGACGCACAAGCCTGAGAAGAACAGAATAGGTGCCAGCGTTCCGGAGGCCAACCGTGACAATGCCTTAGCAGCGATGCGGGATAGGCGTAATGAAACTCAGCAGCCAAACCCGAGATGCCAATACCTGGTTCGCACAGTCCCTCATTGCCGGAGATCTGGGACCCGATGACAGCCGCGACGGGCGCAGTTCGGTGTTCCTTAAGGATTCCAGCATTGTTGGGCAGGCGATGGCGATCTTCCTGTACCGACTCGAATTTGACGAGACTGCTGGTGTGGTGAACCACGACGAAGCAGAGCAGCGGGTACGACGATTCATACGATGGCAGATGTATCCAGATGAACTGCCCGAACCGTGGTCCATTACCGCAAACCGCCATCGTCGTCGGTTCGGGCCACTTTGAGCGGAAAGGACGCCGAGTACGGCGGGCAGCCATCGATGGACGTCTCCACCACGACCCACCAGCGATTCCAATCGTTCGACCCGTACTGGTCGGCTGGAATCTCCGTTTCGATCTCCGCGCTCAGCACGTCGCCTCGCTCGAAGTTCACGTCTCGCAGCACGACGAACTCGGTGTCGAGGATATTCGACCAGATCTTCGTCTCGGTCTTGTAGATACCCCCGGTCTCGATCCGTCTTACGTCGCGGCGTAGCCGTATGCCGGTCGCTTGCACGCGGACGTTGGACCGCAGGCGCTGGGCGATGCGGATCTCAAGTGGCTCGCCGATCCTAACCGGGTGGGTATTGACCGACAGAACGATCTCCCCCAGGCCCTTCCCGAGCGACCTTGCCCGGGCCCATTTCCAGATTTCTCGCAGCACGCCGCCGCCGCAGATCAATGCCACCACCAGCCCGATGAACCAGATCAGAGTGTCCTGGACCAGCCAGAGCCAAAGCCCCAGACCGACCCCGTAGGCGATTAGTGATATCCACGTATCGCAGGATTCGGTGGACGTAGCGCTGGGATACAACCTGATGTGCCCATCGTCCATCTTCTCGGTTCGAGGCTCCAGGATTCCACTCATAGGAATTCGCGTCAACCCATGGGAATGTGAATCGACCCTAAGTCTGGCCCAGCGGGCCCGGGTTGTCAATCATCGGCCGCGCGGGCGCCGATACTACCTCCGTGCGTACCCGGCCATTGCTCGCGCCTCATCTGAGTCGTTAGACGATCCAACCCGGCGTCGTTTCCGATCTACTCAAACGTATTGCAGGACGTATCAAGAAACCACCCTGCGTGAAATACTCCTTGGGGGGGCAGATGGCGAAGTTCCCCGAGCTGCCGATTCAGGGTTGCGGGTCGTCATGGCCCCAGTTGCCGGCAATCTCGGACACGTTTCTTGACGCACCGCAGAGTGCCCCAGAAACCCGTCACATGGGACGGTCCGGGCAGACCGACCGAATCGGAGCCGAAACTGCTTCATCAACGAAACGAGATTGAACTAAGCCGCGGAGTGGCAGCGGAGCTGCGAGAAGCTATTGGGATTTGTAAACGGCCGGAGTTGGTGATGCTGGCGTGATCAGAGGGGTGAGTGAGGTGAGTGGGTGATGCGGGCGGAAGTTCATTGGTGGTGGGTAGCGGAGCGAATGGCGAATCGGGCGGAGAGTTAATGCGAGTGGACGTTTCAAGAAGTCCCGCGGCGCAGGTTCAGCGATGGC
>SDBV01005305.1_pt1 | contig 18239 bp, 15 predicted proteins | sample 2277081 | NCBI WGS metagenome assembly SDBV01 (sample SAMN10402039, study PRJNA504765) | marine sediment metagenome | isolation source: marine sediment core GS10_PC15, 223 cmbsf | place: Arctic Ocean: Southern Knipovich Ridge | collected 2010 | reverse complement strand
TGGATTTTTCGGATTTCGGATTTTAAGTTTTCGAGCTTTTATTTAGATGGAGTCCTTTTCGTAAATCTTAATTACTTGGATACCCTTAATGCAAATGGTGATTCTTAATCGAACATACAGTTACAGTAACCTGGATTTTCCGAATTTCGGATTTCAGATCTTAAGTTTTCAAGCTTTTATTTAGATGGAGTCCTTTTTGTAAATCTTAATTACTTGGATACTCGTATGCAGATGTTGATTCTTAATTGAACAGACAGTTACAGTAACCTGGATTTTTAGGATTTCGGATTTCGGATTTCAAGATTTCGAGTTTTTAGTCACCTCTCTATTGCAATATAAGATCTGATTGGGAACGGCGGGGTACGTTTAGACATCCGGGCCATCTAGTCTACCCACCTCACCTTTTCTCCAACAGGCGTTCTTTTTCCTTCACCAAGTACCTTATCAGCCATCCCTATATTCAGGAATCCCAGGAGTTTGTCTTTTGCCTCAAGGCCGAAATAGGCTTTCATTTCCTCATCATAGGTAACCCCTCCGGTGCTCCAGTATGCTCCAACACCCTCCGAGGCGCCGTAAAGCAGCATATTCTGTACCGAGCAGGCGACGGAGCATATTTCTTCGACTTCGGGAATTGAATTATCCCTGTGCATCCCGATAGAAATAATATGGCTGCAAAGCAATGGTCTGGATTTAAGTTTATCGAATTTCATTTCATTGAAATGCCCTGATTCCAACGATACCTTTTTGTATCGTTCCGATTGGATTTCAGCGAACTCAACCAATCCGTTGCCTTCGAAAACCACAAATCGCAATGGTTCTGTATATTTATGTGTGGGAGCCCAGCTGGCGGCTTCCAGCATACCTTCAATGATCCGTTTGGGTACTTTTTCTCCGGTATAATTTTTAGGGTAAACTGTCCGGCGGCCTTTAATTAACTGCATCAGGGAAGAACTATCCATATTATATTTACAATTATCTTATACTACAATGCAAATGAATCAATTTTTTGATTAATATTAATAATTAATCTTTTTGAACCCGGTACAAAACACTAAGCATCAGGCTGTAATGCAACTTCGTAAAATCCACATATTTATAACTCTGCTTTTTCTTCCCTTCGTGGTATACTCAGAGACAGATCAAATGGCAACCGGCACCACGAGTGCCACCGGTTATGATTCTTTAAAACACGTTCAATCAATGGAACTGGTATTAAAAGGAATGTATTCCGGTTCTAAAGCTGTTTTATTCGAATTATTGCAAACAACAAACCCAGATTCAAAGGAATATGCCTTTCTTCTATCGGACCTTGCCAATATCTATTATTTGAAAAAGGAGTATGCAATAGCACTTAGCATACTTGAAAATGCAGATGCCATAGCTTCTGATATAAAGGAGATTCAAAAAGAAGAGCAATTTTCAAAATTAATATTCCGCAAAGCGTCTGCTGATGCACGGCTTGAAAATAACCTTGCAGCGATCATTGGATTCAAGCAGGTCAGGTTAATATATGAAAAGAAGTATGGGATTAATAATCCCAGGACCATAAATATCATTCTTCAAATTGCCGGTATATATAGTGCAATAGGAAACCATAGGAAAGCATTTGACATCTACACGGAAGTGGATGGATTGATCCAGCAGAACCCGGAGTTAAACAAACAAAACGAAGTGGTTAATCTACAAGGGAAAGCAATGTACTACAGCCAGACAGGTCAATTTGCGCGAGCACTACAAATACAGAAAAAAGTAATGCACAAAATTGAAGTAACTACCGGGAAAAATAGTGACTATTATGCGCACGCAAAAGGATTATTAGCCAAATTTTATTTGCAAAACGATCAACTGGATTCTGCATTAATCATTATCAATGAATCTCTGAAAACAGAATCAAACATTTTTGGAGAATATAGCCGGAATTATCTGAATACCTTACTTAGAAAAGCTAACCTGGAATGGGAAAAAGGCCAAATTGATAATGCCTATTTACTATACACCCAGGTATTTGATGAATACCTGCGACAATACAACCTTTTTTCTATTATCTGGAATGTTCAGGAGAAGGCCGCATTGTATAATCTCATTGGGGAAATGCTGGAAAAATTAACATCTCTGGTAGAGGAGTCAACCGATAGTCAGGAAATGACCATTCGACTTTTAGAGTATAAGATTATTTTTAATGAGTTGGTCCTTCAACATAAAAAGTTATATGATACCTACAAATATGATAGGAACTTTTTATCATGGCGGGATGGACTTGAGGAACTTTATTTCATTTATAATCAATCTATTGGTACTATCCCCGGAGGAATGGTGGAAGTAAAAAAACTAGAAAAAACTGTAAATAGAAGGAAACAGAATTTTATTAAAGGATCAGGGATCAATCCCGATGAATTAGAATTTGTTAATCCTGCGTTGTCAGAAATCAGGAAAGTACTCGACCCTGGCCAGGCAGCTATTGAAATTTTAAGATACAGGCATTACTCACCCCGACAGGGTGGTAAATTTCTGGATTCACTGCATTATGCCTTTCTTATTTTTGATGGTTCGGATAAGCCTCCTCAATTTTCTTTTGTAAAAAACGGGAACCTTCTTGAAAATAAGTACCTCACCTATTTTAGAAGTTCGATAAATAACAGGTTTGCTGACGATTATTCTTATGAAATGTACTGGGATCCGATAAAACCAAAGCTCGAAAATTATACCAGCTTGGTAATTGCTCCTGATGGCGCATATCGCCAGATAAATTTACTGACTTTACGAAATACGCAAACAGGAAAGTATTTAAAAGATGAGAAAAAAATACGACGGGTAACAAGTACAAGAGACCTGCTTGATTTGAAAAAAAAGGGGAGAGAGTTGGAAAAGGATGTATATATATTCGGGATAGCCTTGCCTCATCTTCCGGATAACGAGTATCATGCCAATCTCGACTATAGGTTCTACACTTCAGAAGTTTCTGAATCAGGGATGGCTAATTTGCGTGAAAAAATGCGGCAGCATACCAAATGGAATGAACTGTTGTACGAACATGATTTAAAAAGGCATGAAGTAGAATTGCTCAAATCACTTTATGAATCTACCGGGCTCGCCATTCACATGTTTACAAGAGAAGAAGCATTGGAGAAAAATATAAAAAAATTATCAAGTCCTTTCACCTTGCATCTTTCTCTTCATGGTTTTTTTATGGAAGATGTCGAACATAATCCTATGATATTTCAGGATAATGTATTGTTGCATTCCGGTTTGTTGCTCTCAGGAAGTAATGACTACCTTGAAGGAAAATTTTTACCGGCCTCACTTAATGATGGTATTCTCACATCCTATGAAATTGGAAATCTGGATCTTGATGGCACGGAATTGGTATTTTTATCGGCTTGTGAAACAGGACTTGGGATAGTACAAAATGCACATGCGATTGAACAAATTGAAAAGGCTTTTAAGCATGCAGGAGCTAAAGCCATTATTATGAGCTTATGGACCACGGAAGCTGAATATGAAGTTGAATTTATGAATTTGTTTTATTTCTACTGGCTTTTTGAAAATAATACCAAACGGGAAGCTTTTGACAGAGCCCAGGAACATATGAATGAAACATACGATCGTGCTTATTATTGGGGATCTTTTATTTTTATTGGGGAATAATTTGAATAGTTAAGCGTTTTATAAATAAAATATTGAATGAAATTAAGAAAGTTAATTCTGTTGGTTACAATGTTAATTCCATTGCTCACGTTTGGCCAGAACGAGGAGCCTGAAATAAATGTTGCCGGCATCCGTTTTCTGGATTTTACCAACGACCTGCCGGATAATCTGTTATCATCCAAATCGGTGGTTTTGATGCAATTACCACCTGAAAGTAAAGCTTCTTCCATCCGATCGGATTGGAGGCCCATGGCTGAAGAGGCTCACAAAGTATTCATCGAAACCGGCGTTGATGCTGTAGCCTATTATTTTATGGATGAGGTCATCTCAGGAATAGAGGTCAGAAAGTCTTTTGCAAAAGAAATGAAAGCCAGAGGCATTGAAAATCTCATATTGTTGAATGATCTGAACGTAAAAATTAAAGGTAAAGAATCCCGAAGGTTTGTGATCCTGATAACAGCTTTTAATGGAAAACCCACGCTCATGGATAACGGGCAGAAAGCATGGAAAACCCAGAATAAATCCCTGGACAAGGCATTAACAAAAATTTCGAGAAGTGCTTCGAAGAAACGCCTGGTAAAAGAAAACCTTATGATTTCGGATTATCCCGAATTGTTCAGGGACATTGATGTGATTACAGGGAGAAGGGCAGAAACATACTCTAACAGCCTGAAATCGGATAAAATTGCATTTGCCTCTTTTGCAAATGCTATCATACCGGATGACCGCCCGGGAGGAATTATCAATAAAAATATTGTAAAAGAAGGGGAACAGGCAAATCTTCAGGTAAAAGCCAATAATAATCGTATTGCTCAACTACTTAAAGTTTACCCTTTTGAATATGGGTTGATATCTTCCCCTGTTGATGAACAGGCTTTGCTGAACCAGGGGTACGCCTATGTTGTTTACTTACTCCATACCACAGGAATGGGGATTAAATATTTACTGGATTATGATGTTGAAGAGGGTGTCTCGGATTTTATTACTGTCAAGCAAAAGGATGGGAAAACTACACTTCGGAATATTCCCACAGAAGCTCCTGTTTATAAATTTTACCTAAAGCACCTAAGGACCAAAGATGTATATGTGGGCTCCCGATGGGATGCCGATGAAACCTGGCAGGCGGCGCTGGACAATTTTATTACAAATGTGAAAAAAGACTTTAGTACACGTTAGTGTTTTTAATACACCGCAAAATACTCTTCCAGTTCACCCAGGGCATCGGTATTTTTATTCAGATCTTTTACTATTTTACCATTTTCGAGAAGTACGATTCGTTTGCATACTGTGGTAATATGATTTAAATCGTGACTGGAGATCAATAAAGTGACATGCTTATCTTTGTGGAGGGTTTGAAGCATAGAAACCAGCCTCATCTGCGAACTTGGATCAAGGTTTGCAAATGGCTCATCCAATACGACTATTTCCGGGTTTCCGATCAGTGCCGAAAGAATACCTACTTTACTTTTATTTCCTGCTGACAAGTCGCGAATGAGTTTACTGTCTGCAAACATTTCCCGGTTTAAAAAATCATCATATTGCTCCTGGAAGTCATCAACATCCTTCTTGTTCAACCCGTATAAACCACCTGTAAAATACAGGTATTCACTTACAGAAAGAAAACCAATCAAAAAACCTTCATCTACATAGGATCCGGTAAAGTTTTTCCAATCTTCACTTTGTGCCACATTATTTCCTTTGATCAGGACTTTCCCATCATTGGCTTTTATCAGGTCAAGGATTAGTGACAACACAGTGGTTTTACCAGCACCATTGTTTCCTACCAGGCCAAAACTTTCATTTTCGCCAATAGACAATTCCGGGATGTCTGCAGCAATGGGTTTACCATATCTTTTTAAAAGATTTTTAATTTCAATCATGATCAAATTTCTATTTTTCCCTGAACCCTTTCGACATGATGTATTTTCTCTTTATTAGCTTGACAGCAATTGCACGGATAACCTTGTCTTTAAAAACGATCCCGGACAAGCCAGCGAATCCTAAAAACAGGACGCCGCTTGTAGCATAGTCGAATAAATCAAATAAATAAACAATTATCACTGGAAAACCCAGGATTGGAAAAATCAGTAGAAACTGGGAAGCGCCAATCCCTTCATAGTTGAACATAGCCCTTTTTGTCAGATCTACCCGCTTTGTGTTAAAGGCATTGATATACATTAACAGATAAATGTTGAATCCTATATTGAATAATAATGCAGCCAAATTGTAAAAGGCAATTTCAATGTTAAAAAATGCATAGGGAAGTGTAATTAAAAATGCACAAAACATTGCTGTAGAATAAAGCCAGAATTTAGCTTCCAGAAATTCCCGGATATTCACAGGCCGGCCAAGCAGGAAATCATAATAGCTGCTTTCCCACGAAAACATAAGTTGCCCATGGTTAATCATGATCATACCTGTAATGAAAATACCCATACCTACAAGAAAAAGTGGATTTTCAAAATAAACATCCATGGTGTAAAACATAAAGCCATACAACAGAAAAAAAATGCTCATGATTGTCATTGTTTTTGGTCGCTTATTTCTCGCAATCAATTTAATCTCCAGCAGCATGAGGCCGCCAATATTTCCGTATCGATCCAGAAAACCGAGAACGGATGCAGAACGGACAGATTTCTTTCCTGTACTTAACGAATCTTCCAGGTAAACATTATTCTTTAACAACAAATACGTTGCGGTGAATCCTGCAAAAAGGATAAGGGCAGGAAAAGCGAGCAGGTAATAATTGTTGGAAATAACCAATAGACCTGATTTGAAATATTCAGAAACAACAATGGTTCCATTGTAATCAAGATAGGTCAGGCCAATAATAACCAATAGATAAATAAATATGATCGCCGGCTTTAATACAAAGAGTTTCTTAATGAAAAATGTAAAATAATTAGAAGCTAATATCAGGAAACTGATAGCTAAAATCCAGGTAACACCAAATCCTGTGGACGTATGTGGAATAACATATCGGACTAAAAACGGAAGAAGTATGAAAAGTGGTATGATATTAAAGAATCCAGGAATTGACTTCAGCAATAAGTATATAAATATTTTAGAACGCCTGATCGGAAGATGCAAATAGGGAACTATCGAAATGGTAGGTAATTCCTGCAGAAAGAACCGAAGAAGAAGATCGTATGTAAAATAATAAAATAGTATTCGTGATGCTTCATCAATGGGTGAAGAATCAGGAAATACAGATGCCAGTATTTTATCAAGATAAAACCCCAAAAACAAAAGATTGGCTGCGAAATACAAAGCCACTAAACCCAAAAAAACATTGATAAGGAGGTTCTTTTGCCAAAATGAAGAGCGCGTTTTCTCTTTCCAGGAGTGTGTTATAAAAATTCTAAATAATTGCAAGCAACCAATTTACAAAAGGATAGTATTTTCACAAATAATCTCTGGAATTCTAATGGTACAGTGAAGAATTTTTAAAAGGTATCAGGGCGGGAATGAGCGCCTGTCCGTAATATGATGCAAGGTCGATGAGGTTTTTGGTGAGAATTCCTCTGCTTTCAGTTAAGAGACACGGTATTTCAGTTACTTTTAAGCAACTGATATTCAGAAATACATATTTCGGCTTTAGCCACATTTGATTCAAACAGTAAGTCGGATTGAACTAGAAGTGTGAGGTACTTTAAAGCAGACTAGCTACCAATTTACATAAAAGTGACCTATTGCAAATGCTTTATCATTTCTGCGGGTACAACCCGGAATTCAGGAAGGGAATCAGTGCCAATATTAATGCCTGTTCGTAATATGATGCACGGTCGATGAGGTCGTTTGTTAATATTCCGACGGCCCCGTTTTTTTGTTTGGAATCGTTTTGCTTAAATACGATGTCATCCGCATTGCCAAGTTCCAACCCATCTTTTACAAGGGCAGCAACTTTTTCAGGCAACACGAAGGATGCGGTCCTTGCTTTCCCTTTCTTATTTGCGGATAAGATTACCATCCATGCAAAGGCTTCAAGGTTATCGCAATCAAATTGGCAACCACCTTCCAGGCCAACCCAATAATCGGCTTCAGGAAATAATGACCGGCAATGTGCTGCACGGTTGGAAGCACCAAGAACTGTATCTTCATCATTCATCGGCTGGTCGCTTACCCCGGAATCCGCTTGACAGCCTGTTACCTCCAGGGATGTGTTGGGAAACACCTTACCGAAGGCCCGTTTAACTGCCTCAATTTTGACAGGGTTATTTGAACCCACAATTACATTCATACCGGCGCTGGCGTTTATCTGATAAATACCGCGTTTCCAAAAATTTGTTTCCCATTGTACCAGAATGCACGGAAGAGAGGATTATCCACCATGTAAACTACTGATCCTGAACCCATTGGTTCTTCACCGAAAACGAGTGTTTTGGCCATTTTGGGCTTAAGTTTTGATCCTACAAAACCGGATACATGGCTTTCAGCGGATTCAATGACCCCAACATTCCAGCCATCTTTAAGATAAGCATATTGGGCACCTGAAAGTTTCAGGGAATAGTATTCTGATTGATATCCAAAAGCAAGGGGGTGGCTGTTGTCCATTTTTACGCGGTAAATCGCGCCGGGAATTCGGTTAGAGATACGTTCACGCTCGGAATCTGCATACTTTATCTGGGTTTCTTCATCATCCTCTTCATCGTCATCCTCTTCCACTTTGGTTAATCCAAATTCATCGGTATCTGCGAATGTCCTTAATGCTCCACTCATAACAACTAAACGGCCACCTCCGCGTACCCATTTTACAAGTTCTTTTCGTTTTGATTCGTTGAATATTTTATAAGATCCGCCCGGTACCACAAGCACGTCATATCCCGCAAGGTCCAGGTTCCTAAAATTGTCGGTATCGATCACGGATATCGGGTAATCTAAATCCTGTTCGAAAAAATACCAGACTTCCCCAAAATCAAGAGAACGCACCTGTTTCCCGGCAAGCACGGCAATTTTAGGGGCCTTTAATAATTCATATGACCGCGATCCAAAGTCTTTGCCTGAACTGACTAATCCTGAGTGTGCCACATGGGTTTTCTTTTGAAACCTGTTGGCAGCTTCTTCCAGCAATTTATCAAAATTCTTTAAATATTCATTGTCCCATTTGAGGACCACGATCGTGCCCGGTAAGTAATTATTACCATCGATTGAAAATGATTTTTCAGATGACCGTACTTTTACTTTATTTTTGAGTAACCAGGCAAGCCATTTTACATCTTCAAGCGATTCATATTTTCCTATATAGGCATAAGCCGGTGCTGTACCATCCAATACCTGGCCCTGTGCAGGTGTGTTAAACGGGGTCACGTCTATTTTATCAGTAAGTGCGTAAGCTTCAATACCATAAATATAAGGTACAGCCCATGCAGTAATATCATATGTTAATGAATCTAAAAGCTTAGATTTTGGCTCGAATAAAGCATTTACAAAGTTAGATTTTGGCTGGTAAGCGCTTACAACAATATCTGAAGAGCGGATGTCCACACTCTGTGTTCGCTGGGTTTGATAATTATACCCGGTAAGTTTTTTATTACCACTGCCGGTGGCAGCTCCATATTCAATTTTATGTTGTGTTAGCCAGGTGGTGAGTGCTTCCAGCTTGAAAGAAGGGTTAGTGCCCTTAATAACATATGCTTTATACTTTGCACCTGGATTGTTCCTGGCTTTTTGAAAATATGTTCCAAACTCACTAACAAGCCTTGACGCATTAACCGAACTTACTTCAACAGTTGAAAGTCCGGTCGTATGGTGGTGCAATAGCCGGTCATGTAATGTAACCGTGTCACCATTTTGCATCATTCCGGCAAGTCCGGCCAATCCGCCACCACCTTTTTCATAAGTCATTCCAATTGCGCCATTGTAAGTTGGGTAGGTATCCCCATAGCTTGGATAAAAGAGGTCGAATACTTCCCTGGTGAAGTAAACCCAATCATTTTCATCGAAATATTTTGCATGGTTTTTACCGATAAGTACCTGGAATTCACTTTGCCAGGGTGTAATAATCTCATGGTATGGTTGTGCTGCCGGGGGAAAGTAGTATGGATTGTTGAGGAATTGTTCGTGAAAATCAACATGCACATGAGGCATCCACTGGTTGTACAGCGCAATTCTATTTCTGGATTCAACCTGGGTAACCCAGGCCCAGTCACGGTTGAGGTCAAAGAGGTAATGATTGGCACGTCCACCGGGCCAGGGCTCGCGGTGTTCCTTCGAGTTCAGGTCGGGGTTGGGGGTCCTGGGGCCATACTGATTGTAGTAGTTCGCATACCTGTCGCGGCCATCCGGATTGATGCAGGGATCAAGTATAACAACCGTGTTCTCCAGCCATTTTTGTGTTTTGGCATTGACGGGATTTGCAAGTTCGTATAATGTTTGCATGGCAGCTTCAGAACTTGAAGCTTCATTGCCGTGTACATTATAGCTCAACCAGACGATGGCAATATCTTCCTGTGCAGGGTTTCCATCTACTATACCAACCCTTTTCAAATTGTTTTCACGGATTTCATTCAGCCGGCTGAAATTATTTTGCGATGTTATAATACCTACAATCAACGGACGATGCTCATTGGTTTCACCATATTGCTCAATTTTCACATTGGACATAACTGCGCCCACATGCCGGTAGTATTCTACAATCCGGTGGTGTCTTGTAAACCTGTCACCTGGTTTATAGCCTAAAAATTCTTCCGGGGACTTCAATGTTGATTGGCTATAACCCACCATAACATTGGAGGACAGGATAAATGCCAGTATTAATTTTTTCATACGTTTTAATTAATATAATTTATGATTTCAGGAATCCGAAAGATAGTAATTAGTGTTACGGAGACAAAACATCAAAAGAGATATGAATAAATCTTTTGATAGTTGGTAATATCAGAGGGTCAAAAATACACCTTCGTGATCAACGGTAATCTTTAAAAACCGAATACCGCTGCATCTTTTTGTGGATTCCTCTCCCAGGCTCAGGTCATACCTGTATTGATGTAGCGGGCATACAATTTCTCCAAAAGCAGTTACTGTACCCTGGCTAAGTGAGGCCCGCTGATGTGGGCAAAGGTCAGAAAAAGCACGTATTCCATCAGCAGTACGAACGAAACAATATTTCGATCCCGAAACAATTACCATTTTGGGTTTGTTAAGAGGCAAAAGTTCCTCTGCTTTTCCTATGGTGTCAAAGATTTTTATCCGGTTCATCATCAATACGGATAAAATACAAGGTAGCAAAAAAATTGTCCACTTTTATTCTTTTGCAGATCCCATTTTCAAACGAATAAACATTAAATCTGCCGTTTGCTTTTTCGATCCTGAAACTCGAATCGTTTATCCTTTCCAAATCCATCATTTCACCAAACCGTTCTGAATAAACGGCTTTTGTTCCTTCAGGTTTTCTAAATAGTATCGTTGTTGTTGATATTTTTATCGGATCTGCAATAGATGGTTGTTTGCTGCCATTCAATGTGATATCATACTGTGAATTTCGGAAAATGGTTGAGCAATCTTCCCTTAATTTATCGTCTTTGAAATACCTTGCCTCAGATGATATTAATATTTGTTCTTTAAAGATCTCCGAATATTCAGTTTTGATTAACCTTCTTCCAAAAAACCAAAACGAAACCTCACTCTTTAGTTTATAAACTTCGAAATTTGCCGAATCGAACCTGTAAGCATTTATATAACCTACAGAATCACCTCTCCAGATTATTTTGTAATGTACTGTTTGAGCAACTGCAAACCGAACAAACAGAACAAGGTATATAGTGATAATAAAATATTTTCGAAAACCATCCATATTTGTAAAGATAGAAGGAAACCCTTATGGTTGCCATGCAGCATTAATTTATACAGTTAATACAAATTAATTTGAATTGGAAACCTTCTGATAAACCTTTTGTCTTTTGAATGAAGATTACAATAGATTGAAGCCGGGAGAGCAAACTATTTATAAATATTTAGTTAAACGGTGTAAGAAAGGTGACAGGCAGGCTCAGAACGAGCTTTATAAACTATTCGCCAGCGCTATGTTTAACACAAGCCGAAGGATTATGGGTGATGATGAAGATGCGAAAGATGTTCTCCAGGAATCATTTATTGAAGCTTTCACCAAAATTCATATGCTAAAAAAAGAAGTAACATTTCCGGCATGGATCAAACGGATCGTAGTGAATAAAAGTATTAATGCATTGAGGAAAAAGAGACTTTCAGTTACTTCACTCGAGGATGAACACGAAATGAAATTTGAAGAGGATGAGGATAAGGATATAATCAGGCATGAAGCTGCCAGAATTCTCCGTGCTGTTGATTTAATTTCCGAAGGGTGCAGGACAGTTTTTAACCTGTATATGTTTGAGGGGTATGATCATAAGGAAATTGGAGAAGTTCTATCAATTACTGAATCAGCCTCAAAAGCACAGTATAGCAAAGCAAAAAGTAAAATACGCAAAGTATTAGCAGAAGAATATGAAAGATGATCTAAAACGACATATTCAGGAAAACCGGGAGGCCTTTGAACTTTACTCACTGGATGCAGACGCACTATGGACGGGTATCGAAGAAGGGTTGGATCACGGACAAAAAAGGTTTTTAGGTTGGAAAGCAGGGTTACGGATTGCAGCATCGATTGCTATTATTTTCGTGGTTTCGATTGGAGTTATCCGTGTGACCGGAAATGCAGAACGATATGCTAATGGTATTTCCCTCAAGGACATTTCCCCTGAACTTGCTGAAGCTGAGTTTTATTACAATCGCCTTGTTCAGGAAAAGTTTGAGGTTATTACTTCGAGTCATGTAGAGTTGGATCCTGTTATTCAATCAGAATTTCAAATGCTGGATTCGGCTTATGTAGAATTAAAAAATGACCTTAAGGATAATGTAGATAATGAAGAAGTTATTAACGCAATGATTCAGAATTACAGGATAAAGCTTCAAATACTGGAACAGATACTGGATAATATCCAATCAAATGAAGATAAAGAGAATGAGGAAGGTATTAGCATTTAGTGTCCTTTTAATAGGGTTTATTTCGGGTACCGTAGTTGGCGGAGGGAAGGAGGATACGAGTCTTTCCAAAACCATCACAAAATCCTTTTTGGTTCCCCGGGAAGGTAGCATTAGGATTGTCAACAAATACGGGCCCATTGTAATCAATACCTGGGGCAAGGACTCCTTAAAACTAAAAATTGTAGTAACGGCCTGGGGAAAGAATGATAAAAATGTGGAAAAAATGATGGGAAGGGTTGATTTTGATTTTAATCAGAGTTCCCACTATCTTGATTTAAAAACGGTCCTTGACAGGTCCTCGGGGTTCTTCGCTGAAATCTGGAATAACATCGGGGATTACTCAAAGACACTTCTGAGCCAGAATAAGTTAAAAATAGAATATACAGTCTTCATTCCTGAGTGGTCGGATCTGGAAATTGAAAACAAATTCGGGGACATATATTTACAGGAGTATTCCGGGAAGTTAAAAATCAAATTATCGCATGGAAACATTCATGCTTCCCGGTTAACTCAACTTCGTATGGATTTAAGTTTTGGGAATGCCAATATAAAATCCATCCGCGATGCGTTTTTAATTCTTAAAGCCACCGAATGCGATTTTGCGGTCATTGGAAATGGTGATATTTCAAGTAGCTCTTCTGAAATATTCATTGCTGAAGCCACTTTCCTAAAAATAGATTCTAGAAGTGATCGCCGGTTTTCAGTGACAAAAGCTGCGGAAATACAGGGAACAAGCAATTTTTCCAAAATAGTAATTGGCTCCATCATCAATGATATCAGGATGGAGCTTAGTTACGGTGATCTTAAAATGGGCCGCATAGGGCCGGGATTTTCTTCTATTGATATCAGGGGCAAAAATACACCAATATCAATTCAGTTTGAAAGTGATGTGGCAGCCCGGTTGTATCTGGAAGGCCGCGAGGACCGGATTATATTAATTGGTATAGAGGGGTTGAATAAAAAATATTTAAAGGAGAACGAAAATATTATTTCGCTTTCCGGAAATACCTCCAACAATGGAAATCCGGGCTTGGTAAGTGTTCGCTCTTCCAATGGTGAAATTGAAATAAAGTTTGACTAGTTAATCACACATTCATGAAAAAATATCTTCGAACCGGAATTGTTGCTGTTGTCGTCTTGATATCATCCCTGCAGGTACATGCACAATATTATATGAACTCTGCAGGTGTACGGATAGGAGGCTCCTACGGATTAACATATAAGAAATTTTTCGACCAGGTACAGGCGTTTGAGTTTTTGCTGGGAAGCCGTAAAGGCGGAATGCACCTGACAGGAACATTCCAGTTTAATAAACCACTCAATTTAAGCAAGAATGAAACATTTTTCATCTATTATGGTGGGGGCGCCCACCTGGCATTCCAGGATTATCAAACCAAAGTCCTTGATTCTTCTATGCCAAGTCCATCAGGAGAGTTCCATTATGAAAACCAACCCTATTTTGCGATGGGTGTGGATGGTATTATAGGAATTGAATACCGGTTTCTCACAGCCCCTATTACGATTGGGCTGGATATTAAACCCTACTTCACGTTTATTGGATTTCGATACACTGATGCTAATTTTTGGGACACATCCCTCTCTGTTAAATATGTTTTTTAAATGATTAATTATACAGCAATGAGCCAAAAAATAATATTCATATTTCTTTTAACGTTTGTTCCGTTTCTGGTATTGGGGCAAAATAATTCTGATGAAGTCATGTCAATATTCAGCGGGGGATCAGAGATTAAAGGATTTGGAGCTTTTGAAATGAAACTAACACCAATTGCTGACAGAACATCGCTTTTTATTGGAGCTACAGGAGGGGTAAATGTGAATAAATACTTTATGCTGGGTGTTGCAGGTTATGGGCTGGCATCCGGCACTGAAATATCAGGGGAGATTCCTCCAAAGGATCTGCGACTGAATGGCGGATACGGAGGCTTACTGGTAGGATTTAATATTTTTTCAAGAGAGGTTGTTCACTTGTCGATACCAATTGTATTTGGTGTAGGACAGATGTATATAACCGATCCCACTTTCTTTTCAAATAGTTCCGACAGTGATTATACCATTGAAAATTCTGCTTTTATGGTGGTGGAGCCCGGTGCAAACGTGGTGTTTAATATCACTTCCTTTTTCCGTTTGGGTATGGGCGGCAGTTACCGTTATGTACAGGGCCTGAGTCTGACGAACCTTACCGACGAGCAATTGCTGGGCTGGGCCATAAACCTTAATTTAAGATTCGGGAGTTTTTAAAAATCCTAGAAAAGATTATCGGTAAATGATCTTCTTCTGTTAAGCTTCAAATCCTGTAAAAGTGATGATTTTGCCCGAATAGAAAAGTCATAGGAAGTAAACCGGCCGAAGGGAACCCAGCTAAAATTTAATTCCCAACAATGGAGGTCCCTGAAAATCCCTAATCTCGTTTGGGTAAAATCTTTCATTTCGAAATCGTATCCGGAAGTGTAAGTCACTTTCCACTTAGGTGTAATGCTAAGGTCGCCATTAAAGCGTAATGTCTGGGTTACTTCCCCATCCTGAAACCCTATACTCCTGTAGTTTAATGTATAGGTAAGGTTCAAACTCCAGGGTATATTGAAATCTACATAATACTGGGGATTATCAAGGATATTCTCGATCATTACCTGCTCATGATAACTTATAGATTTATCCAACAGACGTGTATTGAGCCGATCAATATCGCTGGGCACATATCCTGTTTTTTTATTTGTATTATCTCTTCGTTTCGAACGTATTCCCGATCGAAGGTTAAAAGTAACGGTTGAAAAACTGCCGATACCATTTCCATTATTCCAGGCAAATTTATCAATTTTCCGCTGGAAATAGATGGGGTTTTCCGAATCGGGATTACCAATACTATCAAGTATCCAAACATAGGGATCGATTACACCCGAAAGGTTAAAATTGGTACTTTGCATAACTGCGCTGCCTCCGAATACCTCTTTGTTGTTGAGTAAAGTAGTGGTAGCCCGTGCGGAGATATTTGACAATTTAAATGCTTCAGCCGCCAGATTGTAAGATGCACTGAGACCGAAATTCCGGAGAATTGCAATTTTTTGAGCTTTACCTGTGGTGTCTTTTTTACTCCTTGCTTTAATTTCCAGAGTATTTGTCAGACTAAATGATAAAGAGCTTGATTCTCCTTTTGAAGGCGTTCCATAAATAAAACCTGCATATCTTGACAATGTTGTTGAATTCCCGTCTTCATCTTTTTGAACTTCCTGATAATAATCAAATTTGGGATCCCCAAAATCAGGTCGGAATGAGTATCCAAGAGAAGGGGTCATTACATGCCGTATCGCCTGTATTCCGAATTCACGATCGAAAAAGTAGGTTCCATATACCCTTGTATTCATAGAGACTCCACCACTGTATGAATATACCCTGTTAAAACCGGGAATAGTATCGGTAACGATACTCCCTGTTTCAGAATCGAAAGTATAATTAAGCTTGGAACTGTACCACAATTCCTGGTAATTGAGGGCGGGGCTTAGCGTAAAAAATTTGAATGCTTTCAGAGAAGTACTTAAGGGTATGGTATGCTTCATACCATTTCGGGCATTTTCAATCAAACTAGGAAGGGTATTAAAATCAAACGGAGCAATACTATCTGCAGAAATCCTGTTTGTGATCTGGTTTAGGGCATTCATTGTATACCGTAAAGTGATCCGGTTATACCACTTGTTTCCACTCCCTGTTTTTGACTGAAAAGGATATAGGTTTTGCACATTCATGCTAACTTCAGGAAGCAATAAATCTACTTTTTTGGTCGCGACATTTTGATTGAACCGGGCATTTATACCCATACTTATCGGGGTGCCACGAAATGTTTTGGAATAGGATACATTGGAGCTCAGGGTTGCATTGATCTGCTGGTCAACATCATTCAATACATTGTTTTGGTTGTAGGTGGAAGTTGCAGCGTTTACACGCGCTGAAAATCTGCCGGTACCTTTGGTTTTAGGTGAATGCCCCCAATTGACCCGAAAATCGGTTACCTGTGCCTCATTGGCTTCTGCGTCATTTGAAAAATTTTGCTTTGTGAGATTAAATGTGAAATTACCGTTATACTTATATCGTTTGAGGTACTGTGATCTCACGTTGACACCATATCCTCCTTTGGAATATATGCTTCCTGTGATTCCCAGGTTTACATAATCATTGATGGCTAAAAAATAACCTCCATTTTCAAGGTAAAATCCTTTCAGGTTCTGTTCACCATATGAAGGAAATATTATTCCCGATGCTCGCTGGTTTTGTTCAGGGAACATTCCAAAAACGAATCCTAATGGAGTCGGGACTTCATTAATCACCATATTGAACGGACCGGTTACCAGTTTGTTACCGGGTACGACTTTTACATCGCGGGCAGCAATATAAAAATGTGGATTTGCGAGGTTGCAGGTGGTGTATTTTACGTTGGGCATGTACAACTCGTCCTTTTCATTCTTATACACGGCTGCTCCGTGAATAAATCCTTCTCCCTGCTGGGTTACTAACCCGGAGATTACAGCTTTTTCAGTTTTGAAATTATAACGTATGTTGTTGGTTTCATAATGTTCTGACCCACTTCGAAATACTGGTTGCCCAACCATTTTTCCGGTAGAATCCGGGACTCCGTGTGCATCAATGATATTCGCCCCCCAGTCAATTTCAATTTCTTCGGCATCCAGGCCAATGGGCTTATAGTCAATGGTGGAGCTACCATATAAACTCACAATTTTACTACGCATATTCATTCTGAGCGAATCCGTAGATTTGTAAAACACAGTAGTAGAAATAGTACCGATAGGTTCAACGGAAGTAGAATCAGTAGCAGTACTATCGGCTAAACTTTGTAACTTCGGGATGGAGTCATATAACAATTTTGCTTGAAGGGTATCCGCAGAAATAACCGGGATTGTATCGTTTTCCTGCGCGTTGGCTTGATAATTGATCAGGAATATGAATAAGAATAAGGGAAAAACCCAAAAATGAAGTATCTCACGTCCCGAAATATGCACCTGCCTTTTACTTTTTGGATCAAATTTTACAATTTTGCACAAAGTTATCCTATTAAACTAAACTAAAGTATCCCAATGAAGAATATTGTCCTTGTCCCTATTCTGGCAGCAATAATCTTGCTAAACTCTTTCGGAACTGTTGGAATCAGGGATAATAAAGTAAAAAAAGTTGTAATAGATGCCGGGCATGGTGGGCATGACCCTGGCACGCACGGTGTATTTTCTAAAGAAAAAGTACTGGCCCTTGCAATTGCCAAGAAAGCTGGTAGTTATATAGAAGAAAACATAGAAGGAGTGGAGGTAATCTACACAAGGGCTAATGATTCTTTTATTGAATTGGAAGAAAGGGCCCAGATTGCCAACAGAAATGGCGCTGATCTATTTATCTCGATCCATTGCAATGCTCTCCCTCAAAACCCTAATATTTATGGTACGGAAACATACGTAATGGGCCTTCACAAAACGGCCCAAAACCTGGCAGTGGCCAAAAGGGAAAACTCTGTAATTTTTCTTGAAGATAATTATGAAGAAACGTATGGTGATTTTGATCCAAATTCACCAGATTCC
>SDBV01005304.1_pt1 | contig 18241 bp, 21 predicted proteins | sample 2277081 | NCBI WGS metagenome assembly SDBV01 (sample SAMN10402039, study PRJNA504765) | marine sediment metagenome | isolation source: marine sediment core GS10_PC15, 223 cmbsf | place: Arctic Ocean: Southern Knipovich Ridge | collected 2010 | reverse complement strand
TATATATAAAAGTTATTAAAAATATTCTAAGAATTATAATTTTAAATACATAACTTTAAATAAGATTTTTCTAGAAATTCTTATGATGGATCCATTCATTTTAAAGGCAGAAAGATTCTGTGAAGAAAAACATGCTGGACAAACTCGCAAAAATGGGAGCGGACCATACTCAAGTCATCCAAAGGGAGTTACATCAATATTGGGGAATCATGGTCATTCTGATAGAAACCACCAATGTATTGCTTTACTCCATGATGTTGTTGAAGATACTGAGGTGATTACTAAGGAAATAAAGAGAGACTTTGGTTATGAAATTGCTAATGGCGTTTATATCCTATCCAGAAACACAATAACTCCCGAGATAATGCACCTTTTACCTAAGACTTCATTGGACAGTTTACAGGGACTAGATGGTCAAGAATTACACAAGGAATTATATAAATTAAGAATTTTATTTGCAAGAAAAACCATACAAAGAGTTAAGATTGCAGATATGATCCATAATACTTCTGATTTACAGTATTTGCCCTCAGAATCAATTGAAAGAAAAATACGAGATGCAGAGTTTTATCTTCCTTTAGGGAACTCTCCAGGACTTAGTGCTGCATTAAAAGAAAATATTGATTGGTATCTTGGAACATTCCGCCCCTGATTAAGAATTTTATTTTAGACTCTTAAGAATCTTATTTGGATTTTTTGAATTTGCAATAGCGGAAGCAATCAAAACACCCTTGCATCCGAGTTTTTTAGCTTCAACAACATCCTCTTTTGAATTTATTCCTGCGCCACATAGAGGAATAGTTTTTGTGTTTTTTAAAAGATTAGCAAATTCTTTAATTGCTTTAGGATTATGTTTTGTTATGGATTTTTCAGTAGAAATTAATTTTGGATCCTCAAATGCAATTGCGTAAGGCTTTAATTTTTTTATTTCTCTGGCTTCTTTTAAATTTGAAGCACAAACAATTAATTTAATTTTTTCTTTACTTATTTCTCTAATTTTCTTAATACCAATTTTATGTTCTGAGTGATTTAACAAAGATCCCTTTGCCCCAGATTTTTTTGCAACTTCAACTGTTAAAAATCCAGTTTCCCTATTTGAATTTTTTTCTACATGTTGAGAAAAAACTTTTAATTTTGTTTTCTCAGAAACTTCTTCGAGATTTACAGATGGAACGGCGACAATTGCTTTTGGGAGATATTTCTCAATTTTTTTAGATAATCTCAAAACTTCTTTTCCTTTTTTATAATTTTTAAAATTTATAACTATCATGTAAACTCTTTTTATAATTCACCATAGATTAAAGAAGTTTTAAAAGTTACTAATGTTTAATATGAAAAGGTGAACATGGATCCAAGACTATTGACATTTTTTGCATTCTTACCGTTTGTTCTAATTCTTTTTCTAATAGTTGTTAGGAAATGGCCAGCAATCAAGGCAATGCCTCTAACTTGGTTCATCACCGTAGTTACAGTTCTTGTATTCTGGAATTTAACACCAATTTTTGTTGCGGCATCTTTCTTAAAAGGGCTTTTTGTTGCAATTGAGATTATGCTAATTATCTTTTGGGCAGTATTTTTTCTTGAGGTTTTAAGAGAAAAAGGACAAATAAAAAATATTCATTCTCTTTTTTCGGTAATTTCTACTGATGCGAGAATTCAAGCAATAATAATCGCTTTCTTATTTGGAGGATTAATAGAGGGAATTGCAGGATTTGGAACTCCTGCAGCATTAACTGCTCCCTTATTGGTTTCCTTAGGTTTTAGTCCAATCCTTTCAGTTATTCTTGCATTGATAAGCAACTCAACTCCTGTCAGTTTTGGGGCTGCGGGGACACCAATCTTATTGGGGCTTGGAGGTTTAGGTTTGGAAACTGAATTACTTTTACAAGTAACTAAATTGACTGCGATGTTCCATGGAATTGTTGGTTTAATCATTCCTTTTTCCCTAGTGTCCTTAGTAAACTACTATCATGATAAAAAAACCGCGATAAAAAATACTGTAGAAATGATTCCATTCATACTTTTCGCTTGGCTAGTATTCGTAATTCCTTATTTTTTGGTTGCATATTTCATAGGTCCAGAGTTACCCTCAATTATTGGAAGTTTTTTAGGAATTTTATTCGCAAGTACTGCAGCACATTATGGTTTTTTAGTCCCAAAAAATAAGATCCAATTCAGTAAGAAAAAAACAAAATCTAAATTTGACTTATCTAAATCGTTGAAGATTCTTGCACCTTATTTAATAATTATTTTCTTATTGACCTTATCTAGAACAGTTCCTTTATTGAAAAATTATTTTACTTCATTCTCATTAAACTGGGGAGATATTCTTGGGGCAGGAATTGATTACAATTTCATTCCCTTCTATACGCCTTCATTCTATTTTTTAGTCGCTTCAATATCTTGCATCTTTATTTTCAGAGCAAATATGAATGAAGTTAAAACAGTGGCTAAACGAACATTCTCAAAAATAAAAGTTGCAACAATCGCTTTAATTTTCACAATAGCTTTAGTTCAGCTATTTTTAGTTTCTGGAAACAACCTCTCAGGAATTCCGAGTATGCACTTAATTTTAGCAGGGTTCTTTGGGTCTTTGTTTAAACAATCATTTGTTTTAATTTCTCCATTTATTGGCGCATTCGGTTCATTCATTGCAGGAAGTAATACTGTTTCTAATTTACTATTTGCTTCTTTCCAAATGGATGCTGCAGAATCTCTTGGAATCTCTGTAGCAGTAATTTTGAGTTTACAAGTTGTTGGAGGGGCAGTTGGAAATTTGATTGCAGTACATAATATTTTAGCGGCCAGTGCAACAGTTGGTTTGAAAAATCAAGAAGGATACATAATAAGAAAAACGATAGTGATAATGTTAATTTATGTCACACTAGTTGCCATTTTGGGATTTTTGGCGATTAAGATTTTTTACTAAATAATTTTTTAATTCTTCAGGAAAATCAGAAAGAGAAAGAGCTATAAAATCTACATTCCCCCTGTTTCCAGTATATGATTCTGGAGAAATGGTATAAAGCCCTATTCTTAATCTTGGGAATTTTTTAGGCAAAGTACTTAAGACGTATGATTGCATTTCAACTCCCGGGTGGATTAATAACACTTCATAATCTCCTGCCTCATCTAATATGTGTGTATCCCATAATTCATTTCTTTTATCAACAGGTATTGAATCAATTCTTATGTCTTTTCGATCTCTGAGAGCTTTCTCCAACTCATTCATAGTCGTTTCAGACGTATCTTCATAATTAAAATGCAAGACGTTAAGCATACTTTTTTGAATAAAAATTCTTTTTAAATCTAACTAAAAACAATTTTCTGAAGTTTTCTTGTAAGTTCCAATGGTTTTGGATGCTGCCAAACATTTCTCCCAATTGCTAAACCTATTGCTCCAGATTTCATAACATCTTTAACTTCTTTTAAAAAAGCATCTTCAGATTTTTTGCTTCCACCAGAAATAACTATTTTCGTTCTTCCCGCAGACTTAACTGCCCATTGCAAGTCCTTTACTTTTCCGTTCCATTTCATTTTTACAATATCTGCTCCAAGTTCTAAACCAGTACGAGCAGCATAAGCCATCATTTCTCTAGAAACATCATTCTTAATTGTTTTCCCACGAGGATAAATCCAAGTTATTAATGGAATCCCTTTTGCATGAGCAACTCTCTCAATTCTTTCAAAATCCCTAAACATTCTTGCTTCGTAAGCACTACCAATATACAAAGTATATCCTATCGCACTAGCACCAAGTTTTATCGCTTCGCTCACAGTTCCCAAAGGGGCAGAATATGGTTCGCCCTTATGCAATTTAGTTTTCCCGTTTAACTTAATAATCAAAGGAACTTTAGAATTTTTTATTTCCTTATTATACTTCTCAGCAATTCCTTTCCCAAAAACAACTCCTTGATATTTTCCTTTTTTTGCAATATCTAAAATGTAAAGCGGATCAACATTCTTATCATTGAAATCGCTTTCTGGTCCATGTTCCAAACCTTGATCGTAAGCCAAATACAAAGCTTTACCTTTCTTTAGAACTTTATTTATTTTGACTCTCATTTTTTATTATAACCAAACTTCTTATTATAATCTTTATGGTCAATTATATCAAGAACAAAAGCAACAATTTCAATTTTCGTTTCTCCTTCCACTAAAGTATATAACATTCTCCAGAAATTTGGTAATTCAATTCTAAACAAATTTGTCGTTTCGTATATTTTTTTATATTCCTGAGGAATTTTATTCTTAGAAATGGGATTTCCATAATGGGGATTTATTTTAATCAAGTCTATTTTTTGCCGCACCGATTTGAGAATCATTCTTTCTGTTTTTGAACTAGATGCTTCTTGGTTCAAATATTCAAATACTTCCTTTGCGCCCTTAGAAAGTACTACCTTTACCTCTTTTTTCATATTTCAAAACCTTCTGTAATTGCCTTTCTTAAATTAGGATTAGTATTATGGATCCATGTAACTCCCTTTGCAGTAAATATTATCTTATTGCTTTCTTCCAAATACTGAAGGATGACCATAAGCGTATTGTGATTTACTTGTCTCGGAAGTTTACGTTTTATTTCTGCTACTGTGATTACCGATTCCCCAAAATCTTTTATAACTTTCTCCACCATGATTACAGTATTGAGCGTTGGCCAATGTCTTTGCTTCCCAATTTCTTGTTGCATTTTAGTATGTTTAAGTTATTTATATGTAACTTATTGATACAACTATGTATTTAAAGGTTTTGATGAGAAAAGGAGATTTATAAAATTGTGGATGGTTTTTCTTTTTAGCTAAGACATTATTTTTTAGGAAATTTTATAAACTGATAATATTCTTTTTTTGTATGGAACCCCAAATAGTACCGTATGAACTGCATGATATGTGCTCACAGAGTGATGATGAATTCTCTAGCTTGGAATTGATGGCAATAATTCCTTTTGGAGTTGTAGTTGCTTCTTTATTGATTTCAGGAGCTGCTGCCGCATCTGTCGCATATGGGGTTAATGAAATTGTTCAGCAATCTAGAAGGGTGTTCTATCTTTTACGAGGAAAAAAACTAGAGAGAGTGGATGATGAGGATAATTTCTTTCCATATTATAGAACTATTGGGCAAACTTCTTCGTTTCTAAAATAATTTTTTTATAATGACTATCTTGCCAAATTCTCTTTCTTAATTTTTCCAGAAATAACAGATTTTACATTTTCAATACTTGTATTAAGGATCCTTCCTAAAGCCCCTTTTGTATTAAATGCATTATGGGGAGTAATCACAACATTATCATACTTCAAAAGTTTGTGGTTTTCAGTAAGAGTGCTTCTTTCTTCCCTAGTCAATCTCTTTCTAGGTTGTTTTTTAAGTAAATCTTCTTCTTCCAAAACGTCCAATCCAACTCCTGCAAGAATTTTTTTATTCAAACCATAAAGAATTGCAGTAGTATCTATCAATCCTCCACGGGCAGCATTAATCAGATAAGAACCTTTTTTAAAATTCTTAATATTTTTCATGTTAATCATGTGATGGGTTTGTTTGTTGTAAGGTGCGTGCAAAGTAATCACGTCAGATTTTCTTAACAATTCATTAAGAGTTGTGTATTTGAATTTCAACTTCTTAGCAAGCTTTTGATCTCTATGTGGGCTAAAAGCAAGAACATTCATTTCAAAACCATTAGCCATTTTCGCAACATGTGCTCCAATTCTCCCCATACCAATTATCCCCACAGTTTTCCCCATCAAATCCAAACCTTCCAAACCTTCAAATGAAAAATTCCCTTTTCGTGTTCGATCAGAACTTTTCAAAATATTTTTGAACAATGTAAGAATTAAAGCAAAAGTATGTTCTGCAACAGTATTCTCCCCATAATGTGGAACGTTAAATACATTAATCTTCCTCTTAGCACATTCTTTTACATCAATGTGATCAAATCCAGTACTTCTCGTAACAATTGCTTTAACATTTTTTAATTTGTCAATTACTTTCTTATTTATTTCAGAATAAATAAAAACAGAAACCACATCACAATCAGCGACCTTAGAAGCTGTTTTCTCAGTTAATTCTTTATCAAAAAATAAGAATTTCTGTCCTTTAATTTTTTTCTTTATCTCTTCTTGTTCCCAATCTTTAATTTCAAAAAATGCTATTTTCATTTTTTATCTCCATTTATTTTCATTTTTAACAAATTATTTTTTGCCCCCATATGCTTGACTACTGAAACTGCTTCCTTTACGCCCAATTTTAAACAGTATTCAATTGATTTATTTTTTATTAATCCCGCAACAAATGCAGCAGAAAAAGCATCCCCTGCACCAGTCTTGTCAGCGATTTTGGTTTTAGGGGGTTTGATACTATAAAACCTATCGCCAGCATAACAAGTAACTTCACCTCTCTCGTCGGTAATTACAACAATTCTAGGACCAAGTTTAGCAATGCCCTTCAATTTGTCTTTTTCCTTAGTTAACAAATTTGCTTCTTCCTTATTAACAATCAAGACATCAGTTATTTTCAAGAGGGGTTTTAAATTCTCTTTACCGATGAGATACTCACTTGGATTAAATGCAATTTTTACATCCTTCTTTTTTAATCTCTTAGCTAACTTTAACTGAGTTTGGAAACTCTTCTTCATCATAGAAGAGAGGTACAACCATTTGGTACTAAAAGACTTGACATCTTTTTCAGAAATTGTGTCATTAATTCCTTTATATGCAAGAATAGATCTGTATCTAGCCTTACTTATTAAAACAACAGAGAAACCACTGGTGTCGCCTTTTATTACTTTTCCAAGAAACTCAATTTTTTCTTTCTTCAACATATCTAAAACACTTTCACCGTTTTTGTCATTTCCAACTTTTCCAATATAACCTATTTTCAAACCAAGTCTAGAAAACGCAACAGAAGTATTAGTTCCTCCTCCACCAATTTCAAAGAATAAACTTTTCATTAATTGTTTACACCCATATGGAATATGCAAGTATCCATTATTTTCTTTTGTATTAGTTTCTACAAAAGCGTCCATCATCGCACTTCCAAAAGTTACAACATCAAATTTCATATCCCCTCTTTATTAAAAACAAAAACAAACCAAATTTTATAAAGTTAATTATTTAAACTAAAAGAATTTAATCATAAAAAAGAGAATAAAATGAAAAAATACGCAGAGAAGCGTCCTTGGGGTGGATTCGAACAATTTACTTTTAATGAAATCTCTACAGTTAAAATTCTCACAATTAAAGCTAAAAAAAGATTAAGTTTGCAACATCATAAAAAAAGAAGAGAATTTTGGAGAATGCTTGACAATCCCGCTAGGATTACTTTGGGAAATAAAACTTTCAAAGCAAAAAAAGGTGAAGAATTTGTCATCGAAAAAGGAATGAATCACAGAATAGAAGGACTTGACAAAGATGTGCGTGTTCTGGAGATTTCTTTTGGAAGGTTTGACGAAAAAGATATAGTTCGTATAGAAGATGATTTTGGAAGAATAAAATGAAATTAACAATACTAGGATCGGGAACATTTATGCCCCAAATAAAAAGACATGCCTCGGGTTATTTGTTAGAAATTGGAAAAGAAAAGCTAAATTTTGATTTTGGGAGAGGGACCCTCGATAATTTATTGAAAGCAAAAATAAATATTGAAGAAATTAACACTATATTCTTATCCCATCTTCATGCAGATCATTTTGGAGAACTTCCCTCATTATTAGCCTATGTTTTGGATAGACCTGATGCTAAAAAATATCCTGATACAAAAATCTATGGTCCAAAAGGCACAAAAAAAGCTATAGCTCATTTGATTAAGGCAAATTGTTTAAGCAAGAAAAAGTATTTGAATAAATTGAAAATTTTTGAACTTTTCGATAAAAAAATTGTAAAGGAAAAAAAATGGAAGTTAACTGCTTACAAAGTAATTCATGAAAAGGGAGTAAATGCTTTAGCATACAGAGTTGAATCTGGGAAAAAAACTTTATGTTATTCTGGGGATTCAAGTTATTGTTCTGAGCTAAAAAATGCATGTAGTAAAGTTGACTTGGCTATATTGGAAGCAACGGCTCCGGAGAGCTGGAATCTGAAATCCCATATGTCTGGAATTGCCTCTGGAAAAATAGCAAAAGAAGCAGGAGTGAAAGAGCTAGTCTTAACGCACGTTGCAAGTTCCTATGTTCCTCAAGTAATAAAGGATGCTAAAAAGTATTTTCAAGGAAGAGTAAGATTAGCAAAAGACCTTATGGAAGTAAAAATAAAATGAAACCATTGGATGAACTAACAAAAAAAGATTTGAAAAATATTAAACTACTTGTTTTTGATCTTGATGGTGTCTTAGTTCCGAGGGGCACAAAAATAAAACAGGTTGGAAACACTACTTGTTACGAGACAAAAAAAATAGCTAAGAAACAAATTGAACAAATAAAAAAATTGAACAAATTAGGATTCAAAATAAATATTAATTCTGGAAGGGGGCTCTACATGCTTCAAGAAATGTTTAGTGAAGTCTTATCTTTTATTAGTCTGACTTATGAGAACGGAAGCGCAACCTGGTTTGAAGGGAAAACTTATCAGCATGTAAACAGCTTCGATAAATTAAAAGAAATTTCTAAAGAGCTTAAGAAAGTAAAACATAAAGACATCAAAGGATTTGAACCCAAAGAATTCATCATAACGATTCATTGTAAAAATCGTGTCAAAGAAATAGAGACAATTGCAAAAAAATACAAAAAACTCTACTATATTTGGAACGATGAGGCATATGATATCGGAATAAAAAAGATACAAACAAAACCGACTGGATTAAAAAAGATTATGACACTCTTTAAATTAAAAAAGAAAAATGTTCTTGCCATTGGAGATAATTATAACGACAAAGAATTGTTAAGCAAAGCAGGAATCTCTGTCTCAGCAGATAAATCTCGATTAAAAGGAAATTTTTATGTTCCTTTGAAAGGAAAATTTCTTCCTGCAGATCTCTTGATGCAAGCGCTGATTAAAGCGCGCAACTGATTTAAATCAGAGATTTTAAAAACAACAAATCACTGATTGTTAAAATAGAAGAGATGAAAATGAATCACGAATTTAATGAGGCTAATATTCTATATCTGAGCACATACCCTCCAAGAGAATGTGGGATTGCAACTTTCGCAAGAGACTTGACCAATGCAATAGATAAAAGAATTTCTTCTTCTATAAAAACAGGTGTCGTAGCAATGAATAGCAATGGGGTGAACATCTACAACTATCCAAAAAAAGTCATACACCAAATAAGCGATACGGATATGAATGATTACATAGAACTTGCAAAATCTGTTAATTCTTCAGACAATATAAAACTTGTTAACATTCAACACGAGTATGGGATGTTTGGGGGGGAATGGGGAGACCACCTTTTAGCATTTTTAGAGATTGTTAAAAAACCAGTTACTCTCACCATACATTGTATTCTTCCTGAGCCAAACGAGAAATTAAAAAGAGTTGTTAAGGCTATAGGCGAAAGTGTAGAATGCATAATTGTCATGACTGAAAAAGGCGTTGAACTTTTAAGGGAGGTTTATGGCGTAGATTCAGAAATACAGGTTATACCTCACGGAATTCCTGTAGCAACATTTGAGAGTCAGGAAAGAGAAAAAAATAATTTAGGATACAGTGACAAAATAGTTCTTTCTTCATATGGTTTAATGAGTAGAAATAAAGGTTATGAATATGTAATCAAATCTCTTCCAGAAATTGTTGAGAAATATCCCAATCTAATCTATTTAATCATCGGAGAAACTCACCCAAATATAAGGAGAGAAGAGGGAGAAGAATACAGGAACTATCTAACAAGCTTAATAAAAAAATTAAATCTTGAGAAACATGTTAAATTTTATAATAAGTACATTACTGAACAGGAAAAAATAAAATATTTGAAGGCAACAGATATTTATATCTCACCCTCAAATGATCCTACCCAAATTACTTCGGGGACGATGCCTGTTGCTATGGGCTGTGGGAGGGCGGTAGTATCAACACCTTTCTTACATGCTAAAGACATAATTAACTCTGAAAGAGGATTATTAGCAGATTTCCAGAATCCTGATTCTTTCAAGGATGCTATTTTGACTTTACTAGACAATCCTTCAATGAGAAAAGAAATGGAGAAAAAATCATATTTCTATACAAGACATATGACCTGGCCAAATGTCGCAATCCAATATTGTGATTTATTTAAAAGATATCTCAACATTCCTCAAGAGGAAATCGGAACTCTTCCAAAAATTGACACATCTCATCTAATAAAACTAACAGATAATTTTGGAGTGATTCAATTTGCAGTACAAACAACTCCTGATTTAGATTCGGGTTACACCCTTGATGATAATGCTAGGGCAATTTTAGTTTGTGTGAAACATTATGAAAAGTTCAGAGAATTTAAACAACTAAATTTAATTCGAACCTATTTGGATTACATAAAATATGTTCAAAAAGAAAATGGGAAATTGTATAACTTAGTGGATAAGAATAAAAATGTTTACGGCGAGTGGAGTGAGGATGCACAAGGAAGAGCGATATGGGCTTTGGGATATTTATTATCTTCTTCAAGCATGCCAGAAGATTTCAGAAAAGATGCAGAAGAAATTCTATTAAAATCACTTCAAACGGCTTCTGAAATCAAGTCTCCAAGGGCAATTTCTTTCATGATACAGGGACTTTACTTTTATAATAACTTAAAGAATTCTCCAAGAGTCAGATCTAAAATAAAAGAACTTACAAATTCCCTTGTGGAGCTTTACAATACTCATTCAAATCCTTCTTGGAAATGGTTTGAACCATATTTAACATACGGCAATGATAAATTATCTGAAGCTTTACTTTATGCTTATCTTTCAACCGGAAACAGGGATTATTTGGATCTTGGACTGGAAAGTTTGAACTTCTTACTATCTGAAATGTTTAAGGGAGATTTATTCACTCCAATTGGACAAAGAAAATGGTACATGAAAGATGAAGAAAGATCCTATTATGATCAACAACCAATTGATGCAGCATACATGGTTCAAACTCTTATTTTGGCCTATAAAATTACTCGAGATGAAAAATACAAAAAGAAGGCAATTCAAACATTTCAATGGTTTACTGGAAAAAACTCATTAAATCAAGTTATATACAATGAGGTTACTGGGGGATGCCATGATGGTTTAGGAGAACATTCAATAAATCTAAACCAAGGGGCGGAATCAACTATTTCTTATCTTATGGCAAGACTTTCTTTAATGGATTTAAGATTGGAATAAGAACCTTTTAATATATCAAGTATTTTTAACTAGTATGGGTGATTTGAAAAAAGAGGCTTATGATAAAGCAGTTTGGATTTTAGAAAAATGCTCTACCTCCAATGGTTTCTTTGCAGCTTATCCGGGATATGATATGGTTTTTGCAAGAGATGCAATGATCATTTCTTTAGGGGCTAGTTTAGTTAATGATAAAAAATTAAAAAATACTTTCAAACAATCTTTAATTACATTAGGAAAAAACCAATCAAAACTAGGGCAAATTCCTAACGCTGTGGATAAATTTGTAAAAAAAAGAAAACATCATGTAGATTACAAATCAATTGATTCAAGTTTATGGTTTATTATCGGACATTACATTTACAAAAAAAGATACAAAGATAATTCTTTATTCAAGAAACATGAAAGTAAGATAAAAAAAGTGATTACTTGGCTTTCATACCAAAATATGGGTGAAGATGAAATGTTAGAACAACTTCCAACGACAGATTGGCAAGATGCCTTTCCACATAGATATGGGCATACGATAAATTCTCAGGCTCTTTGGTATCATGTTTTAAGATTAGAAAATAAGAATAAACTTGCAAATAAATTAAAACAAAAAGTCAATAAGAATAAAGATGATAGTTTATGGGAAAATAATTTTTATCTTCCTTGGAGGTGGAAGAATCATAACAAATATCATGAAAAAGGAGAGTGGTTTGATTCCCTCGGAAATATTCTTGCAATAATTTTTGATTTAGCAGAAAAGAGCCAATCTGAAAAAATTCTTTCTTATATTAAATCTAAAAAAATAAACAAACCTTATCCAATAAAGGCAATTTATCCTGCAATAAAAAAGGGAAGCAAAGATTGGCAAGATTATTTTCTTGACGCCGAATCTGGAAAAGCTTGGCATTATTTGAATGGGGGAATTTGGACTTATGTCGGGGGATTTTATGTTTGCGCTTTAGTGAAGATGAAAAAATTCAAAGAAGCAGAAAAACAATTACAAAAATTAGCGGAAGCAAATATGAAAAATGATGGAAACTTTGCAGAATGGCTTCATGGAAAAACTGGAAAAATAGGAAGAACAGAAGCAGGAGTTGAAAGCTATCAAGGTTGGAATGCAGCAATGTATCTCGTTGCTTATGAATCAGTTAAGAAAAAGAAATGTTTGATTTAAATTAACTATACAGTGGTAACTAATCGAAATGTTTATATATGTTAAGATATTGATCTTGTCATGAACAATGAGAATTTTAATAGGACATTAGATGAATTAAGAAATGATCTAAACTCTGAAGTTGCTTCTTTAAACAGTTCTAGAGGGCTAATTGATTGGGTTATTGGAAGAGCTTATTAAGTTTCAGAAGCACATTTGGGTTCAAATGAAGTGGAGCTTTCCATTTTTTATGGGGCTGATCAAATTGGACGTGCCGTTGTGTGTATGAGAGACTCTGAGGCAGTGAATGGTGTTTGTATTGATTCTAAAACTTATGGGAATCGGACTCATGGCGTAATTAAGATTGATGGAAAAAAAGTCAATAGAACAAAATCTAATGCTGTTTCAAGAATTGGTGACGTTTTTGTAAGGACTACTCAATACAATCCTGGAATAACTTACTTTGAACATAGTGAATCTAGGAATAATTGAGACTAACTACTCTTCTTTTCTCCTGTAAACCTTTTTAATTCCGCTTTTCTTCTATAAATCATGGTTAAAATAAAAAAAGAGAAAGTGATAATCAGACCAAAATATCTTAAACCAACTTCTAAAAAATTTAAAGTTGTAGGAACTTTTAATCCGGGGGCAACAAGACTTCCAAATGGAAACATTGCTCTTTATGTGAGAGTTGCTGAAAAATTGTTAAAAGATGGAAATGATAAATATTATTTTGCTCCGAGATGTGAAGGGAAAACTAAGTGCACTATTAAATTAGATAAATTCAAAAAAGAAGATACCGAATCAAAATCAATTAACGATATCAGATTCAATGACGGAACTCTAAGACTCCTTTTTATCTCCCATATAAGAAAAATTATTCTTGACAAAACTGGATTCAGAATAAAATCAATAGATAAAAAACCAACCATTCAAGGATTGACTAGTGATGGAGAATTGGGAGTTGAGGACCCGAGAGTTACAAAAATTGGGAATAAATATATTATGACTTACGTTGCTCTTTCAAGGCAAGGAAATATCCATACTAATTATGCCGTTTCTAACGATGGTAAAAACTGGAAACGTAAAGGAATCATTTTTAGAGAACAAAATAAAGATGTAGTTATTTTTCCAGAAAAAATTAAAGGAAAATATGTGGCATTTAATCGTCCTGAGGGAAACTTTGAGTTTTCTCCACCACATATCTGGATTTCGTATTCTCCAGATTTAGATCATTGGGGACATCCTAAACCAGTACAATTATCTAAGAAAGGAGCCTGGGACTATTCTAGAATAGGGGCTGGTCCGCCGCCAATAAAAACAGACAAGGGATGGTTGTTAATCTATCACGGAGTGACTGAAAAGAAAAAATATAATAATTTTCTAGCTAGGTTTTTCGGATTTATGAAAGAATATTCTGTTTATTCTTCCGGTGCAGCTTTATTTGATCTAAAAAATCCACATAAATTAATTGCTAAAACCCCTCAACCAATTATACTTCCCACAAATGAATATGAAAAAGAAGGTTTCATTAGCAATGTAGTATTTCCAACAGGATTAGTTTTAGATCAAAATAAAAAAGATGTCTTGATTTATTGCGGAGGGGGAGATTCAGTAGTCACAGTAAAAAAAATTGCGTTAAAAGAAATTATGGATTCTTTAGAGAGAGTAAAATGAAACTTACAAAAAAAGAAGCAGAAAGAATAGCGGATGAATACGATTTGGGAAAAGTTAAAGAAATTAGATTAATAAATGAGGGAGGAATTAATTATAATTTTGATATTAAGACAGAAAAAGGTAGTTTCATAATAAGATTTTTAGGACATTATTTTGATGAGACAAGTAAAAGAAAATTAAAACTTGAATTTAAAGTCTTGAATTTTTTAAAAGAGAAAAAATTTTCATACCAAATTCCTTTTCCCGTAAAAAATAAAAAGAGAAAATTTTCATCAATATTTGGAGAGAGAAATTTCTGGGTATACAAAAAATTAGATGGAAAAATTGTGAAGAAACTAAATGAAAAAAAATTAAGAGAAATGGCAATCCTTCTAGCCACATATCATAAGTTTATAAAAAAACTAAAATTAAAGAAATATGAAAAAATCCATTCTACTAGATTTTTTAATTTAAATTGGCTAATTAAAAAATATTCTCATATGGAAGTTATAAAACCAAAAAATAATACTGACAAACTTATTCTTGAAAACTTTGAATTCTTTAAAAATGTTTTAAGGGACTTGATAAAAATAAAATTTAATAAAAATATAATCACAACCCATTCTGACTTCCATAAAGAAAATATTCTTTTTGAAGGAAATAAAATAATTGGATTACTTGATTTTGATAATTTGGAAACTCTCCCATTAATAGAAGATTTAGCATCGGCCATACAAAATAATTGTTTTAAAAGTAAAAAACTTAATAAAAATAAAATGGAGATTTTCCTAAAGGAATATGAAAAAATTAATAAATTAAATAAAGAGGAGAAAGAAATGATTATTCCTGCTATTCTCAGACAAAAATGTATTGGTTTTTGGTGGTTTTATAGTGAAATGAAAAAAAGACGAGAAAAAAGACATGATATTCTTAAAGGAATTATAAAAGAAACCAAAAATTTGGTAAAGGGGTTGAAAAAATGATTTTACATGTCTTTTAATTGTATATAATTTTAACGTAGAACTAAAAGAGATAATGGATTCTTTAGAGAAAATTTAATCCTTTTTTAATCCAAATTTGAAAAACACAAAAACTAAACTAGCTAACCCTGCTAAAACAAAAGCAACAACAAATTTATTGATCAAGAGAATCATCAAAATCCATAAAAAACTTCTTCCAATCACAGTAGGAATTTCTCTAAATACTATGAATTCATCAGAATCTTTTTCTCCAGAGGCTTTTTCATAAAAGATCGCATTAAATGGGATATCGATCATTATTATTAAAAAACCGGCCATCAAACTTAAAACATACAAAGAAATTTGCCCCTCAAAATAAATCCTTGAAAACCAAACTACTGCATAAAGTAACCCTCCTAATTTTAAAAAGAAATATTTACTTCGAGTATCATAAAATCTTCCAACAAATAATGTGAATGTTATAGCCCCAACAGAAATTATTAATTTAACAAAACCTACTGAAATAAGACTTCCTAAAGCAAAATAAATAAATATTGGCCAGATTATTCCTTCAACTTCTCCCTTAATATCATCGGCAATTGTTCCTAAGAAAAATCTTTTGTTTCTTTTAGTTAAATTTTTTATTCCAGAGAAACTTAGTTTTGTTGTAGGCTTAACATCTTTTAATTTAATTAAGGGGTATAATGAAAGAAGTATGAAAAAAATTGCAATATAGAATAAAGATGTAAACCCAAAGAAAATAGCAATGGAAGCACCAACCAATGGGCCAAAAAGTCCAGAGATTTTTCCTAACGAAACATAATTACTAAACTGCGTACCTCTTTTATCTTTATCACTAAATCTTGTAAAAAAAGCATGGAATGGAATGAAATAGAAAGCGTTTCCAATTCCCCCAAGAACAGAAATTAAATAAATTAATGAACTAGTCATCTCTAAAAATTGTAATAATATTAGGAATGAAATGTTGAACATTACTCCAGTAATTATTATAGACTTGTAACCAAACTTTTTGGATAACAGTAGGGAAGTTGGAACAAAAATAAATGTTATGATGTGGAAGATGAGAAAGTAGACTAAAACAGAAGTTAACGAAAATCCCAAGATTAAAAAATAAATCGGAATAAATATTCCGACTAAAGAATAACCCAAACCTCTTAAGAATTGATTAAGATACAAAAGATTAATTCTCTTGAATATTCTATTTTGCATCTGTTCTACAGGATTGAGAAATTTATAAAGATTCTTCCTTTTTCAAAACATATCTCTCAATTAAATCTAGCATTTTTTTAGCTGCAACTTTATATTGGAAATTTTCTAAAGCGTGCTGTGCTGCGTTTCTTCCCATTTCTTCTCTTAAATTATCATCTGTGAGAAGTTTCAAAGTTTTTTCTGCCAATTGGTTTACATCTGCCCGATAAGCAAAAGTTTTAGGTTCTTTGAATTTAATCCAATGATCTTCTTCAAATCCCATCCAAGAATGAGCTAGCTCCTTGTTCAATTTGACTTCAGATTCAACATCCACTAAATAACCAGTTTTTTCATTCAGAACAACATCTGTAGGGCCCCCAACATTAATTGAAATAACTGGTTTCCCACAGGCCTGAGCTTCAAGTTGAATCATTCCAAATCCTTCTAATCTAGATGGGCCAGCATAAACATCACAAGCATTAATCATTGCAGCCATAAATTCGGGAGAATACTCCCCACTAAGGTAAAGAATTTTATTTCGATCTAATCCCAACTCTTCAATTAAATCATCCTCTTCCTTACCATGATCTTCTGCAGAAAAACTATCATAAGTCTTAAGAACATACTTCCAATTTTTGAATTCTTTGTCTATTTTTGCCAAGGCTCTAAACATCTCTTGAGCCCCCTTACTTGTTACATCTCCTCCTGCAGTAAAAATAATCTTGTCATGATCATTAACTCCAAGCATTTCTCTAAGTTCCCTAACTTGTGGGTCATCTCTGCTTCTAGGATAAAAAATATCCGAATCAAATCCAATTGGACAAACATGAATATTATTTCCGCTTAAACCATCTCTCTTGTAAGTTTGTTTCACCCAATTACTAGTCGCAACTAATAATGGTGAATTCTCAAGAATGCTATGGTAATTTGCAACCCATCCATCTGCATTAAACCAGGGAACTGCTATCAAACCATGGTTCATAGGACTTAAAACTAATTCAGGAGTATTTCCCCAATAACCAATACCAATCACCACATCTGGCTTAAACGATTTATATGCCCATAATTTCTGAAGATTATCATCACGATTACAAGACATGGCGTCAACACCTAGTTCTTTTAGTCCTCTAACTAGATAAGATCCTTGCAGACTCTGTCCATCCGCTTCAATTGGGTAGGGGTATAATACTAAAACTTTCATTTTTAATTTTTGGAAAAGCTCTCTGTTTTATTGCAACACATAACTTCAAATCCTTCTTCAGGATATCCATACATGTCTCTTACGAGTTCTTTTTTCTTTTTAAGAATTTCTTCACTTAAGTCCATGCTTTTATCTGCGTCAGGATTTGGTTCTACAATCCTTGATCCGGGATTTACTGGAGGAATCCTATTGCCTAAAACATACGAAAAGAAAGATAAATCCTCACATTTTAATTCATCATTTCTAATTAATTCTTTTACAGCCTTATGAACTTCCTTATGTCTAATGTGCCCAGATTCTCCATTTTCTCCGTGGGTAAAAACTAAATCATATTCGTTTTTTGGAAGTAAAGATTTTATTTTCTCAACAACTTCTTCAATTTCTAAAGGTTCTAAAACCTCATCATCTAAATCTGAAATAATTCCTTCTGCATTATAAAATTCGCAAACTCTTTTGAATTTTGGACCTCTATCCAGATCATCTTTTCTACAAAGAGATATTATTGTCCAATTCCATTCGGGATTTTTTAAAATAGTTCCCCCCATCCAAATAGTTTCATCGTCAGGATGAGCCACAATCACTAAAGCATTTTTCCTTTCTCTCGCGATGCCTATGCGTAATGGCTTTTTCATTATATTAAATCTGAAAAAATCTATTTAAGTTTTCTTGTTCTTTAGTTTGCTTGCAGCCCTTTCGTCTAAAATAAAGGTTACATTCCTATGTTTCCTCAAAATACTTGCAGGAACGTCTTCACTTAATTTTCCACGTAAAAAGTTTCGAAACATATTCTACAGCCTATAAAATTTTCGATCGAA
>SDBV01005303.1_pt1 | contig 18241 bp, 18 predicted proteins | sample 2277081 | NCBI WGS metagenome assembly SDBV01 (sample SAMN10402039, study PRJNA504765) | marine sediment metagenome | isolation source: marine sediment core GS10_PC15, 223 cmbsf | place: Arctic Ocean: Southern Knipovich Ridge | collected 2010 | reverse complement strand
AAACCACTGATTATAAGAGGGAATTAGTGTAATTAGAAATTTGAAAAATCAAAATAATAAAATCGTTCTAAATCTATTGAAAACCTGGTGTTAAAATTCAAGAAATCCCGGATCATCAAAAATGTCAAGTAATTTTCGCTCTTTTTTTATTTTAGATTCTCTTTCCGAAAATAAAGACTCTTCATCTGTGCGAACTCCATGTTCCAATTCTTCAGCATCGAGTTGCACTATCATATTTTTTTCCAATATTTTGTACTCTTCAGATTTCACTTTCAAATCATTAACAACGTCAAGATCGACATCATCTTCCTCTAATAATAAAGCTGCTTTAACCTTACAAAGATATGATAAAATTGAATAGGCTAATGCAAGTTCACCAAACTCATTTTCTTGTTTTAATTTCAGAATTCGCTTCTCCAATCTTTGGAGTTCTTGGTCTACATAAAAGATATCTATAAAATCCCCAAAAGCGTCGACAGGCTCTGAAATTGAGTTTATTAAGACTTCCTTTGTTAATTCACAACTTCCACATTTTACAGTAGCAAAAGCAAATTTCTTATTAATATTTGTGACCTTGATGCTTTTCTCCCCGCAGTCTGGGCAGGTGAAAATTTTAGGCACTCGTTTAACCCTTTTTGGTGATGCTTGTTTACGTTTTCTTCTTCCCATAGGTAACACTTAATAATTTTAAAGAAAAATATCTGTTAACATTTAGAATATTTAGAATAAGTAAAGAAAAACTAAAATATTTTTGCTTTTATATCATAAATTTTAAGAGATTTTAGTAAAATTTTTTAGCGATGGTTAATTATTCTATTCACTCTTTTTAACTGAATTAATTTCGCAACCATAATAATAAAGAGTGAATTTTAGGTATGGAACATAAGAGTTTAACAATGGAACAAGATAAGGATTTAATCAACAATATTCTTAATGACATTAATTGTAGATATTTAATTCTGTTTTTATACATAATTAGAAAAGATTTATTTAAAGATTCTGAACAAGAACTATTAAGTAAGTATGAAAGAGTTATTATTCTAGATGAGATTTTCAAAAATAATGTGGAATCGTTCTGGAATCAAGACTTTATTGACATTGTAATAGATCTGGGATTATTTAAGAATATAAGAGACCGTAGCGATTATAATCGAAAAGAAGGTCATTTTATTTTAAGAATGGGTGACATAACATTAACTGTCGAGAAAGATACGATATTAACGCCTAGGGATACACTTTTTACTATGTTAAATCGGAGGTTTAAATCTATCACATTTAATAATTTTAATTCTTGTATTACAAGATTAAAAAAAATACGATGTGAATCAACGGGTATAACACATAGGCTTATTTTTGAGCTAGGGGATGAAGACCTTGTTTTATCTGACGATTTATATGAACTTTTAGATCAAATCGGAAATGTTTATCAAGCAATTAGAGTAGAGTCTACCATTGAAGAGTTTTATAGAAAATTTAAAGAAAACCAGGAAAAACTTATGAGCTATACCGCCATTTTCGATCCTTTGTTAAATAAAATGGTAAACATTAAAGAAAGTGTAAAGAAAGATGGCTCAAAAGAAGAATCAATTGAATTCAAATTAGGAGGTTTAAAAAAAATAAAAAAAGTTTTGGAAGATACTATAGAAATTGAAAAAGATCAAAAACTTGAATTTATCGGATTAAATTTTAACTTCAAACTAGCAGAGGAAAATATAAATATTAACTTATCCGCCTCAAATTTTCAGACTTTAAAAAAGCTCCAAATTAACATGGAAAATTTAAATGCACAATTAACAGAAATAAAAAGCTACTATACTGGAAAAAATAGAAAATATGGTTATTTAGAATTTCTAGAGAAAATTCCTGAACTTAAGGATGAGATTCAACAATCGTTAATATCTACCAAGAGTAATGTAGAATATATTATTGAAATGATGAGCTCAATAGAAAGCCAATTAATAAAAATAGATTAAATAACTGTGTGAATTTATTGATAGAATGCCCATCATGTAAGGTAGAAATGGAACTCCTTGTTACAGGGATATTTCAATGTCCCAAGTGTAAAATTATTATAAAAGAGAAGGTAGAGAAGAAAGAATTAAAAGAAGCGGAAGAAAATGTTAATGAATTTGTAAAAGATGGCAAAAATTTCAATCTAAATCGTAAATATGAAATCCCCGAAAAAGGTATCGTTGTAAGGGAAGGTAAATTTGCTGTTTTATTATGCCATAGTGCTTATTTAAACAGCGATAGATACATCCGCTTATCATGGTGGAATAATTTTTTTATCCAACACGTAGGCATGATAAAAATCATAGAAAAGGATGTTTTAAAAAATTTGATTATTGCCTTAGAAAAGATTGATGAGGCATTCGATGATTTTTGGGATTGGCGTGGTTCATTTGGAAAGAAAAAAGAAAAAACTGAGGACCAAAAAGAAAAAGAAAAACGAATTGAAATTATTAAATACCGAATCATTGAAAACCAAACATGTCCAAACTGCGAAAAAAGGATGAATAAGGCTAAATCTCATTATGAATGCACCCATTGCGGTGAAATCATTATTTTAGAAGGATATAATCAGCCTATATTTAATCTAGATTCAAAAAATTTAAGTTTAGATTTTGTAGGAAATTTTCCGATAAATTTTTATATGCCCAAAAGTGGCATAACTATCAAATGGTTAGTGGGTGAATGGAAAGCTTTAGTGGTAATATATTCTAAGAATAATCCAAATAAAAAATGGTTGAGATTCTACTGGTGGGTTAGAAATTTGTCAAGTTTCATGAAATCTGGCTCTCATGAAATGGGTGGAACTCAAATGGGGTGGAGTACTCAGAGAGGAGCAGGCTCAACAAATATATATAATAAAAAAGAAGTTAAATTATTAATAAATGCATTGAAAAGAATTGCACAAGAAATAAACTGGGAAGAAAATTAAAATAAGGATGAAAAATGTCAAGTATTTCGACCTTGAAGTGTTCATGGAATGACCTACTGGATGAATTTATAGTAGGATTAGATAATGCTATAGCAGAATTGAATGTACATAATGTTGACACTATAGCAGGAGCAAACCAACTTCTTTTAGATAGGTTAAATATCATGAAAAATAATTTCCCAGCAAATGATGGACAAATTTTTAAGCAAACTATAGATGACAAGATTCAGAAGGCTTTTTTTCCTAAAAACCTAACTTTTGCAGAAAGTTTTGAAAAGATTCTTAATTCTAGAACCCATGAACAAGATTTTATTATAAATGAATTAATAAATGGTTTTATCACCTCGAAAACAAAAGCAATTGCTTCGTATTCACAAGGACCGATAATAGATAGAATGGTTGAAGCTTTCTCTAAAAGAAATGATTTTCACATTGTCGATCATCAATTTAAGGCGATGTTTGGAGATCCAAATAAACCAAGAGCATATGTGATGAAAAATCTAGCGTTACTCATTGATCTATTTGGATTAGTTTCGAAACAGCTTGTTGTTGATAAAGATATTAGGAAAAGCGAAGAAAAAGTATATACTTTTTATACCTTTCCAGACGACGTTCTTGTCGTCCTCAAAAAGAAGTATCTGGTCACAAATCCGATTACAGGTAATCTCTCTGTTTCTAAAGCTTTTGATAGAAATGTCTTTATATGTTTGTTCTTAGCAAATACAGCTGTGAATCGAAACAACTTGGACATTATTGGAGGTAAATATACAGTAAATGGTATTTCTGCTATTTTTGCTTTAATATTAGTATTAAGTTTTATGCCAACGGTGACAGCTCCTCTGCAATTACTTAATCATCCTTCTTATTCTAACCCAAGCGTACAAATAAGTGTAATTCCAAAATCTTGGATGATGAAAAAAGTTTTAGAATCAATATTTGAACCTCTTATAAAAATTATTGCCTTCAGATTAGGTGGGATGGAGTGGTGCGTAGCAATTATTGACACCGAAATTAATAAAAAAATTCATAGTCAAATCAGATTTCTCCTAAAAGATGTTAATAAATGGATTTTAGGCGAATTATGTCGAGTTGAAATCCCAATTTTTATAGAAATATTAAATACCATACAGGTAGCTCTACAAGCTCAAAAAAGTGGGAGTACACCAACGACCCCATGATGCAGGTGAAATATATTATTATATATCATAATAAATGCCAGAAAAGAAAAGGAGGAGAATAAAAGTTAGAAAAAGAATTAAGATCGGAAAAGCCAGAGAAAAGTGGACCGACATTTTACCTCGATATCTTATTTTTATCAGTCATATGAAACCAATTTTAAGGGAAACTCGTAGAATTATAATAGAATTAATCAAGGAAGATCCTGTCTTGTTATTATCCCAAACAATATTAGATAATGTTCGCGAACAGGAAGAAAAAAGAAATATCCGTAAGGTCAGAGCGTCATCTGAGTTTTCTGCTATGTATAGGTCCTTTATTTATGAAATCATGAAGGAATTTATTGAACAATTTAGAAGTAAACTTTCTCCAATTGAATTAGCAGATTACATAACAGACCATCTACAAGAATCTATTAAAGCCTTAGATATTTTACTAAAAATAACTAATCCAGATCAGAAAAATTGGCAAAAGACGTATTTGTATCGATTAGTCAAGTTTATTGAGGATAAAATATTTCCGAGAGGCGTGAATATAAAAATTATTTACCAAAAATTATTAAGCGAATCGCATGATTTCTTCGAATGTCAGCGATACTTACTACAACCTCACACATTTTATCGAGAAAAATTAGAAAATCCCGATTTTTTTGTTATTCCTGGCATGTCTCCTAAAATCTATCAAATCATAAATAATTTAACATCTATTTATAACTTGGATCCAAATTATGGGCTTTTTCCGGAGAAACCTGGTCATGAAATACCAATGATCTTGAAAAGTGAAGTGTTTGAGGCATATATTGATTCAATCGCTAAAGCCGAACAGGAAGCGGTTGAAAATTTTGCTGATAGAATTGGATTACGCATTATAGATGATCTTTTTTTAGCACCTCAGGAATCCTTCGTCGATATTTTAATGTCTAATAACTTCTTAAGAACTGCTGTACAACCCAGTGGTAATATAAGATACATTCCTCAATTCAGTAATGAAACTCTAATTTTATACTATTCAGCGTTGTCATCCATGAGACGTGGCTTTTTATCTAAAGAACTGATTAATTGGATCGCTATGAATTTTGCTTTTTTGATATATATGGGTATTTTAAAGTGGAAATTATCCGATGAGAATATATTCTACAAAATTTTTAAAGATTTACAAACTAACGAAAAAATCTTACCTTACTTAATGAAACTAATTTGTTTCCCAAACTATTTAGGTATAGATAAAATGAAGATTAGGGATAGTATTCAATATAGAAAAGAGATTTTCAATTTTATAGGCTCACAAATTGATAATCTGAAAACATTGATTGAAGAAATAGCAATATTTTTAAAGACAAAACCATAAAAATTCTGAAAAAGGGATAAGAAAAGATGAGTGATAATAAATATTCGGATGAAGATATAGTTCTAAAACTTAGTAAATATGGAACAGTTTATTTACATAAGGATATAACTGATGATAAAAATTATATCAAGGGAAATGCAAACCAAAAAAGTAGGATAAAAGATTTTTTTAAAGCTTTAAAGAATTACAAAAATTTCGCTGAGAAATTAAAAAGTTCAAATTTATTCCCAAATTTCACTTTACTTCTATATGGGCCTCCTGGGACTGGTAAAACCTCATTAATTAGAGCCTATGCTAGAAAGTTTGAAATTAATTTATGTATAGTGGAATCTGACAAATTAGTATCTTCTCTTTTAGGTGAAACTGTAGAAAACATTCGTAATGCCGTAGAAACTGCAATAGATATAGCTAAAAAAAATGGACCATTTATATTATTTTTTGATGAAATTGATGCAATCGGTTCTGAACGGTCAAATGTTCATGAAGTAGGGGAAATAAAACGAGCTGTTATTTCATTTTTACAAACAATTGATAGAATTAGTTATGAAAGTGTACCATTAGCGATTATTGGAGCAACAAATCATCACCATCAACTTGATTCAGCAATTTGGCGACGTTTTACCTATCATCTTGAATTTGACTTCCCCGGGATTGACTTAAGGGAAGAAATTATAAAATCCTTTATAGAAAGAATTAAACTTGCAGGGTTAATGATTGAACATGGTACGATTGAAAATGAATTGCAGAAGGAACTTATTAAAATCAATTCTATTAAAGAAGATTTACAAGAAAATCAAGAAATTATTTCAGAGGATTTGATAATTAAGAATGTAATAGAACAAGGTGAAAACAAATTAATTGCTTTAACGTATGGTTATTCGGGCTCTGATATTGAGAGAGGTACGAAAGTAGCATTATTTAAATCAATTGGAGAAAATGAGCCAATAACATATAAGATGTTATATGATTCTTTAAAAAGTGTGGGCGGTACTGCTACTCATGTAAAACAACAAGAAACTTTATCAAATCCAGCAACAAAAGAAGCAAAATATGAGGGAGATAGAAATTTGAAGGAAGTCATTGATGAGAACGAATTTCAAGAAAACTTACTAAATATAATTAAAATCTTTGAGAATATACAGAATATTTTTGAAACTAATCCCAATTTAATAGAAAAATCAAGAAAACCTAAAAATCTTGAGGCTAAATTCTATAGTATTATAGAAAACTTATATAAATTGAAGAATGGATAATGTTTTATTGATAAAAATAAAAAAATATATGATTTAAAATAAAGAAGTGGTTAATCATGTCAGAAAAAAAAAAAATAATAGAGGAAATTATTAAACAAATTGAATTTTCAGTTAAGAATGGTTTAGATGAATATGCTTTCTTTAAAGAATTTGAAGAAAAATTAAAAAAGTATTTAGAAGGGTGGTTAAAATGAAAGCAACGTTAAAGATTGAGAATATTGGTCAAATGATAGGACTACAGACATTAAATTTTAACAGTGGAGTTGTAACTCTCATAAAAGGAAAAACTGCAGCTGGAAAAAGTAGAATTATAAAATCCTTCGCTTTAGCTCTATCTTATCCTATCAAATCAGAAAATTTAATAGAAGATGGAATTAACTTCGGCATTCTTAAAAGTGATGAAGCAGAATATTTACCTTTAGTTAATTCAAGCAAAGATGATGCTATTATTGAACTGATTTATGATGATGTCAAAAAAAAAGTAGAACTATTCAGGGATGGGAAAATAGAAATAAATACGCCCGGAAATCAAAAATTCTTATATTCTAGTATGCTTGTGAAAAATTCAAGAATTCATAATTATATTACCCGCGGAAATGCTGATTTTAAGTGGATTGTTGATGAAATGTCACTTGCAAAAGATTATGAAAAAATATTAGCAGGTATAAATTACCAAATAGAAGACTTAAAATCGAAAGAAGAAGAAATTGATCAAAAAAAAAAGTTAATTGGTAAGAAAGAAAAAGACAAAAAGGAAAAAGAATCAGAGAAAAAAATATTATTAGTTAAACTAAAAGAGAAAGATAATGAAATTGGGAAATATAAGTTTGATCCTAAAATAATCCAAGAAGAAAGGGAAATTTCAAAGAACTTAGACAATGTTAAAAAAGCAAAGAGGGAGGAGTTAGCAAATAAAGATAAATTAGAGAAAAAAATTGAAGATCTTAAAAAAAAAGTAAAAATTGATAAAACAATTGAAGAAATTAAAAAAAAACAAAAGGAAAAGGAGAATGAAGCAGAAATTATAAAGAAAACTAAGGTTGAAGAACTTCAAAAATTCATTATCAATTTTCAAAAATTAAAAAGTAAAGAAGAGCAAGAGAAAGTTAAATATGAAACAAGAAAACAACTCTGGGAAATGGTAAAAATTGAAGAAGGAAATAAATGTCCATTATGTCAATCTGTAGGTAAAATTACTAAAGAAGATAAAAAATTAAATATTGATGAGTATAATAAATATATTAAGGAACACCAAGTAGAAATTAAAAAATTGACCTCTCAAATTAATAGAAAACAGGACGAGATCAATAAAAAAGCTGATTTACCAGAAATCGAAAAGAAAATTTCAGAACTAACTAATAAACTGTTGACACTATTAAGAGAATCAGAAAAATCAAAATTAATGATCACGCAAATAACAAAGAAGATTAATGCTACTAGCCCGAGAATAAAAAGTTACAATGAAGATATTAGCAAATATGAGAAAGATTTAGCTGAAGTTCAAGTAAAAAAACAAGAAGATGTAAAATTTCAAAAATTGAAAAATGAAAAGAGTAAAATTGATCAGGGTATAGGAAGTATTAAAGAAAAATTAGAAAAAATTGAGAAAGCGATTAATGACGCAAAAAGTATTGAAATCTACGAGCTACAAATTAATGATTTAGATACTGCCAAAAAGACTATCGAGGAATTCGTAGATATTCTAAACGAAACTAGAGATTATTTGGACATAAAAATTTCAGAACAGCGGGAGGGTGCTGCAAAGAAATTCAATACGTCAACGAAAAATCTAATTCGGGAACTTAAATTTGATACATTTAAAGAGATTTATCTTAATTTAAATGATTATAGGTTAAAAATAATGGATAACAACGATGATTCACAAGAACTTAGTTCTATAAGTGGTGGTGAAAAGGCGATAATATCCTCTCTTTTACAAATTAGTGCTAAAGAAACATATCTCGCAGAAATACCATTTTTAATAGGTGATGAGATTATTCTAGACCTTGATCCCGAGCGTGGCGAGATTTTTTTAAATTATCTAAAAAAAATCGCAAAAGAAAAAGACTGGTTTATAATACTTACTCAAATCAATAATGAAGATTTAACAATAACTGAGATTTGATTATTATAATAATCATTAAAAAAAAAAAAATAAAAAACACACTTATAATTATTATATTTATAGAATTAAAAAGTGAGAATATGTTAGAGTTTAGACCGAATTTAATTTTAGTTATCATTTCTTTTAAGTACGAATCTGATAAGAAAATAAAAGAGAGTGGGACGCAAGTAAGTAATAAGGGTGTCCCTAATGAAATTAGAAGAGCTTTTTTAGGTTTAGCTAGAGGAAGTCCAAATATTCCAAAGAAAATGCAAGAAATGGTAGGATCAAAAGACCAAGTTATTTTTCCTATCCATTTTTCTCTAATCAAAAAACCTATTAATCCGGGGACTAGATTTAGAAATACAGGAGTTGGAGCAATGATTCTGTATGAATATTTTGGATTATTTCAAGATTTAGATGAATTTTTAAAAAAATTTGACAATTTTCTTAAAAATAATGTTTTTTCTAAGGAAGTAGACGAAAAAGGTAAAGGAAAGTATTCCTACAGCTTATCTTGTTCGGATCATAAAATAATTATTGGTAAAGATTGGTATGATATCAATGAATAAAAAGCAGAAGATTTAAATCCTGGAATCCAAGAATTATATATATGAATATTGGAGTAAAAGAACAAAATGTTATCAACTTTTTAAAAAATATAAAAAAAAAAAATTGTGTATGTTATTCAGGTGGCAAAGATAGCTTAGTTGCTCTTGATTTAGCAATTAAAAGTGGAATCTCAGAAGTTGTTTTCTGTGATACCACAATTGAGCTCCAAGAGACCTTAGATAATATTGAAGAAACAGAAGAATATTACAATATTAAGATAAAAAGAGTATCGGCACCTCTTCCTTTTTTTGATCTTGTTTATAAAATTGGTTTTCCAACCAGAACCTTGAGATGGTGTTGTAAAGTATATAAATTTACACCTTTTGAGAATTATGCAAGAAAAATGGGGATAAAGGCATATATAACGGGCTTAAGAAAAGAAGAAAATCCAAAAAGACAAGGTTATAAAATGAACGATAAAAATCATTTTTTTACATCAAACCAGATTAATCCAATCCTTAATTGGAGCGAAGAAGAAGTATGGGCATATATTAATAAATATAATCTTCCTATTAACCCATTATATAAATTAGGATTTAAAAGAATAGGTTGTTGGCCCTGTCCTTTTAAGTCCAGAAAAGAATGGAGATTACTCGAAAAATACTTTCCCGAAAAATATATGCTACTCCAAAATACTCTTAGATCTATTTTAAAAGATTGTGAGGGAATTGGAATAAGAGATCTAGAGGATTTTATAAAAAATTTCAAATGGGCAGGATATATGAGGCCACAAAACACTGAATTAAAGGGAAAAATTGAAGTCTCATCAGAAATGACAATGATCCACTTAGAAAATCATGAACAACTGGAAAGAATGAAAGATGTGATGCCAATATTGTCAAAGGATTATGAAGTAATAAGAAATTCAATATTAGTTAATAAAAATCTTCGAAGGTTGAGTGTAAAAATATTAACAGAAAAAGCACTTAATTGTGTAGGGTGTGGTGCTTGCGTTGCCCTATGCAATTCGCTTGGACTTGGAAAAAAGGGTTTAATTGCCGATAAAAAAACCTGTACTTCCTGTTCTAACTGTATTAAAACAAGTAAGATGAAAGGTGCATGCATTATGAGAAATTTCTCTCCATTTCGTTATGTTGTTGGAACCTGCCAAGATAGAATTATTGAAATTGAAGATATCTCTCTAAATCCTAATTCACGAGTAGGTTTGATTAGAACTCGAAAAAATTTAGAGGAAATAGAAAAAAATTTTAAAAATATTGCTGAAATAAAAAGGAATGACGGGATTCTAATAATCAGCAATAAAGAATTTAAGGCCTTTGCGTATAAATCAAAGGGATTAGTAGAGATTAAGTTTTATTCAAACAATAAAAATTTAAAAAAAGCAATGAATTTTTATAGAAAAAGAATGGCTTCACAAAAGAGTTTTTAAAATCTAGGATAATATTTTTGTAATAAACAAGAAGAAGATGTGATTTCTTTGGAAACAGACTATATCATATTAATTATAAAATTTCGAACTGACACTCAAACACTAAAAAATGTATCGAACGATATTAGAAGAGCATTTTTAGGATTAGATAGAGGTAGTCCTAAAATTCCAAAAAAAATTCAAGAAATCGTAAATTCCAATCATGAACTTATCAAACCTATCCATTTTGCTCTTATGAAAGATCCAATAAAAACTGAGGTAGCTAACGGAAAATATAAAATTCAAAATGCTGCGGTTGGAGCAATAATTATTTATGAATATATTGGATTATCTCAAGAATTTGATACATTTATAAATCAATTTAGAAAATATCTTCTAAGTTTGTTTGAAGAAAAAAAATACAAATACTTGGAATATTGTAGTGATGTTAAGCTCATCATAGGAAAAGAATTGGATTAATCCAAAAAAGGGTTGGTTTTGATTTCTCTAAGCGGTGAATTAATAAAAAAATTCTCAGCAAAAATTCTAATATGGGCTGAAAGTAACCTTGTAAAACATCCTTGGCGTGAAAATCGGGCACCGTACACAATCTTGATAAGTGAAATTCTATTAACACGCACAAACGCAGATCAAGTTAATCCTGTATATATAAAATTTATGGAAAGATATCCCACATTAGAAGTCTTTCTCGAAGCTAAATATGAATCATTATTATATTTAATAAAGTCCTTGGGTTTATTATATAGAGCAAAAAAAATGATGAATTTAATTACTATTCTTAAAGAAGATTATAATTCAAAAATTCCTGAAACATTTAAACATTTAAAAACTCTACCGGGAATAGGCGATTATGGAGCAAATGCTATATTATGTTTTGGATATAATAAAAAAAAGCCCCTTATTGATACAAATTTCATAAGAGTCTTTAAGCGCGTTTTTAATGCCATGCCAAAGACTAAAACACCGAAAACAGATAAATATTTATGGAAATTTGCCGAAGGACTTGTTCCTAATATTTACTTTGTTGAATATAATTATGGAGTTATTGATTTTGCTAGCAAAATCTGTTTAAGCAGGAAACCAAGATGTAATGATTGTCTGATTAATCAAATCTGCTATCATTATAAGGAGAGGAATATTAAGAAATAGTTGAAGTTATTGAGTGGTGAATAAATTATTATTTAAGTTTTTAAACTCTTATCTTAAGAAGAGAAATGATGAATAGGTTTAAATGGAATAATCATATCTATTTTGGCGATGATTCTAATTATTTTAAAAAGAAAAAATTTAAAAATCAAGAAATAATTTCTGAACAAACATTCAAACGTGTACAAACTAATTATTTAAGATATCGAGAAAAAATTGATGATTTCAATAGAAAACAGGTAACAAAACTTAGGAAAAAAATTATTTCTCTGAGAAATTCCACAAAAAAAACTGTTATTGATCTTTTTTGTGGGTGTGGAGGGTTAAGTCTTGGATTTGAAAGAGCAGAATTTGATGTAATATTAGCTATTGACAACGATTTTTCCGCCTGCCAGACTTACGCTTTTAATTTTAAAAATTCTGCTGTATTGTGCTTAGATTTAACTAATCCTGAAGCAAATCCCGCATTCTTAACAGAAGAATTAAATTTAGGCAATTTAAATGTTGATTTAGTAATAGGATCCCCACCTTGTCAAGGGTTCTCTCTTATTGCCAGGTCAAAAATAAGGTCTTTAATTGAGAATAATATATGGGATGATCCCGAATTAATAAATGGCGATATTAATTATAAAAAAGATAGGAACTGGCTCTATAATGATCCCCGAAACATCTTATACAAAAAATTTCTAAATTACGTGAATTTTTTTAAACCTTTAATTTTCTTAATGGAAAACGTACCTGGTATGAAATCGTATAATAAAATTATACAACAAATTAGGTTGGATTTCGAAGATGTGGGCTATTCTATACAAGAAAAAATACTAAATTCCGTGGATTTTAATGTACCACAGAAAAGAAAGCGCCTCTTCATTATAGGAGTTGACTGTAATGGAAAGGAAGTCGCATCAATTAGAAATAATCATATTTTACAACCCCAAAAACGATCAGGAAATAAATCATCTTATCCCCCTATCTTTAAATATCCAAACAAAACTTCCAAATACAGATTATTAAATGAAGGGATAATTACTGTTCGTGATGCTATTGGTGATTTGAATCAAATTACTCTTTCTGGTGAAAAATTGGCATATTATATTAAGGGTATAAAAAGTGAATATGTTAAATTAATAAGACGGAATCTTAAAGAAAAAAAACTATTCAATTTTGTTCCAAGAAAAACAGTTGAGCGAGATAAAAAGATCTTTCAATTTTTAAAAGAAGGAGATAAATATAAAAACTTGCCTAAGTTAATCAGAAATTTTTATTCTCAACAATCCCATATTAAAGATAACGAGATACTTGATAATTTTATAGATGAAACTATCACAGAATGTATGCCATATGGAGATGGCAAAAAATTTGGCGATAAATTAAAAAGATTAATATGGGATCAACCCTCTTGGACAGTAGTTGCCCATATCCATAAAGATGGTTATATGTATATTCATCCTGAGCAAGATAGAACTATTTGCGTACGGGAAGCGGCAAGACTCCAATCATTTCCTGATGATTTTGTATTTAAATCAAGTCGCACTAATCAATTTAAACATGTAGGTAATGCTGTCCCTCCCTTAATGAGCCAGGTCTTAGCATATCATTTGTTAGATTTTATTAAAGATATCTTAAAATTATAAATTAAAAGGGTAGCGCTTAAATACATATGAAAATCGACGTACATAATTATTCTGTGGAAGAAGCTATTGATGAAATATTATATAAACTTGAGGAATGTCGAGAATTGGAAGTTATTAAAATAGAAATTATTCATGGTTATAGACATGGGACAAAAATAAGAGAATATATCCGATCTTACAAATTTAATAAAGAAATTTCTCGGAAGGGTTATCAAATCACACAAAAGAATCAAATTAATCAAGGATCAACCATATTGGAGTTAAAAACTCAAAAGAAAATCCAAAATAAGAGGTCCCCAGATTTTTTCCTTAATTACTGTCATAAATGTAATAAAATAATGCGACCACTTAATTTACCTAATACATATATATGTCCTAATTGCGGGGCCTTTAAAAAAAATACAAAAAACTAATTTAGAATTTAAATTCATGCCCCTTATCTCAAATATAGTAAATATAATTATATATATTAAAGTATTTCAAAGTTTAAAAAAATCAAAACATTAAAAAAAATCTTTACAATCCGACATGATGGATAACCAATCATTCAATCTTGAAAAAATCAAAGAAATTACAAATCCAATAAATGATTTGTATGGAAAATCATATAAATTAGAAAAAATTTATGAAAAATTTACCGAATATTATAAAAAATTTCCTTCAGATCCATCTGAAAATATTCTTTCTATAAAAATTCAAGATATTTCAAAAATAATAGATAAACTATATCATAAAGCAATAGAAAATTCATATGAGTGCCTACATAAATTTCTTTTATTAAAAAATTCTTTGGTAAGAAAATATCATCATAGTTTTGTTGAAAAACTAAATAATGTAAATGTAGATTTATCCGATTTCACATATGGAATTGGAAAATCAGTCATTGAGTATAAGAAAATTAGCAAAATAATCGAAACACCTTCATTTAATTATGCAATTACACCAAATCAATGGTTGGAATTAATAAATTCTTTAAAAAAAAATTCAATTTTTTTATATACAACGAATAAGGTTAAAATTTTTCTTAATTCCCAACAGAAAGAATTAAATGAAATTACAGCAGCAATCAAAACTAATATGCAAGAAGACTCTGAGATTGAACAGAATTTTAAATATTTTGATTTAGAATACTTTAAATATTCACGTCAAGAATTGGATAGAAGGAAAAGAAGAGAAAAAAGAAAAATGCTAAAAGACCTTCAAAATAAACCTGCAAAAGAAATTGAGATGAGTCCGGAAATATCAGAAAAAATACAGAAGTATAAAGAAAAGTTAGAAAGTAGTTTTAAAGAGAAATATTTAATTCAAAAGGACGATTCTACTGATCCATTAGACCTAATAAGAGAAAGAAAGAAAGTTAAAGAAAAAGAATATAAATCCCATATTAAAAAATTTAAGAATAAAGAGTAGAAGTGATATTAAATTACAAGAATGTTATTAAATTTAGGAGATCATGAGTTCTCAATCACTGATAGATTTACATTAATAAGGGGTAAATTTGAAAAAGAAGATCTAAAATTACTCCAAGATGATAATACATTTGAAAATTTAAGAGGATTTGATTTCTTTTATTTAGGTGATTTTATTAATATAATCCAAAGCCAAGAAATTGAATTTCGAAATATCGATAATTCATTAAAATTAATAGAATATTTGGAACATTACCAAATAATTGCGAGTTTTAACTTATCTGTTCTAGATAAATTTATTATTCTACTAAATTCCCTTAATTTAATAGTTTCATATTCTTTATTGCTTGGTGAGAAAGATCTATTAAAAAAAAAATTGGATTTAATTAAATTTATAAAAAATTCTGAGGAGTATATAGAAGTTCATGATGAACTAATTAACTTGGAATTAGTGCTTAGGAATGATAGAAAAAAGATAAAATTTCTAAATGAAGACCATATTTATTTAAAAAATCAGAGAGATAAGATAAAGAATGAAATAAGTAATTATAATTTAAATATTAACTCCTTGAATGAAAAGATAAAGGAAAGCAAAAAAAAAATTAATGGGATTATTAATGGTATGAATGGTGAATTAGATTTAGAAAAAGAAGAGATGTCAAAATCTGAAAGGATTCTAACCCTTCAAAGAAAAATAAGAGATTTTAAACATAAAATTAAACAAAATCTTTCTCATCTTGATGAGATTCAATTGCAAATGGATAAAGTAACACCTAAATTAGAGATTTTGAAAAAAGATTATAACTCCTTACTAAATACTATAAATAAAACTACAAATGAAATAAGAAAACATAAATCAGATTTAATGATTAAACTCTTTGATGAAATAGATGATAGATTAATAGAATTGGAATGGTTAAATACACCTGATGACATAAATGAAAACCTTAAGGTCGTAGATAATAAATTAAAAAGGATCTCCGCGTCAGTTAATTTAGATCAACTAGATTTATCAAACATTATAGTAGAACTGAAAAAAATTGAAGAATTAATCTTGACTAAACAAGATGAACTTGAGATATCATACCCACATCATGAAAGAATAGAAGAAGCTATAAATAGTTTCAGAGAAATAGAAAATTTATTTAGCAATCTTGAAAATATTTTAAATAAATTTCTCATTCAGATTAATATAAAATGCTCTTTTGATATCATTATAAACGAGGAGAATACACGCTTTAAAATTCATTTAAACTTTATTCGCCCTAAAGATATAGTTAATTTTACTGAATTAACAACACCAAAAAAGATTTTTTTCGTAATAATCTTTTACTTATCAATTAAAATCCTCCTTAAAAACTATAATATTATCTTTTCTAATATTTTATTACCTGATACATATAATAAAAGTGGTTCTGTATATCGGACTATCAAAAAAGTATTACCCGTATTCGAGGCTGATAATGAGCTTAAAGATTTTAATCTCATCTTTATCATTTCCAACTTAGAAATGAAAAAACCAATTGAAAATATAAAAATCATAAATATTAATGAATAAAATTATGGAAAATAATAAATTTGGAGAAACCACAAGAAAAATAGCTCGTTTAATTTTAAATAATCAACAAAAAATGAATAAGAAGGAAGATTTGAAGAATTTATGTGGATCGTTAGATTTCGATAAGGTTATCACAGAAGTTGATGAAAATTTATCCAAATTAGGATTCGACTTATTTTCTACAAGTTTCTTAGGACAAAAGTATTATGTTTTAACTTCCGAAGGAAAAGATGATGGCATTACCCCAAGTCAATACGGTATTTTAGCATTAATTTTAGCCCTTAGTAAAGAAGTGGATGAAAATATAAAATTAAGCGATTTAAAAGAAATGCTTTCGGAAGTTTGGGATTCAGATGTAGAATTTTTAATCAAAAACGACTATTTAAGGCAGATTCAAGTCGAGGATCTAGAGATTGTAAAAGTAACTCCTTCAGGAAAGGCAATGTTGAAAAATGTTTATAAAGATTTGAATTTGAAAAACTTACTAAATGTATTTGAAAACAAGTGAAATCTTGAAAAATAGAAAATAAATTGAATTCTTCTTCTTTCTATTCATTTAATTTGTTATAAACCATATTATTACTTAAAACTCTAAAAAGCCGGGATCATCAAATGCCTCCCCTATTTTCTTCCCTTTCTTTATGGTAGGCTTATTATCTTTAAATGATTCATTATCTACTTTCGAAGAATCTCTTTTTAATCTTGTTTCTTTTTCTAACCTTTTAAATTTTTCAGAATTTAAGTTCCAATTTGAAATTTCATCCGGACTTGGATTATTCCCGTTCTTTAATAAACAAGCTCCTTTTGCACTATATAGATCTGACAATATTGAATAAGTATGTATCAGTTCGCCCCATTTCTCTAATTTTTTCATATGTTCAATACTCTTTTCTAACCTTTGGATCTCTTCATCTGCATGATAAAGATCCATAAAATCACCATAAACATCAACTGATTTGTAAGCCACTGTATTAATCTTTATCTCTCCCGAAAGGGAACATGTTAAACATTTTACATTAGCTAATAATTTATTAATTGTAATAGAAATTGATACAGAGTTACACTTTGGACATAAAAATTTACTTCGTCCCATTTTATCATTGTTTAATTTTGATTTCATTTTTTTTCTAAAGGTACGCTTGCGGGCTGTAATTTCATAATTCATTTTCTTTTCTTTCAATATATTCTACTTCTAATACTTAAATTTTTGTCATTATTCATTATATTCTCCTTTTAATACTTAAATTTTTGTTATTACCTTCTTATATTTTTCGGAGATGGTTATGAAAGCGGCTACTTTATTCAAAAAATCTCTTTTTATAAGACTTCTACACCCAATCCATTCATAATCTTTAACGAGAGCTTGGGAATATAAATAATCATTTAAAAGAAATTTTCAAAGAGAGTTGGGGCACAGATATCCAATTTTTAATACAAAATGATTATCTAAGAAAGTTTGATGAGTTAGGTATAGTAAAAGTCACCCCCTTAGGAAAAGCAGTGATGAAAAACATTTTTAAAGATTTAAATTTAAGAGATTTACTTAATGTATTTGAAAAATAAATAGAAACCTGGATTTTAAAATTAAGAAGCTTTATTCTTCTTCAGGGCTCTCTAAATCCATTTTAAATTGTTCAAAAATCTTCTTTACACGTTCTGCGGAAGGACCAG